>Ga0307513_10013001_pt1 | contig 10237 bp, 5 predicted proteins | sample 15_EM_MG_FD_202174 | JGI IMG/M metagenome (GOLD analysis project Ga0307513, IMG submission 202174) | Populus trichocarpa ectomycorrhiza microbial communities from riparian zone in the Pacific Northwest, United States - 15_EM | ecosystem: Host-associated > Plants > Roots > Unclassified | place...
ATTTATTGATCTACCTAATAATTTTTCAATATTTGAGTGTGGAAAACTAAAGGAAAATGAAAGAAAGGTTACTAAACAGATAAAAATCTGAAATATGGTTGCTTTATTTTTCATAGTAATTTTATATAGAGAGACAGTAATGTTGTTAGGCTTTATTTGTTTTTGCATTTTAAAAGAGTTTTTTTTTTTTAAATGAACAGATGTCAGATAAGAGAACTGAAATGAATTAATAAAAGAATCAGTGCTAAAGTTCTTCTTCTTCTTCTCTGTTTAACAGAATCAATCTCTGTTCTTCTTCGTCTCTATTCTCTGCGTTTCTCTATCTCTATTTCTTTTCTGTGTAAATCTTACTGTCCTATCACCATGTACGTATTGGGTCTACGCATTTTTATGTTTTTTAAAATAACATATCAAATATGCATTATCATAAAAAAAATCAAAATTATTTAAGAAAAAAAGAGAGAAGGATAAGGCTAGACCAAGTCTAATTAAAACATAAACCCAAATTTTATTTTTTAAAAAATAATATATCAAATATGCATTATCATAAAAAAATCAAAATTATATAAGAAAAAAAGAGAGAAGGATAAAGCCAGACCAAGCCTCGAGCTTGGCCCATGCCTAAAGGGCCTGTATGCGGGCCTGTGATGTTTGGTCCAGTCATGCAGGCCTTAATTATTTTTTGTTAGATAATGGGGAGGGTGACTTTTTTTATATAAAAAAAAAGACATGTCAAACATCGCTCATCATACCTAGATTCCAACCACCATAGTGGCCAGAAAATTAGGGTGGTTGATGTTTTTCTTCTAGAAACCCATTTTCAACCCAGACAACTAGAAATCACCTTATTAACCTTTTTAAACCAATCCTCGACCTCCAAAAGCGCAAAAAACAGTCAAAAACTCAAAATCAACTCAGAAACTAATTTCTTCCAAACCTCAAATCTTGTTTTCTTAGGCACTTTCAAGGTAAAAAAAACCCAAGTCAAACTTTCCTCATTATATGGAACCATTTGGAACAAAAATCTAACGTTTTGGTGGCCGGTATCGAAAAAATGACATTTTCTCTCTCTAGGTCGGATTCCGGCCATCCTCTCTCTCTCTCTCTCTCTCTTCTCACCCATTAAGGACTAAAATATGTTGAAAATGAACTTTAGTACCGAAATGCAATTGTTAAAATTGCAAAGGACCGATCACCTTATAGTAAAAAAATATAGGGGGAAAAATTTACTTCACAAATAAATTTGAACGCACTATCTATATCACCCTTGTTTTGCACTTCAGTCCCCTAACTTTCAATTCAATCCTTAGCCACAAAAAAGCATTCAATTAGGCTCTAAGTTGGGCTTAATTATGTTAAAACAAAGTTCGAGGACGAAATTGAAAATTTTCAAAAATCTCACTATTACAATCCATAGTGAAATGTGAGATGAAGAACAGTAGAAATATATACAGTAAAACAGCCACGCGTTTTATATTCTAGGTAATATGTACATGCTTGTTTGATTACTACGAGACTTGCATCTCAATGGTGCAATTATATAGGTTTTCTTACGTGATTGACTAATGATCATCGACTTGAGGGTGACATACTTCTTAAAAGAATTTTTTCCTCAAGAAGTTGGGTTTTGTGTTTAAAAAGTGTAATTTCGTTTTTCTTAAAAAAAATGTAAATATAGATTTGTCTTTTTCATTAAGAAATCAAGTTGAGAATTGCATAATCTTTTAAAAAGTTTTGCTCATGAAAAGTTAAAGCTTTAGTGGTTTTCTTATCAAAGAATAAAACCATAGCTGGTATAATTAAACCAGGGATGTTATCAATCCAAATTCTCAAATCATTGATCGCCTCACTCCATCAAACTACCCTCAATGGTGTGCTCAATTTGACGCCATTCTTATTAGGTATGATCTTCATTGAGATGTTCATGGCATTCTTCCCTACCCATCTCATTATTAAAAAATTGATAAATACAAACGAAAACACCAGTGGATTTTTTCTGTTTGTATTTTGCAGTGATATTTACCGATTGAATTTTTCCGTTACTAACTCCATCGGTAAACACTGATGGAAAAATATTATCGGTAGATACCGAGGGAATTACAGTCGGAATAGAAGGAATAAAAAAACCAAACAATGCGATGACGTGTAAGTTTTTACAGACGTAGTTACCGAAGGAATTACAGTGGGATTCAAATAGGCAAACCGTACAATGACGTGGCATTGATACCAACAGAATAGTCGATGGAGTCACCGTCAGAATAATTTCATTGGTAAATCTATCTGTAATATTTAATATATGACCCAACGCTCGACCCTCCTCTCCACCTCCCTCATTTCTACTTCTTTCCTGTAAAATTTCTCTGTAACAAAACAGCCTCACCCCCCCTCAATCTCAACACAACTCAACCTCTCACACCTTTTCCAGTCAAAACAACACCCTGTTTGTCAGCATCCGTGTTCTGATTGAAATTTTATTGAGGATTCTCCACCTTAAGTAAGCAAATCTACCATTTTTTAATTTGAACTCAATTTTAAAATGTTACTTATTTTTGTATATTTTTGTAGTATATGTATTTTGTTTAGATGTTTACTTGTTTTATTGTTTTTTATCTAACAAACTTGTTGAATGGATTTATGATTTGTACATGTTTTGCTTGTTTTATATTTTATAAAATTGTATTTGTTTGTAAATTGTTGAAACTTATGTCGAATTACCGACTTAGGTGTTTTGTGATGAAATAAATAATGACTTGTTTAACGGGTTCATTTTATATTTTGTTGATTTTATTTTCGAGTTGTAATTTCTGTAAATGTGTGTTGTTACCCATTTTTGCGTTCCACAAAAAAATGAAAAAAATATAAAAAATACATATAAAAAAAATATACTCGGAAGGAATAAAAAAAAAATAGGAGTGAGAAAAGGATGTTGGAACGCCCATAAAATGTCTAGGAATTGGTTGAGGAGGTTCAGAAATACAAGAATTGAAATTTGACATTATATTTTTTTACTGATGAGAGCCCTGTTGACAAAGAAAATTCAAGTTGAGGAAGAAAAGTTTAAAATCAGATGTTTATGGACTCAATTAAATTTTATCTAAGGTTTAATTGAATTATGAAGGGTTGGATTGTAAGAAAAATTGATTTTTAAGTCAATTTAGGCTTTTATTTGAAGAAATTAAAGTTCTGGGGTCCAATTATAATTTTGAAGAGTTGATTTGGTCAAATCAGGAGCTTAATTGCATAATTATTAAAGTTTGATGACCAATTAGAGACTTGATTGAAACAATCCGAAACCAAGGACCAAACCAGAAAAAAGCACTAAAATCAAGGGATCCAATTACAAATTATCTAGGGGGCTTGATTACAAAATTGTAAAACATCCAAGGACCATATCAGAAATATCCATTTTCATAGGAAGACGGTGTCGTTTCAGAGTAATATTTCATCGCCTTTCTTCAAAGCCATTTCAGCGAATAGTGGAGCCATTTCAGCAACAAAAACAACAGATTGCTTCAATTATGGGGAATGTTTCACGGCTACTATTCCTCTACATGTCGTTACCAAGCTGAACGTTGCACCACAGGGCATTCTTTGGCTTATAAAAGCCAGAGAAAGACGATGAAACAGAGGAGCAGAAACACTAGAGGGAGAACGAGACAGTGAGGAGAAAACAGAAGAGAAAAAAACGGGACAGAGAGGGAGAGTGTAAGGAAGATGAGAAGAGAGAAAAGGGCGAGAGAGAGAGGGAACAATACGCAAGAAAAAGGGAGGGGAGCAGAAGAGAGAGGAGACACAAGACAGAGAAGGGGAAGAATTAAAAAGAAAACAGGGGGGAGAGGCTCACGCCTCTGCACAGAGAGGAGAAGAGCCACCATCGCCCCCAACAGCAACTCCACCGGTCAACAACCTCCACCGCACCTTCTGAAAGCCACCAGCAGCTCCTCCTCCACCAGAGACTAAAAGGAGAAGAACCAAACAGAAGCAGACGAGGAAGGAAACAAAAACAGAGGTTGACACCTCTACACGAGGAAGAAAAAGAAAAATAGCAGTGCCACCGGGCTTCTCAACCACCACCACAGCCGGCTGCCGCGACACCAACGCCACCGTGAGCCACAGGCACCATAAACGACAGCGCCTCCATTCCAGGTAATTCTCTTCCTTTTGTCTTAGTTTCTCACTTCATCTTCTTGCATGCAGAATGTGCACTGTGCACGTTTCTACAAGCAAGAAGAAATAATTACCCTGTTACTGTGCATTAGCACAGTAACGTGTAATTATATTTGGGGATGGTTATTGTGCACGGGCCAGTAACCAGTCCGGGTTGACTCAGCCCAGTCCATGTGGCTGGGCTGAGTCCAACCCAATATGTGTTAGTTTGCATTTTATTGGGCCGATCTCGACCCAGTTTCTTTTTGGGCCGGGTTTGGCCCATTCAAAAAAATTTCTTCAAAAAAATTATTTCAAAAAATCTGTGATTTTTCGCAAATTTGTTACTGCATTTTGATTAATATCGGTTTGTATTTTTATATTGTAAAGATACAAATCCGGTATTCAAATACTCGGTTTTCGTCAAGACATAAAAAAATAAAATAAAAATAAAAAATGTTTTGTTTTCATGCATACAGCCAAGTCTCTCAAAAATAAAAATAAAAAAATAAATCATATTGTATTTTCATACAACAAAGGAAATTTAATATATATATATATATATATATATATATTAGCATGCATTTTGGCTTTAATAACCAGTTTATTAAAGTTACGAGAACTAGGCCAATATTTCAAAATTCCAAAAAAATTATTTTATTTTCTTTTAATATCTGGGGTTACGACCTTATACGTAAGACGTATTCCGGATATTAAATTCTTTTGTTGACGTCAGAATTACCAGATAAAATAAGAATCTCATTACCGAGGAAGACTTTTCTTAAACCATACCAACAACTAGAAAACACAACAAGATCTTAGATTTTATCAGACAATAAAACAGTGCAGCTTACCTTAGGTGAGATGTATTTGGGGTGCTAATATCTTTCCTTTACGCAACCAGTCCCCGTACTCGATCTCTAAAACCAGTTAGGGTTCCTAGTGACCAAAATACTAGGTGGCGACTCCCATTCTAATTTTTCCACTCATAAAAGACAAGAATTCCTTGTCTCCCCATATTTGCCAGATAGATAGATAAGATAAGATTTTGAGGGTGGATGTTTTCACCGCGACGCCGTACATGTGCGACAGAATGGCGACTCCGCTGGGGACCTTGTGGACTAAGCTTTTTTTTTTGTCTGATAACTGTGTTTTGTTTGGTTTGCATGTTTTCTGTTTATTTATTTTACATGCTTTAATTTCTGTATATATGTGTTCATGCATTGTATAGAACTGCCTCATGCATCACATTAATTTTTGAAAAAAAGCACACACAAGCTTCTAAGTTAGGTGGGGGATTAGCGATCTGCCCTATGACTATTGGTTAGGGTTCAGATGCGTGAAACACCCAACTCATATCTGAGTGCCTACTTGGTAATGGTGGGCATACGTGCTTTAACTATTCCTTGCAACGCCCCCAAACTGTCTTTACGAAGTCGACCATCACTGGGCAGATATGAGACCTTTTTGAGACTAGATGGTCAACCTACACTTTATCTCACTTAATGAATAGAACCTGTTCTTAAAATGTGTGTTTTACCTTTTGTTTTGCATCAAAGTAAACCTTTCCTGAAGCATCTTAAACTCAAGACTTGTGGTTGACACAATGGCCGTTACCCATGAAATTTTTGTTGTAGAGCAAGAATCAAAATTCTTGCATCATCATACAAGGGTACGACCATATGTCAACCCTAGAAGGGCAAACTCATCATATAGGAACATACTCATACATGTTGCTAGTTTGAAACATAGGTCCCCCACCCAAGATTTGCTACACCTGAAAGATGGAAAATGAAGAAAGAGCTCAATTGAAGGCCTATTATCAAAATGAAATTGAGAGCATCAAAGGTGAAGTGGCTAGACTTACAGATCTGCTTAAACAAGTGTTGAGCTCCAAAAATGGAAAAGGGATTTTTGCACAACCTCCTGTGAAAACACCATCAACATCTCAAAACTTGGGGGCAGATTCAACGACAGAACAACATTTTGTGCCTATTGCCCCTATCCCGTCAAGTCAAGCTCCCATCACCATGGATTTAACAGCAGATGGACCCCCTGGCAATAGATCCACTGATTTTATGAACTACAACAAGTTGTTTGCTTTGGAAGAAAGATTAAGAGCAGTTGAGGGTAATGATTGGTTTGATCCCATGCGAGCAGCTGAAGTGTGTTTGGTACCAAACATCTTAGTACCAAAGAACTTTAGGATACTAGAGTTCATCAAATACACTGGATTGGAATGTCCAAACACTCACATTCGATCTTACTGCTATAAAATGGCCGAGGTGATTTATGATGATAGGATGCTGATATACTTTTTTTCAAGATAGTCTCACTGGATCTGCTTTGAGCTGGTACATGAGACTAGACAATATTAAGATCAGGACATGAAAGTACCTGGTAGACGTCTTCTTGAAGCAGTATAAATTTAATCTGAAAATTGCTCCTGACAGAACCATCCTAATGACTATGGAGAAGGAAAACCAAGAGTTTGTGAGGGCATACGCACAAGGATGGCGAGATAAGACAACATATGTTCAACCTCCACTGATAGATACAAAAATGGTGATGTTGTTTGCCAATACCTTTCAATCCCCTTATTATAAGCATTTAATAGAGAGTTTAGCTCAACATTTTCATGAAGTTGTGAGGATTGCTGAAAGAATTGAACAAGCTATGAAGAGAGGAAAGATTGAAGGTTCTGCAATGGATTCCAGAACAATTATGAGAGATGACTCTGAAGGTGGATGAACAAGAGATATTGCTAGAAAAGCTAATCCAAGAATGGCGATGAATTGCCAATCATATTTTGTTTTGGAGATCACATCTCATCCTTTTAACGAAACATGTCTTTTTATTGGTCTTTTTGTTGTTTTGAAATAACAAGATGTTTCTTTCAAAGCTTATTTTGGAAAAATATTTGGATCGAACTCCAATACGCTATTAAGGCTAATCAATTCTGAAAGTTTAAGAGTATTTTGATTGCAGAAATGACTCGATGCTTAGGGTGACCAAACAAATTTTGTGCTTATACATGAAACTGAACCACACATCACATAGCTAAGTTTTAGCAGTATGATAATGACATGTAGTGGATTCAGTAGTTATGGACTCACGAATCAAGATTTTTGCAAGTCCATATCATTACACTGGACGAGGTCAAAATTTATCGATTCATACCGACCTTGCTTGAAATGAGAAAAGGCCATCTTTGTTTTATCCTTTCACAATACTGGAAATATATCATTTGCAATCCCATTTTGAGCCTGATAGAATATTCTTTTCAAAAGAAACCTTGACCAGGATCACACCCCACACTGGGGGCAAATAAAGGAAGATAAAAGTGAAAGGGAAGGCTTAAAACAGAAGTCCAACTTTTGAGAGAGAGCTAAAAGAAAGAAGACCTAGACTGGGGGCATGTTAGAAAACTGTGAGAAAGGCTATGTGAAAGCCATATATAAAAAAAAATTGCCTACACTTAAAGATAAAGGAAGGAGAATGCCTATTGAGTCTAGGAAAGACAAAAGAAGTTTCAATCAAGGAAAGACACAACAAATATCAAAAGACGATACCATAAAAAAAACTGAGCTACAAACATGACTTTTGGCATCCATGATAAAAACCCTGATGTTATCAGATGATTGAGATTGGTTATTCATCAAAGAAAACATTGGATTTGCATTATGACCTATGTTAAGAGAATTCTGATATTTGAGGTTATTAAGGTTATATGTCGCTTTCTCTACAAAGACAATAAGATAAAGAGAAATGATGAATAGTTAATGTTGATCCTAGGGTTTTGAAAACCCTCAAACACCTTTTAACCCTGTAAAAATCCTTTCTTTCATAGCCATAAACCATAGCCTACATTACATGCTTTTAAAAGCCCTTTTCGATCAAGTAAACAATTTGAACTGTTAAATGGCACTCTCAAAGCTTGAAGAGTTTTTCCATAAGGGTCGTGACTTCATGGATTAAGCTATTTGTTATTATGCATGTTGATAAAATAAGTGCTATAAAAAAAAAAAACAACCTTTCTTGATAAAGCCTGAGTTCTGACTTTAGCATCTTGTTTTTGAAATTCATAAAAAGGTCACCTCATCATAGACTATCAAAAGATATACCCAAGATCAGAGATTAAAATTAACACAAAAAACCATGGAAAAAGCCATTTTAATCTTTCAACGGGTCAAATTCTATTTTTTAAAATACAAGACAATCAAAGGATTACATTGAATAATATGTGTTGGATCTTTGATCGAAGAAGCTTGATTTTTTTTTAAAAAAGACATCTCTGATTTCATTTCAACAATTAGATTTTGAATAAACATGATCTTTGAAATATAAGAGTTGATTCCCGAACAAGAAAGATTGTCAAACAAGAAGAACATCGATCGAGTTTGCAAAATCCTTGACAAAAATGACATCAATACTTCTCGACACTTCTTGAAAAAATTGAGTAGCCGGGGGCAATACAGTGGACCTTGAGAAGGAAAAACAAGCAGTATTCAGATCAGTTAGGGGGTAATAAAAGAAAAAAAATGATGAATAAGTGAAACTGAGGACAATGGTGTTCAAAGAAAGATAATCAGATGAACGAGCACATTTAGATCATATTGGAGGCAAGTCAATAGCTGATTAGCAATCTAAGATGAGGACGACACCAGAAAACCTCTTGATGGGTGCTGGTAGGATGTACACAACTAATCAAAGAACGATTCTCGAGAGAATCTAGGAGATGAATGATTTGTTAAGCTCCTTCATGATGAATCAAACAACACCACACTTGGGGGCACAGTCATGCTTGATAAACAGCGAAAACAGTAATCATCAAAGACAGCCTAGGATAGGCACTGCATTTACAGTTGAGTGGATGACTAGCATATGAATGAGCCAGTACATTGAAAGAGCAAAGAATGCTTTGGATAGCAAACAAATGCACCCTATGACGATGGAACATCAAAGAGGGGGGACCTATATTTCAAATCAGGTAAGGATACATGCATGTTATTTAACCTTAAAGCATTGCACATATATGTTTTACAGGAAAATCCTCAAAGAAGTCTAGAAGATTGAAAAAAAGAAAAGAAAAGAATCATGGAGCTGATAATAACAGAGAATCATGGTTGTGACCCTGGAATGGGAAGAAGATGAGATGAACCCTACTGTTAGGAAAATCTCAAAGAAATGAGAAGATCAAACTTATCATCATGAGGAGTCTTCAGGTCAACCTTGCAATCAGGAAGCACCAAGTTCTCCAACTTTGTCATCGAGAAAAAGCCAATTAATTTCAGTCATCAGGAAGGACATATGTCAACCCTGCAACTAGGAAGGACAGATGTCAGTCCTGCAAAATCATAAAAATCAAAAAGAAAGAAAGTATCAAGTGAAAAGTTTGATCAAACCTTATCATCAAGAAGAAAAATGAGAAGAACATTACCATTAGGAAATTCTTAAAACAAAAGAAGAAAGTTCAAACCCTGCCATCAGGAAGAACACACAGATTTTTGTTCTGGTTAAAGGGGATCGCCAGATGGGATCTCAGGTTAGCCCAACCACACAGATTTTGGTTCTGGTTAAAGGGGATCGCCACATGGGATCTCAGGTTAACTCAACCACACACAGACGTTGGTTCTGGTTAAAGGGGATCGCCAAATGGGATCTCATGTTAGCCCAACCATGTATATTTTGGTTCTGGTTAAAGGGGATCGCCGGATGAGATTTCAGGTTAGCCCAACCACGCAGATTTTGGTTCTGGTTAAAGGGGATTCCCGGATGGGATCTTAGGTTAGCCCAACCACATAAAGGATTTTAACGTAGTCACAAAGCTTGTCGATGAACTACTCTCATCGATCATCATGTTTTCAATAATGACATCATACTCTATGTTCTTCAAGGCATTGGTTCGGAGTTTCAAGGTATTGCTGGACTGATTCATGCTCAATGTCGCACGTCAAAAAAATCAGCGCGGCGTTAGCTGGCGATTATTTATTATTTTTTATTTGTGGTTTTGCTTGGTTCTTTGGAGTCGCCACCTAGTATTATGGTCACTAGGAACCTATGGTCTGCGAGAGTCTGAGTAAGGGACTGG
>Ga0307513_10013002_pt1 | contig 10237 bp, 4 predicted proteins | sample 15_EM_MG_FD_202174 | JGI IMG/M metagenome (GOLD analysis project Ga0307513, IMG submission 202174) | Populus trichocarpa ectomycorrhiza microbial communities from riparian zone in the Pacific Northwest, United States - 15_EM | ecosystem: Host-associated > Plants > Roots > Unclassified | place...
TCCGATGGGCCGATCCCGATTCGCGACGATGGCTGGACGCGATGTCCGAAAGGGCCCGCCAGGCGCCGCTGCTGCTCATCCAGGCCACCGGCGCCACGCGCGACCGGGCAGCTGCTGCGATCGACTACCTGCCGCCCGAGGCGCTCGCGCTCCTCAGGGCAATGGCGGTGTGCGGCGACGCCGCCGACCTCGACGTCGTCGCCTTCGTGGCTGCGCCGCATGGAATTGTTCTTCCGATTCTGCTCGAACTGCTGGTGCGCCTCGATCTCGTGACGGACGACGACCGTCCCCGTCTGGTCAGCGAGGCGGTCTCGGATCGAGTGCTGGCCGGGATGACCCCGTCCGAGCGCGCCGACCTCGCGGTGCGTGCGGCGGAACTCGGCCACCGCGCCGCCTTGTCCAGCACGTGCCTGGCAGAGCTACTCATGTCGGGACCGCCGATCCGGTCCGACTGGGCGGTGTCTGCGCTGCGGCGGGCCGCCGCGCGGCACTTCGCCGATGGCGATGCGCGGGTGGCCACCGCCCTTCTTTCGCGTGTCGTGCGCGCCGACGCCGACGCCGAACACCCGCTCGCGTTGATCGACCTAGCCCTCGCCGAGGTCGAAGATGACCACGCCCGCGCCAACCGCAGGCTGCAGCAGGTCCTTCTGGGCGCCGGCCCGGACACGCCGCTGTGCGTGCTTCTGCGAGCCGCCGATCTGCTGCAGTGCGGCGGAGACGCGGCGACCGCGCACTGGTCGATTGCGCTTGCTCATGATCGTGCGGAGCCCGGCACCGCCGATGCATCCGCACTTGCGGCCATCGGTTGGCTCGCGGCCGATGACAGCGCGGCGGACCCGGTACTTCCCGTGGCCGCCCTTCCCGAATTGCCCACGGTCCCGACCGATCCGGTGGTCGCGGCCGTAGTGGCATGGCGGCTGTCCGCACAGGGCATGCTGCGTACCACCGCGCGGGATCTGGCCAGGCACGCCCTGCGTGGGGCCGGCTCGGAGGCACCGCTGGGCTCGAGGATCCACGCATGCCGGGCGCTTGCCTGCGCGGACGAACCGGACGAGGCGCTGCAGGGTCTCGACGCGGTACTGCTGGACGCCCGGCGGGGAAACGCCCGCATGCCGGCCGTACTCGCGCTGCTCGAACGTGCCAAGGTCGAGCTGGCGCAGGGCAACACGTCAGGCGCCGCCGAAGCCGTCGAGCGCGCATGTGCCGAGGTCCCTTTCGAGTCGTGGCACCCTAGGCACAGACCGTGGCGGATCGCACTCGAAGCGGGTCGGTATCTCGCTGAGCAGCAGGTCGACCAGGCGGAGCGAGAACTGTCCCGCGAGCTGCCAAGTGCAGCCGCGGACGGGGCGGGATGGGCATTCCTGCAGTTCGCCCAGGGCAGTCTGAGAATGGCATTGGCAGACCCGCGGGCGGCTCTGCCGCATTTCAAGAACTGCGGCCGAGCCCTCGCTGCGCGCCGGTGGACGAACCCGGCCGTGTCCCACTGGCGATCGATGGCAGCGGTTGCGCATGCAGCCTGCGGAGAGGCAGGCGCAGCCGCGACGCTCGCGAACGACGCTCTCGTCCGGGCACAGCGGTGGGAAGGGCTGATCGCCATGCGGCAGGTGCTGGCGTTGGGCGTCGTCGTCGATGCCGATTTCGAAGCACACCACGCAAAGCCTGGATCACTGCTGAGCGCGTCGCGGCTGGCCGGCGGCGGCGTTCGACCGGGATCGACGAACGCTGCCACGTCCACACCGCTGCGGCCGGCCGTCGACAAGGTCAGGGGCCTGACCGCACCAGAGGAGCGGGTCGCGGCACTTGCCGTCGCCGGAATGCCCAACGCCGGGATCGCCAGGCACCTCGCGCTCAGCACGCGCACCGTGGAGGCCCGGCTGACCAGCATCTACCGCAAGCTCTCGCTCAACGGACGGCGCGATCTGGAGGACCTGCTGGGTTAGCTGCGATCGGCGAAGTGAAGAAGGGCCGGGGAGCGTCGTCGCCACCCGGTGTTCGAGATTTCGACGAGGGGAAGGCGGGGTTGAAGAAATGATGGACTACCCGACCATTTCGGCCGTTGGTGAGGGAGAACGTCTGTCGGCGCTGCGGCCCGACAGCGGTACCGGCGTCCTGCGTTCCTTCGTCGAGCGTTCCGGGGTCTGCGTCGCACAGCTCGATCGCGACATGCGGATCGCGCGGGCGAATGCCGACTTCCGACGCCTGCTCGGGAGCGCGCGGCCCGGCGCAGTGGGGCAGGACCTGTGCCAGCAGCTGCATCCCGACGACCGTGAGCGTGTTGCGGCACAGCTGTCACGGTTGGTCGACGACCCGAGCGTCTGTTTCACCGAACGGGTTGTGGTATCGCCGCGAGGCCGTCGGGCGGTCACCGGTGAGCTGACCGGACTCGTGGTGTCCGGCCCGAGCAGCCGGTGGGACGGGGTCGTCGTGCTCGTGGAGCCGGATGGTCGCCTGGGTGAGGACCGGTCTGCGCACGGTCGGCTGCTCACCGAGGTCGACGCTCGAATCCTCGAAGGAATAGGTGCCGGAGTGTCCACCGTGCAGCTCGCCGCGATGCTCTACCTCAGTCGCGGCGGCGTCGAATATCACGTGACGACGATGCTGCGCCGCTTCAAGGTCAAGAACCGTCCGGCGCTGATCTCGAGGGCCTACGCGATGGGGATCTTCCGTGTCGGAACCTGGCCGCCTCGAGTGATGCCGCAGTTCTTGAGGTGAGCAACCGAATGGTGCCGCAATCCGTGGCCGACACGGCGGATCAAAGCCGGTGTGACCGGTAGCGGCTCCTCTGCGGCGCCCCTGGCCGGGAGGCGATGGGTGGGAGCCGAATCGCACCGTGATGCTTCGGCTTCAGCCGGCCCTGGTCAACACCTGTCCAGTTCGTACGCGATCTCCTCGCCGACTCCGGCCTGTTGTGCGACCAGGTAGAAGTGGCCACCCGGAAAGACCTTGAGACGGAACGTGCCGGCGCTGTGCGAGGCCCAGCTGCGGGCCTGCTCCAGGTCGACCTCCGGGTCTGCATCGCCGATGAGTGTCGTGATCGGGCACGCCAGCACGCGGTCCGGGGCAGCGACGTAGTTCTCGATCGCCCGGTAGTCACCGCGGATGGCCGGCAATGCCATGCGGAGGACGTCCTCGTCGGCCAGCAGACCGGCGTCGGTCCCGTCGAGCCGCCGGATCTCGGCGACCACACCGTCGTCGTCGCGACAGTGCACGCCGTGGTCGAACCTGATCGACGGCGCCCGGTAGCCGGAAGCCACGAGCACGCGCGGGCCGAGGTTGTCGCGCTCGAGCCGCCATGCGGTCTCGAAGGCCACCGCTGAGCCCATGCTGTGGCCGAAGAAGACGGTCGGTTTGACCTCCAGCTTCCGCAGCTGGTCTGCGATCAGGTCGGCGAGCGTCGCGATGTCGCCGACGCACTGCTCGTGTCGGCGGTCCTGCCGGCCGGGGTACTGGATAGCGATGACGTCGACAGCCGGACTGAAGCGTGCCGCCACCGGGAGGAAGAAGCTCGCCGCGCCGCCGGCATGGGGAAAGCAGACCAAGCGGCGGACAGCGGCATCGGATCGGTGATAGCGGCGCAGCCATGCGGTCGTGTTGTCTGTCGTGGTCGCCACGGGGGATCCCTTCGTCGCGGCGGGTGTCCCGGTCAGTGCAGGAGCCCGGTGCGCCGCCGTCGGGGCGGGCGGCGCACCGGGACGGTCTGATCACCAGGATGCGGTCAGCGCCAGGTCGGCGTAGCGCAGTTCCCGCTCCGATTGGCGCATGTCCGACTCGACCATCATCTGGATGAGGCGCTCGAAGCTGACGGTCGGCGCCCAACCCAGCTCGACGTTCGCTCGGGACGGGTCGGCGCAGAGGAGCTCGACCTCGGCACGACGGACGAGGCCGGGGTCGATGGTGACGTGGTCGCGCCAGTTCAGTCCGAGGGTTTCGAACGCGATCTGGGCAACGTCCTCGACGGTATGGGTCTGCCCGGTGCCGACGACGTAGTCGGTAGGCGCCTGTTGCTGCAGCATGAGGTGCATGGCCTTGACGTAGTCGCCTGCGTAGCCCCAGTCGCGTTGGGCGCCGAGGTTGCCGAGAGAGACATTGCGCTGACGGCCGAGCCTGATGTTGGCTGCTGCCTGGGTGATCTTGCGAGTCACGAACTGCGTGCCGCGGCGGGGCGATTCGTGGTTGAAGAGGATGCCGGACACGCTGTACATGCCGAACGCTTCGCGGTAGTTGCGTGTGATGAAGTGGCCGTAGGCCTTGGCCACTCCGTATGGGCTCCTGGGGTGGAAGAGGGTGGTCTCGTGCTGAGGTGTCTCGGCGACCATGCCGAACATCTCGGATGACGAGGCCTGGTAGAAGCGGATCTGGCCGCTCGTGCCGGTCCGGGACCCGTCGATTCCACTCACTATTCGGATCGCTTCGAGCATCCGCAACACGCCGATGCCGGTGGTCTCGGACGTCAACTCCGGCTGTTGCCACGACAGCGGCACGAAGGAGATCGCGCCGAGGTTGTACACCTCGTCCGGTTGCACCCGGTCGATGGCGGCGACGAGGCTGCCCTGATCCAGGAGATCCCCATCCACGAAGGACAGGTCGGCCATCAGCTCGCTGATGCGTGATTTCTTCGGATTGGCCTGCCCGCGGATCATCCCCCACACCTGGTAGCCGAGCTCGAGCAGGTGCTCCGCCAGGTATGAGCCGTCCTGCCCGGTGATACCGGTGATCAAAGCGCGCTTCGTCAAAGGAGATCTCCTTCCGTGCGCCAGAACCTGATTGAACGTCATGGGAACTAGGTGATTCCGTACCTTGCGAGCTCGCCCGACGGTCGTCCGGCAGGTGTGGTCGGCGTTCCGCAGCCCGTCAGACGGAGGTGCGCCGGATGCTGCACGGGCCCGGCGCCGGCCGGCGGGAGCGCGTTGACGTCGACCACGCGACGGGCACCAGGTCCGGGTACGTCGACGTCCGTCGGTCGGGAATTCGCTTGCGTGCCAACGTGAGGCCGTCGGCCATCGGCAGCATCGTGAGGTCGACCCGATCGTCGGCGCGCAATCGGGCGTTGAGACCGCGAACGGCCACGGTTTCCGGGTCGGTGGCCCCGTCATCGATGACGCGGCCGAAGTAGACGGTGTTGTTCAGCACGATCAGCCCGCCGGGGCGGACCAGCTCGAGTGCCTGCTCGTAGTAGAGCCCGTAGCTGGCCTTGTCGGCGTCGACGAACACCAGGTCAACGCCGTCGGGGCCGAACTCTGCCAGCAGATCGGCCAGCGTCGTGCGCGCCTCGCCGGTGCGCACCTCGATCCGCTCCGCCACCTCCGCTCGGACCCAGTGCGACGCTGCGATCGGAAGGAGTCGGTCGGTGATCTCGCAGGTCACCAGCCGGCCGTCGGGCGGAAGGGCCCGCGCCATGCAGAGCGTCCGGTAGCCGGTGGACGTGCCCAACTCGACGATCGTCCAGGTATCGGTCAACGCGACCAGCAGTTCGAGGAGTTGCCCTTCCTCTGCCATCGCCTGCATGACCGGACCCGTCGGAAGGTCGGAGGTCGCACGGCGCAGGTCGCGAAGAATGCCGTCCTCGCGGAGCGACATGTCGCGGAGGTAGGCGAGCAGCTCCGGCGAGAAGTCCGTAGGTCGGGACATCGCGCTCCTTCGGGATCAGTGTGTTCGAGCACGCCGCCGGCCGCCCGTGGGCGGTGGGGTCGGATCTTCGGCGGTCCGATGGGGTCGGACAGCGATGTCCGCCCGCGACGGTAGGCGGAGATATCTAGGGGTTTGCCCAGCGCCTCGACCGCACGATCACAAGCCTCCAGCGAGCCGACCAATCGGATGGCGCGGACCAGCGATCGGCTGCCGGTGATGGGTAGCGGGAGGCCAACTTGATGGAAACCGAGCAGCGCCTGCGTGACTACCTCAAGCGGGCGGGCGCTGACCTGCAGCGGACCAAGCGCCGTCTGCAGGAGGTCGAGTCGGCCGCGCACGAGCCGATCGCGATCATCGGCATGGGTTGCCGTTACCCGGGTGGTGTCGCCTCGCCGGAGGATCTGTGGCAGTTGGTGGAAGAGGGCCGCGACGCGATCTCCGGCCTGCCGACGGACCGCGGTTGGTACCTCGACTCGCTGGGCGGCGCCGCCACCCATGCCGGCGGATTCCTGCACGACGCGCCGATGTTCGACGCCGACTTCTTCGGCATCTCCCCCCGCGAGGCGCTCGCGATGGATCCGCAGCAGCGCCTGATGCTGGAGACCACCTGGGAGGCGATCGAGCGGGCCCGCGTCGACCCCCGAGCCCTCAAGGGGAGCAGCACCGGCGTGTTCGTCGGAGCGATTCCCCAGGCCTACCGGACCGGCCCGGCGGACAACGTCGACGGATTCGCACTCACGGGTAATACCTCGAGCGTCCTGTCCGGACGGATCGCCTACGTGCTCGGCCTCGTCGGCCCCGCATTGACCGTCGACACGGCGTGCTCGTCATCGCTCGTCGCGATGCACCTGGCAGCGCGGGCCCTGCGCGCGGGGGAGTGCACGCTCGCAGTGGCCGGCGGCGTCACCGTCATGCCGAGCCCGCTGATGATCACCGAGTTCAGCAGGCAGGGCGGCCTCGCGGACGACGGCCGCTGTCGATCGTTCGCCGACTCGGCCAGCGGCACCGGATGGGCCGAGGGTGTCGGGGTGCTGCTGCTGGAGCGGCTGTCGGACGCCCGTCGCCACGGCCATCCGGTGGTGGCGGTCCTGCGCGGCTCGGCGGTCAACTCCGACGGCGCCTCCAACGGTCTCACCGCCCCGAACGGCCCGTCCCAGGAACGTGTCATCGAGCAGGCGCTCATCGATGCGCGGTTGTCGGTCAACCAGGTCGACGCGATCGAGGCGCACGGCACCGGGACACCGTTGGGCGATCCGGTGGAGGCCGAGGCGCTGCTCGCGACCTACGGACGTGCACGACCCGCTGACCGACCGTTGTACCTGGGCTCGGTGAAGTCGAACCTGGGCCATACCCAGGCGGCGGCCGGCGTCGCCGGGGTGATCAAGATGGTCATGGCGATGCGGCAGTCCGTGCTGCCGCCCACGCTGCACGTCGACCGTCCGACATCGCACGTGGACTGGTCGGCCGGCGACATCCGCCTGCTGACGGAGAGCGTGCCGTGGCCGCGGGGCCACGAGCCGCGCCGCGCCGGGATCTCCTCGTTCGGGCTCAGCGGCACCAACGCCCACGCGATCATCGAGGAGCCACCCGCGGAGGTGGCGGACCCCGACAGCGATACGCGCCGGACCGACGGGGCGTCGACGCACCCCGGACCGGTACCGCTGCTGCTGTCGGCCAAGTCGGCCGAGGGGTTGCGCGCTCAGGCCGCGGCGCTGTCGACGGTGCTGTCGACGCAGGAGGCATCGCCGCTGGACGTCGCCTACTCGCTCGTCGCGACGCGATCCCGGCTTCCCCACCGCGTATCGGTGGTCGCAACCGGGCCGGCCGCAGTGCGGACGGAGCTGACCGCGATCGCCGAGGGGCGTGCCGCCGGCGGCGTGGTGCACGATCGGCCCCGACTCGCCGTGATGTTCGCCGGGCAGGGCGCGCAACGCCTGAAGGCCGGGCAGGAGCTCCACAGCCGGTTCCCGGTGTTCGCGGCGGCCTTCGACGAGGTGCTCGCTCACTTCGATCCCGGTCTGCGCGACGTGATGTGGGGCGAGGATCCTGAGACGCTGAACGCGACCGAATGGGCGCAGCCCGCGCTGTTCGCGGTCGAGACGGCGCTGTACCGCCTGATCGAGTCGTGGGGCATCGTCCCGGACCACCTGGTCGGTCATTCGATCGGCGAGATCACGGCGGCCCACGTGGCCGGGGTGCTCGCACTCGCCGACGCCGCCACCCTCGTCACTGCACGAGGGCGGCTGATGCAGGCACTCCCGCCCGGAGGCGCGATGGTCTCCGTCCGCGCCGGCGAGAGCGAGGTCCGTGCGCTGCTGGACGGATACGGCGACCGGGTGGCGCTGGCGGCGGTGAACGGGCCCACCTCCGTGGTGCTGTCCGGTGACGAGGATGCGGTCGCCGAGCTGGCGGATCAGCTCGCTGCGCGCGGCTGCCGGACCCGGCGGATTCCGGTGTCACACGCCTTCCACTCGCCGCACATGACGCCGATGCTCGACCCCTTCCGCTCGGTGGCCGAGGGTCTGACGCTGCACGCGCCGCAACGTTCGGTCGTGTCGACGCTGACGGGTCTTCCGGCCCTCGTCGAGCAGCTGACCTCGCCGGACCATTGGGTGGAGCACGTTCGAGCCACGGTCCGCTTCGGCGATGCGGTCCGCTGGCTGGGTGACCGTGGGGTCACCACCTTCCTCGAACTGGGACCGGACACCGCGCTGAGCGCGCTGGCGGCGGGCGTCGACACCGACCTCACCACGCTGCCCGCACTCCGCGCCGGCCGCAGCGAGGTCGAGACCCTCACCAGTGCCGTGGCGCAGCTCGACGCCTGCGGTGTCCCGGTCGAGTGGACCGCGTGGTTCGACGGCACCGCGGCGTCCAGCGTCGACCTGCCGACCTACCCGTTCCAGCGCCGCCGGTTCTGGCCGCGGGACGGCATCGACGGCGGCGGGGATCCGCGCCCGGCCGGTATCGGCGCGGCGAACCACCCGCTGCTGTCGGCCGCCGTGCGGCTGGCCGGCGCGGACGGTGTGCTCCTCACCGGACGGCTCTCCACACAGGCCCAGCCCTGGCTCGCCGACCACGTCGTCGGCGACGCGGTGCTGCTGCCGGGCACGGCACTCGTGGAGCTCGCGGTACGAGCGGCTGACGAGGTCGGCTGTACGGAGGTCACCGACCTGACGCTCACCGCGCCACTCGTCGTGCCGGAGCGCGGCGCGGTGCAGCTCCAGCTGTGGGCCGGTCCGCCCGACCCGACCGGTGCCCGCCCACTGGAGATCCACGCGCGACCGGACGGCAGCGATGACGAGGCGTGGACGCAGCACGCCACCGGCCTGCTCGGCACTTCACAGGACGGTCCGGACAACGGGGTCGAGTGGCCGCCCCCCGGCGCCGAACCCGTCGATCTCACGGACTTCTACGACCGGCAGGTGGGGACAGGGCTGAGCTACGGGCCGGCCTTCCGGGGGCTCCGGGCCGCGTGGCGCTCCGGCGACGAGCTGTTCGCCGAGGTGGCGCTGCCCGCCGCAGCCGGTGGGGCAGGCGCGTTCGGGTTGCACCCCGCGTTGTTCGACGCCGCGTTGCACGTCGCCCACCTCGCGGTCCCGGACGGGGCGGTCCTGGAGACCCCGGCCGTCTCGGTGCCGTTCTCGTGGTCGAACGTGTGCCTGCACTCGACCGGTGCGGAGGCCCTCCGCGTCCGGATGGCCGGGACCGTCGACCGGATCACCCTCGAGCTGGCCGACGTCCGGGGCACGCCGGTGGCCACGGTCGGGTCCCTGGTCATGCGCGCTGTCGGCAGTGGCCCGATCGCCGCTGCCGTTGATCGTGATCTCTATCGACCGGACTGGACCGGCGTCCGGGACGCGCTCGCCACCACCGGTGGGATCGCCGTGGTCGGACCCGACCCGTTCGGTCTGACCGACGTGCTCTCGATCGACGCCTGCCCGGACCTCGATGCGCTGGCCACCGGGCCGGCACCGGCCTTCGTCGTGTCATCGGTACAGGGCGGAGGGGCCGACCAGATCGCCGCCGCGCACGACCTCAGCGGTGCGGCGGTCGACCAGATCCGGACATGGCTCGGCGACGACCGGTTCCCGCGAACGCACTTGGTGTTCGTCACCCGGGGAGCGACGGACGGAACCGACTGCGCGGCCGCTCCTGTCTGGGGGCTCGTACGCACAGCGCAGGCAGAGCACCCGGATCGCTTCCTGCTGCTTGACCTGGATCCCGTCGGACCCACCACGGAACAGGCGATCCGCGCGGCACTCGGAACCGGCGAACCGCAGGTCGCGGTCCGCTCCGGCGTCCCGCTGTCCGCCCGCCTGTCCCGGGTACCCGAACCGGCTGCCGGGGCCGCCTGGTCGGGCACGGGAACCGTGGTCGTCACCGGCGGCACGGGTGGCATCGGCGCCCTCGTCGCCCGCCACCTCGTCGCAGAGCACGGCGTGCGCCACCTGCTCGTGCTCAGCCGCCGCGGTGCCGCGGGACCGGGCGCCGCCGACCTCGTCAGGGACCTGACCGGTCTCGGCGCAGCGGTGGAGGTCGTCGCGTGCGACGTCGCCGACCGGGTCGCGCTGGCCGAGGCCCTCGCATCGGTTCCGGACGCCCACCCGGT
>Ga0307513_10013003_pt1 | contig 10237 bp, 7 predicted proteins | sample 15_EM_MG_FD_202174 | JGI IMG/M metagenome (GOLD analysis project Ga0307513, IMG submission 202174) | Populus trichocarpa ectomycorrhiza microbial communities from riparian zone in the Pacific Northwest, United States - 15_EM | ecosystem: Host-associated > Plants > Roots > Unclassified | place...
TGGAGCTGGTGCTGCACGCGCGGATGCACGGCCTGAGCAAGGCCGAGGCACGCCGCCGGGCCGCCGCCGCGCTGGAGGCGTTCCAGCTGACGGAGTACGCGGACCGTCCCTGCCGCACCTACTCCGGTGGCCAGCGGCGGCGGGTGGACATCGCGCTGGGCATCATCCACCAGCCGAGGCTCGTCTTCCTGGACGAGCCGACCACGGGTCTCGACCCGCAGAGCCGCGCGCACATGTGGGACGAGATCCGGCGGCTGCGCGACGGCGGGATGACCGTCTTCCTCACCACGCACTACCTCGACGAGGCCGACGCGCTCTGCGACCGGATCGCCATCATCGACCACGGCGAGATCGTCACCGAGGGGTCGCCGGAGCAGCTCAAGCGGGAGATCACCGGCGACGTGTTGGTGGTCGGCCTCAACGGGCCGGCACCGGAGGCGACCGAGCTGCTCGACGCGGCGGCGTTCGTGCGCAAGCTGGAGCCCGACGCGGCCGGCCTACGGCTGTATGTGGACGACGGCGCCACCGCGATCCCGCAGGTCATGCGGGTGCTCGACGGCGCCCGGCTCGACCTGGAGTCGATCCAGCTGCTCCGGCCCAGCCTCGACGACGTCTTCCTGGCCAAGACCGGCCGCTCGCTCCGTGACTGATCAGTCAGTCCACCATCCGGTGGTGACCTCGGCCGGCTCCGTCCCGCACAGCGCGACCGCGCCGGCGAAACCGGCCGGCACCGGCACGTCCACGACGTGGTACGCGCCGTCGACCACCGGCCCGCCGGAGACCGGGAGCCTCAGCCCTGGCGTGAGCCGCCCGCCGGTCGCCTTCACACAGGCCTCCTTGCGCGCCCACAGCTCGGCGAAGACCGCGGCCGGCTCGACACTGGCGGCCACCAGCTCGGCCTCGGCCGCCGGGAAGTACCGCGCGGACATCGCCCGCGTGTCCACCCCCGGCGTGTGCCGCTGCACGTCGACGCCGACCGGCCGGGCCGGGGTGAGCGCCACGGCGGCCAGGTCACCGGAGTGGGACAGGCTCATCCGTACCCCGTCGGTCTCGGGCTTGCCATGCGGGCCGTACGACCAGCGCACCGCCTCCGGCGCGACCCCGACCCGGTCGCCGACGACCACGCGGGCGACACCGTGCGCGGCGACGAATCGCCGCCGCCCCACCGGGTCGAGCGCGCCGGCGCGGGCCCGCTCGCGCTCGTCGAGGAGCTGGGAGAGGCGGGCGAGCGCCGCGGCCGGCAGCGGGGACCGCACCAGCCACACGCGCACCTCGTCCACGCCCCCATCCTTTCCGTCCGGGCTAGAGATCGCCTAGTGCCTGTGTCGAGGTGGATGACCAGGCTGCGGCGGGCCCAGCCGTCGCCTGGACCCACGCCGGTCACGGCCGGTTACAACACCGGTAGCCTGCCGCGCCCGGCGCGGCCCCAGGCGACGCCTGGACCTCGCCTCGCTCAGGCCCCCACCTCGACACAGGCCCTAGGAGACCAATGTGGACGCGCTGCTGACCGTGGCGGAGTACGAGGCGGCCGCCCGCGACCGGCTGCCGACCGGCGTCTGGGACTACATCAGCGGCGGGAGCGGGCAGGAGTCGACGCTCGCCGCCAACCGGGAGTCCTTCGCCCGGCTCACGCTGCGCCCCCGGTTCCTGGTGGACGTGTCCGCGCCGGACCTGTCGACGGAGCTTCTCGGCGTCCGGCTGCGTACCCCGATCGGGGTGGCCCCGGTCGCCTACCACCAGCTGGCGCACCCGGAGGGGGAGGTGGCGACGGCCCGCGCCGCCGAGCTGCTGGTCGTGAGCGTCTTCGCCAGCCGCACGCTGGAGGAGATCGCGGCTGTGGCGAGCGGCCCGCTGTGGCTGCAGCTGTACTGGTTCCGTGACCGGGGCATCCTGCGCGACCTGATCCGGCGGGCCGAGGCGGCCGGCTTCCGGGCACTGGTCCTGACCGTCGACACGCCACGCCTGGGTCGCCGGCTGCGGGACGTGCGGCGCGGCTTCGCCGTACCCCCGGAGATCGTCGCGGCGAACCTCGACGCCACGGTCATGGCCGCCACGCACGAGGCGGTCGACGGCGCGTCGGCCCTGGAGCTCCACGCGCGCCAGCAGTTCGACCCGTCGGTGGGCTGGCCCGACCTGGCCTGGCTGTGCGCTCAGACAGACCTGCCGGTGCTGGTCAAGGGCGTGTTGACCGGAGCCGACGCGGAGCTGGCGATGGCACACGGCGCGGCCGGCGTGGTGGTCTCCAACCACGGCGGCCGCCAGCTCGACGGCGCGGTCGCGAGCGTCGACGCGCTGGCCGAGGTGGCCGCCGCGGTGGCCGGCCGCGGCCCGGTCCTGCTCGACGGCGGCGTCCGCACCGGCGTCGACGTGCTGCGCGCGCTGGCCCTCGGCGCGAGCACGGTGCTGGTCGGGCGGCCGGCGCTGTGGGGGCTCGCGGTGGACGGCGAGGCGGGCGCGCGGGCGGTGCTCGACATCCTCGCCGCCGAGCTCGAGGACGCGATGGTCCTCTCCGGCCGCCCCCGCGTCGCCGATGTGGACACGACCCTGCTGGGGCTCGACCGACCCTTATGAAACAGGACCTAGAGCGAGGAACGGCGTGAGCCCACGCCAGCGTCAGATCCGTTTCGTTGAAGCCAGGCGAGCCGGTGCTCGACGGCGAGTCGTGCTGCCGCCGCACCCGCACGGGCCGACACGGACTCGGCGCTCCACCGCGCCAACTGGTCAGACATCGCCATGACGAACACGCGGCCGACCGCGGTGAGGTGACCCGAGCCAAGCAGCACGCGAACCGCTTGTGCCGTCCCGGACCGCCATCGGGCGAACTCCACCTCGGCTTGGTGGGCTTTCGACGGCTCTTTCTCGTGCCACCGTTGGGTTCGCCAGAAACCAGTGACGCCGAGATGCGCGTACGCGCCCTGCAGGGCCGCTGGCAACGGGCGCGGGTCCGGGCGCCAAGGCGTGTAGCAAGAAATCTCGGGCCTATCCGCCACCATAGGAAACAAGTCCATCAACGCGGCCAGCTTCGCGTGTTGGACCTCATGGGCGAGGGTCAGGGCGGCCGCCGTCCCGTCCGGCGGAAGTGACATTGCCACGAGACCAAAAGCGTGCCGGAACGTACCGCTGTTATGGCCCGATGGTGGATCGGTCAGCGGCACTAATGTGGTCATGATCGCGGCGACTTCCTCGGCGACCGACCGGTGATGGCGCAGAAGTATTTGGCATCCGGTTGCGAGCCTTCGACGCCATACCGCGACGCGCGCGGCATCATCGCAGAGCGTGCGGTCAATTTCAACACCCGGAAAGTAGCCTGATTCCGGCTGTGCGAGAAAGATTTCAATGGCGAGGCTTTCGTCGCCGACCTGGAGCCACGCCTTTGCGGGAGCGCGAGACGCCGTGCTCTTCATGAGTGAGGCGAGCCGGTCGAAAGACGGCCAGTCGGTCGGTTCGCCGCGCAGTCTGCCCACGGTGGCCAGTGCGCACGCGCCGACACTCGGTGAGCGGAGCACCCGGTCAGCGGTTTCCGGCGCCCCCTCCATCAACCGCTTCAGCAGGCGATACGCGTGCCCTATCTGAGCTGCCTCCCCATGGTCCGCCGGGCCTGCGAGCTCCGCGGCGAGGCGGACGAGGAGAAGGATCTTGCTGCGCTGGGACCGTTGGAGAAGCTGGATAGCCTCCGGCCCACCCAACCCTTCTCCTAGGGCGCGCACCACTCGTTCGGACATGGCGTGGTTACGCGGTTCCATTCCGAAAGGATAGTCCGCATAGCGTTCGACAGATACGATGTGGGGGTCCCGGACGCCCGACAAAGATCGCAGAGTGATTTGATCTATACGATCCAATAGCTGCGCGGACCTGTGACGATGGCTTGCCCGATGGTGTGCAATGCTCCTGATGGTGCACGACGAGGCGGTGATTGATCAATGAGCGCGGGCGAGTCGCGGTGGATCTCGGATCTGCTCGACCTCTCCGGGATGGGCCTTGATCGGATCAATGACATTCCCGAGTCGCGCCTCCTCGGATCCCTCCGGCGTATCCTGCGGGAATCGGGCGCATTGAAGGAGCAATACGCCGCTTTCGACAACTTCGTCGACCCGACAATGGGGATGGCCACCGTCGGGCTCTCCGTGGCACATGTCGATCTCAGCGGGGACAGGCGTGGGGCGGACGACGCGCTCGGCGCGTCCACATGCCCGGAGGAGTCATGACCGTAGTCGCGTCGCGAGCCGGCGGGCAGGGCTCGGCTCCCCAAGTCGTCTCATTCGTGGCGGGCACGAGCAACGTCGGGCGTACCCGGGTCATCGCCAACCTGGCGGTGCAGCTCTCCCTCTCGGGCCACCGCGTGCTGGTGGTCGACTGCGGTGGGGAGGGCACCCCCGTCGATGAGTACCTTCAGCGGTTGCGCCTCGACGACGCGGTCCTGGCCGAGGCCCTCGGGCCGGAGCTCGAGTCGCTGCTTCGGCTGTCCGTCGGCGGCAGGCACGGCGCGGCCGACTCCTGGGTTCGGCGCTACGCGCCCGGTCCGGGCGGCATCCATGTGGTCGGCGCGACGGACTCACTGCGTTCGCCGCGCATCGGCGGCGGTGACCCCGCGACGCCCACGAGCCGGCTGCGCGACCTGCTCCGGGCCGCGCCATACGACGTGGTCCTGCTGGACTACCCGCCGATCGAGGCGAGCACCGCCGTCGAGGATCTCGTGCTCCTGTCGGACCGGGTCGTGCTCTGTTTCCTCACCGGATCGCCGGCCATCGCCGAGGCCGCGGAGCTTCTGCGGCGGATCCGGCAGGAGGCGGGTGAGGACCTCCAGCTCATCGCGGTCGCCAGCCAGTTTCCCGAGGAGGACCAGCAGCAGGCGGACCGGGTCTCGGCGGAGATCAGTAGCCGCCTCGGCCCCGTCCTGCGCACTGACGAGGTCGTGAAGGTCCCGCTGCAGGGGTATGACGAAGTGCTCGTGACGCTGCTCGACGACGCGTCCGCCACCGGGCCACTCCCGGCTCTTGAGCAGCTCGCCGCGCTTGTCACCGGCGGCGCCGTGACCGCGCTGGCTCCGACCCCGTCCACGCTGCGCAGGCGATTCAGCAGATGGCTCGCCGGCCCGCCGGCGGTCGGGACGGCCGAGCGGATCGGGCTCGCGTGCCTGGAGGGCGAGCGGCCCGTGGCCACGTTCATCGAGGAGTGGCTCCGGCCGAGCGGCATCTCAGCCGATTGGCTCGCCCTCGACGAGCCGGACCTGGATCTGTCTACAGTGGACGGGTTGGTGGTCGTTCTGCCCGCCGGCGGGTCGATATCGGATCGGATCGTGCGGGCGATCCTGGCCCGGCACCAGCAGTCCGCGGACCGCGACACGGCACCGGAGACGCTCGTGATCCAGGTGGGCGGCGGCTCGCCCGTGGCCATCGCCGGCGCGACGACGATCGACATGTCTCCCGGTACCGCTCTCGAGACGGCCTCGGGACGACTCTTCGGCGCTCTCGCGATCCGTGGCGCGGCACGCGACGTCGGCAGGCGGATATCCGGCGCCCAGCTGGGTGGCGGCCCGACCCACGTCAACGCGCTTCCGAGCAGGGAGGAGGGCTTCACAGGCCGCTGGGCCGAGCTGGCCACGCTGCGCGGCGAGCTGCGCGATGGGGAGGACGAGACCGGCGTCGTGCTGCTCTCCGGCGCGACGGGTACCGGCACGACCGCGCTGGCCCGGCGCTACGTCGACTGCTTCCGGTGGGACTACAAGGTCATCTGGTGGATACCGGCGTTCGATCGGCACTCCGTCGAGGTCGCTCTCGAGGAGCTGGGCAGGACCCTCGAGATCGACCCCGAAGGAGACCCGGTCGGTTCGACGGTGCGCGGTCTCGGCGAGGGTGACGCCTCCTCCGGTGGCCCGTGGCTGCTCGTCTTCGACGGCGCGGAGGAGGCCGGCGTACTGGACGGTCTGGTGCCCGCAGGCACCGCCGGTCATGTGCTGATTACGACAGGAGTGGACGGCGGGCCGATCACGGCCGCCGGCGCCCCCGAGCCGGCCCGGGTGCCGCTCGCCCCATTGCCCGTGGCGGACGCGGTCAGGTGCCTGCGCGGCGCGATCGTCCCATTGGGCGACCAGCCACTGCCCGCCGCCATTCTCGAGCCCTTGGCCAACGCCGTCGGTCGGCTGCCGGCGAACCTGCGGGTGGCTGGTGCCTATCTCACCGCGAAAGTGGCCAACACGATGCCCACGGTCCTCCCCGAGGACGCCACCGTGGAGAGCGCCGTGGAGAGCGCGGCGTCCGACTTGTTGGTGGACCTGGCCGGGCGGCCTCAGGAGGACGCCGTCGCGCGTACTGTCGCGGCGCTCGTCGACCTTCTGCTCCGGGATCCGTTCGGGTTGGCTGCGCTGCGTGTCGCGGAGTTCTGCGTGTTCCTCGCGCCCGACGGCGTCAAACTGGAGCTGGTGCGCTGCCCGGCCATGGTCGCTGAGCTGGCCGCGGTGGTCGAGGCCGAGGCGCCGGAGGCGCCGTCCGTGCCCGACTACGTCGACCGCATCCTGTGGACCGCGGTGCGGTTCGGACTGATCAGGCTCGTCTGGAGCGAAAAGACTCTGGTCTCGATGCCCACCGCGATCAGAGACGCGCTGCGGGAACGGATGACGGAGGCGCAGCGCGAGGAGCGCCGCTCGCAGGTGCGGCTCGCCCTCGCTCGGACCAGCGGGTTCCACATCGACGACAAGGCCATGTACGCCGAGCTGCGGCGCCACCTTGAGCCGTGTGACGCGCTGGCCTCGGATGCTCGGCCGGTCCGCCAGTGGTTCATCCGCCAGATCATGTACCTGTACCGCCTGGGGCGCCCTGACGCCTACCGTCACGCGGCCAGGCTCGCCGACACGGCACTGGCCCGATGGCGGGCGGACGAAAGGCTGCGGGACGACCTGACCCTGATGCTCGCCGGGCGGCGGGCGGACCTCCACCGGATGCTCGGTGCGTACGGGGAGGCGCTGGAGCTGGAGGAGGAGACTCAGCGCCGGTATGCGGCGGACCTCGGTCGTGACCACATCCGGCTTCTGGTGCTGCGCCGCGGTATGGCCGGCAGCCTGCGCGGGCTCGGGCGCTACGACGAGGCGTTCGCGCTCGACCAGGCGACCTGGCGGATGTTCGCCGATACCCACGGTCCGGATCACCCGGAGACGCTGACCGCCGCGCACAACCTGGCCATGTCCTCGTTCCTGTCCGGCGCGGTGGAGGAGGCGTTACGGATCGAGTCGGAGACCCGGCGCCTGCGCGTACGCATATACGGGGAGGACGGCGAGCGTTCACTGTGGTCGGCTACCGACGTCGGCATCTACTTGCGCGAGCTTGGCGACTTCCAGACGGCGGTCGCCATCCTGCGCGATACCCAGAGCCGCCTCGAAGAGGTCGTCGGTGACTTCCGGAATCCGCTGCGCCTGCGGGTCAGCCGCCACCTGGAGATCGCGAGACGGCTGGCGTTCCCGTTGCAGCCGTCCAGTCAGACGATCGCGGACATCCAGCGGGACTACCGCGACACGCTGGGGCCGGACCATCCGCTGACCTGGGCCACGGCGGTCAGTCTCGCGGCCGCGTGGCACGCCGAGGGCAAGCACCTGGACGCGAGAAGAATTGCCGCGGAGGCACTCGCCTATTACGAACGGCGTCTCGGCGAGCACCCGATCGTCGATGTCTGCCGGGTGAATCTCGCGGTGTACACGTACGCCGTCGGTGACGTCGTGGAGGCGAGGCAGGAGTCGGATCTTGCGTACACCGGGCTCGACAACCGACTCGGTGCGCCCCATCCGTGGACCATCAGCGCGTACACGAACCACGCCGCCTACGTGTCAGGCGATCCGGCGCTCGCGCGGCGGGTCGGCGAGCTGGCGTACTCGCTGGCTATGGAGTACCTCGGGCCCAAGCATCCACTCCGGAAGGTGGGAGCGGCCAGGCTCGCGGGAGTGGACGACCCGGATGCCTTGGCCGGCGTCGATCTCGTCGAGATCACGATACCGGAAATATAGATGTTTGCAGATATGCTGAAGGCCCGCTGGAGGCGGCCGGCTCGGGAAGGGAAGCCCATGAGGCCCGGCGAAACGCACGATGTACCAGATCCGCCCCCGGTTCCGACGCCAGCGGCCCCCACCCACGTCGCGGCCCGGATCGTCGCCGAGATGGTGGCCCCGCACATCGGCGACCGGCAGCACAGGATTCGCGGTGCGTTGCGGGAGACGGTGGAAAGGATAGCCGGGCTGCGGTATCTGGGGCACTACACGGGGGCGGACTGGGACTACGCCTTCGAGGTCTCCGACCGGGGCGCGGACGATGTCAACATCGGCTACCTCACGGTTGGCTGCAACTTGATCGGGATCCTGGCCCCTTTGAACGAGCATCTGGAGCCGCTGGGCACCGGTGCGCTGATCCGCACCGTCCTACACAGCCGCGGTGGTGCGATCTACTGCGACACCGTGATGCAGGGGGAGCGGATCATCGGTGTGACGGCCGGCAGGTTCGATGAGCTGTCACCGCGCGAGCCCCGCGTACTGGAGGCGGACAGAGGCATCGCGCGCCTGATCAGGGATCTGCGGGGGGACTTCGGCCAGACTTCTCAGGATCACGGTGGCTACGGGAAGGTTGGCGACGGGGTGGAGCCCTGGAGCCCGCACGGTCCCGGGCCCTCCGATTTCCCCACCGCCTGCCGGGAGGTGCTCGCCCCGAACGACCTGCAGTACGTCGCGCTAGTCGAGAGTGGCATTGTCACGCACCAGGACGACCTTTTCGGTGACGCCGCCGTCGAGGAGAGGTTTTTCCGGGCGGGGCATACGGTCGAGGCGCGGCGCCATTTCTACCAGCAGTTCGCCGAGGAGTTGGACGCGCGGGCGCGAGACCTCGGTCGGAGGGTCCATGCGGTCATCGGCCGCGGTCTGCACAGGATCGTGTTCGACGTGCAGCGGGGGGCGGTCTACTTCTACCGGGTGGGTCCGGAGAGCTACCTGATGGGCGTGACGCTCAACCAGCCAGAGGTCTTTACCGCTGATCTCAAGATGGAGTGGTTGGTCAGCTATGTACGTCCTTGAGGCCGTCGCGGCTTGGCCTTTGCGTCACAGCCCGCGGCGATATCCAGGCTTCAACCGGCTGGTGGGGTTCGTCGTCGTTGTCGCGGTCGGCACGGCGACGGCCGCGGTGGCGTCGTTGGAAGGCATCTACGACTCCGAGGTTTACCTCCTGGCGGCCACCACGCTGCTCGCCATCGGTCTGTACGCGAGTGCCTCGGGGATCTCGGTGGAGGGGGCACGCGAGCACCTGCGCCTCGTCCTCGCCGCGGTGACGGTTGGCGTGCTGATCAAGGCGACGTTGATAGCCGTTGTCATGTACCTGGCCTTCGGTCGCCGCGCGGAATACCTGATCCTCGGCGTCGCGGTTGCCCAGATCGATCCTCTCTCGGTCGCTGCCATGCGTCGGCGGTCCGCGATGTCACGCCGGGCGTCGACGATCCTGTCGGCGTGGGCGTCGTTCGACGATCCGATGACCGCGCTGCTCACCGTTTATGCCGCGGGATGGCTGATGACGACGCAGGGCATGGCCGGCGGTGCCGGAGCGTGGGCCGCCGGTTCCGTCCTGACCCAGATCCTGCTCAACGGCCTGCTGGCGCTCGGCGCGTTCCTGGTCTGGCGGCTGACTACCCGAACGGGTGAGCCGGGCGCCGGGGCGGCCGGCGCGGTCCGGGGTACGCCGGCCGGCACCGTGGGGCGGATAATCCAGCTAGCCGCCCTGCTCGCGGTGCTCGTGCTGGGCGTCTGGCGGTTCCTCATGCTCGGCGTCGCGCTCTGCGGCCTTTTTCTGCGTCCATGGATCGACCAGCTCGTCGAGCGGGTCACCGGAGTCGCCTTCTGGCTCGCGGCCTTCGCGCTGGGACTGATCCTCGTCGAGGGCGTCCGGCCGCTGCACGGTGTCGTGCTCGGCCTCGCCGCGTTCGGCTCTCAGATTGTCGTCGGTTGGCTGTTGAGCAGGCGGCTGCCCGCTGACGACCGTACGAGCCTGATGCTCGGCCATCAGAATGGCATAACCGCGATCATCCTGGCGTTGCTTCTGGAGCCGCGATTTCCCGGCACGGTTTCCGTGGTCGCACCGGCCATCATCACCGTGAACCTGCTGTACACCGCGTCCAACGCTGCTCGGCGGGCAAACCGCCGGCCCTTGGCGTCGGACCAGACGGAGGAAGAGCCCGCACCGGTGGCGCGGTCGTGATCAGCCAGTCGCCAAGGCCTGCT
>Ga0307513_10013004_pt1 | contig 10236 bp, 13 predicted proteins | sample 15_EM_MG_FD_202174 | JGI IMG/M metagenome (GOLD analysis project Ga0307513, IMG submission 202174) | Populus trichocarpa ectomycorrhiza microbial communities from riparian zone in the Pacific Northwest, United States - 15_EM | ecosystem: Host-associated > Plants > Roots > Unclassified | place...
GATAATGCCCCGGAGCGAAGGGCAAAAGGAGGAAGATATTCGCAAACTTAGTTATGTCCTCCCTGAGTACTTCCAACCTGTGTAGCACGTGACTCCATAACCGTAGCCCTCTTTCTCTCCCACACACCTCACTCATCTCGGTCCATGGCGTCCGTCCTGGACTCGACCACAACGACGACAAATAACCTTATAGGTAGCCCAGGTCAGGTGAACGACTGAACGCAAACATAACCTTTAAGCTAAAGTCTGATTAAACAGAGCCACCCCGTTTGTCTCTTGTGATTGATAAACCACCGTCGTCTTCACCCTTTCCCTCCCCGTCTTCTTCGTTTTTACCTCCACCCAGGCCCGGTGCTCACGAATTTGCAAGCAAACCGCCCGTTTCCGCCAAATTCAACCGGAAGAAGAGTATTTTGAAAGAGGGCATCCTCGACAACCAGCCCACGCAGGACCAGCAACCACAAAGAGAGACAATGACAGACAAAAATGCCAATGAGCCCCGTACCTCCATAGCACCCACCCCCACTCTTGATTCAACACTTGTGTCGTCGAGACCCGCCCCACCTTCCCCTGCGATTTCTCGTCGAACATCGACCGCGCTTTCACAACGGTCTACCTCGTCCGGGTCAGAGATCGCTCGCATACCCTCCTCCTCGAACCCCAAGCGACTTTCGAGACTTAATCAGGAAATCAAGCTCGAAACCTCCTCCACTGAACCGCAGCAGACGAGCACTGGGCCACAGCGATCACTATTGGTCAAGATCCGTGATTTTGCGTTTTCTACAACCGACGCCCGGTTCAGCGGTCGGGGTCCGGATGTACCTCGGGCCAATAGGCATAACGGGACCGGATCTGACGCGTCCTCAGACGATGACAGCGATTCCGATGGGAGACGCGATAGCGGATGGACAGGTTTCTCGTGGTCTGGATTCACAAACCGACTAAGTTGGTCTTCATTCGGCGGTGGGAGGCATCAGTCGTCAGAGGGTGCAGAACTTCCATCAAAGATGGATTTCGCCCGCAATTTTGACGTTTCTTCCCCCACAGAGGAAAAAGGTCCATTCTCGTGCGATGGGGCTGATGACGATGAAGATGACGACGACGGAAACTACGATGGGGAAGAAGACGAAGACGGGGGCCCCCTGGTCCCTGGCAGATACCGCGCGCTGTATGCTTTCGAACCTGAGGGGACTGCAGAGATGGCATTGGAGGAGGACCAGCTGGTGAACGTTATCGGTCGGGGTGGTGGTGTCGGTTGGGCTGTGGTAGAGAAGGAGGACGGGGGTCATGCACTCGTTCCGGAGAGCTATCTTGAACTTATTGATGCCTCTCGAGAACACTAATTTGCTTTGTTTCATCCCTGCTATCTTTCCTTGTTGTTGACGCTAAGGTATTCCCGGGACGTTTACGTCCGGGGTCTTAGGGACTTTTATTCCTCAAACCTTAATTTTCCGGTGCGAGTACGCTGTCCTTGTTTGGCCCGGCACGTGCCCTCGTGCTTTGTCACCCTCCTCTCGCAACGCGAACGAAGATCAAGATGCTCATTAGAGTTGTTCCCTCTTCTACCGCATCCACAGCGGTTTCTATGCATTGCTCCGCTATCATCGGTCTCGAGCGTAACTACGCTCGCATGTCCGTTCAAATGTGACTGCGACAGACCTGGATTTATGATCCCACAACCGTTGGAGTCCCGAGCTCTGCCGCCTGTCGGCCTTAGGCCTTATGATATACTGTTATTATCAGCGTGTGAAACATTCTACGACCCTTAAATTTCATCTCGTGTTGTCTCTTCCCCCTTGCTCCCGAACGTCCACCAGCCATGGCCAGACAGAGATTCGATGATGTGTTCCCTCACATTAGATCTGAGCTGATCGACCATTTCGCTGCCCAAGGCATGCCCAAGGAGGCCATCCAGTGGTATGCCGATGTACGTGTCGCCACCAACTTGCGGTGTCCCAGCGTGTGCTTATCTTGCGCAGAACCTCAACTACAACGTGCCAGGCGGAAAGCTAAACAGAGGCATATCCGTTGTAGACTCGCTCCAAGTCCTCAAGGGCACGGCCTTGACTGAGGATGAATATCAGAAATCTGCTATCCTTGGCTGGTGTGTAGAATTTGTAAGTTTCGTTTCATCACCACCTAGATGGGTCCTTCCCTCCTGATGACCGCTTAGTTGCAAGCGTTCTTCCTCGTCTCCGACGATGTCATGGATTCTTCCATCACCCGCCGGGGACAGCCATGTTGGTACAAGAACCCTGAAGTCGGGCTCATCGCTATCAACGACTCGTTCATGCTCGAGGCCGCGATTTACCACCTCATCAAGAGTCACTTTAGACAAGAGAGCTATTATGTCGACCTTCTCGAACTCTTCCACGAGACGACTTATCAGACGGAGATGGGTCAACTCATCGACTTGATTACTGCGCCAGAAGATCACGTGGATCTTTCGAAATTCAATTTGACAAAGTACGTCAACCGTCACAGTTGATGGTGTGGTCTGACCTGTGTATAGGCATCGGTTGATTGTGGTTTACAAGACTGCCTTCTATTCATTCTACCTCCCGGTGGCTCTCGCCATGCATATGGCCAGGATTCCGGCCTCGTATCCGAACCCAGTTTCCCCCAACGAGACCGTCAAGCCCTTCGACATCGCTCTTTCCATCCTGTTGCAGATCGGAGAATACTTCCAGATCCAGGACGACTTCTTGGACTACCACACTCCCCCTGAGTTGTTGGGTAAGGTCGGTACAGGTACGAAAACCAATCTCGGATGCGGGTCAGCGATAGCTAACTCGAGACCAAGATATTTTGGACAACAAGTGCTCTTGGGTGATCAACACCGCCCTTGCGGTCCTGGACACCACGGGGGCCTCTGCGTCTACGACACCTCCATCATACGCGTTGCAAGGTAACGCGGCATTCAACAAGACGAGGGAGACTCTTTCTGCAACACGTAAAGCGGAGATTCGTGCGATCCTGGACGAGAACTACGGACGAAAGGACGGGGAGAAAGAGGCCAGGGTGAAGGTGGTGTTGAAGGAGCTGAACATTGCTGAGATCTACAACGAATACGAAGAAAGCGTATACATCAAGTTGAAGGGGGAGATTGAGCAGGTACCAGAGGGGCCGGGGCTTGGGCTTCGGCGGGATGTGTTTACCAAGTTCTTGGACAAGATCTACAAGAGACAGAAGTAGATTACCTAATACTAGCAATCAATCTCGTTCCCTCCAACGACCATCCCCCGCTGCCTCAAGCGGCCAAGCGGCCATCCCCCGCCACCGTCACCGTTGTCGCCCCCACCGACGCCCTCTCAGTCCCCGCCTTCGGCGACGGCAATGATGGTCTCCGACATGTCTTTGGGTTTCCTCCCCGGCACAAATGCCAACTTCTTGTCTCCAGACGAATCCACGAGCGTTTCGCCTCCGCAGGATGCCACAATCGCTCCGTGGATTTCTGCTCAGGACGATGAACCAGTCAGTCTTCTGCCCCCTCTCGTTACCCCCGTGCATTCATCCTCTTCCTAGCCCACACCGCCACCCAAACCCAACCAACGGCTCATACCCAGCAAAACATCACTATCTTCTCTTGTTTCTGGTGGATCCAGCCGTTCAGGGAGCCTTGTTAACCTCCCCTACGTTCACCATCGCCCCGGCAGACTCAGTGATGCCCACAGCTTCGACTCATCTGTCGCTGAATCGTTCAACTCCTCTTCCAGTCTTCCTCATATCGACTCTCGCGCAGAACTACGGAAACCAAAGTCTTCTATCAACTTGCTTGCCAACATGATGAAGAAACGTTCCAGTAGCAAACTAAGAGACGACTCTTCTTCCTTCCGCTCTTTACCCCATCCCCCAGTCCCACTCTTACCCCTGCAAACCACAAGGAAGGATAGACCAAGCAAAGGCAAGAAGAAGGCCACTTGGGACTCCCGTTCCGACTCTACCATTTCTCTCAACAATCCCACTACCTCCTCTGAGACTGTTTTCAGGCTCGATACCGACCTGGACAAGATGGAAGGAATCGTCAATATGAATCACCACCATGATAGCAGTTCCCTCAGCAGTGGCATCGACAGTCAGCTTTCTGATGTCAGTTTCCGCCACGTTCCATACACCTCCCCCCCGACATTCAGTGACCCCTTCCTACCTTCATCCTCCGTCGTCAGGCGAAAACACTACGACAATCGGAAAATCTCCCCAAACACCGTTCTACCAGACATCAATATCTTTAAGGTAGATGACGATGCTTCCACCTCTTGGACAGCTCCCGAGAGCTGGGCAGTCGAGAAGGAGGGTGGGACGAAACCAGAAGAATATGGGTCAAGTTCTGAAGAGGATGCTTCCGCAGTCGCCTCCCCAACTCCCGGTCCCCCGACGTCCACTGCCATGAAACGTAAATCACGCCGCAAGGCCCAATCTTCACGACAAAACGGGGGGAGGCCTGGTTCGTCGCATGGCAAACCGTACAAGATACGAATATACAGGGCAAGCAACACATATCACGTCGTGTCCATTGGTCTCACCGCCACAGTTGCCGATGTTACGTCCCAGCTTATAAAAAAGTTGCTCGATCCCGACCGTGAGGTTCATCGACTTTATTTAAAGGAGAGGAACAGGGAGCGCGTCCTTGCTATGACAGAACGTCCCGCAGACATCATGCGACGGAGGCTTGAGCAAGCCGGTTACAGTGCTGCCGACGGACTCGACATGCTTGGCGCTGACGACATGCGTTTCCTGTTGACGTTTGTCTACAAAAGCACCCTCCTTGGTCCTGCGGTAATATACTCATTTCGTTCTTCTGTGCCTCTCACTCACGCGGTCTCATCTAGGAAGAAGAGTTGACTTTTGATGATTTTGAATACGTTGACCTCACTGGAAGAAGTCTCAAGACTGTACCCGTGGTTCTGCATAAACACGCTGACACGATCAGCGTCCTCAATCTCTCGCGGAATCCTATGCTCGAAATCCCACTCGACTTCATTCAAGGGTGCACAACTCTCCGTGATCTGCGGCTATCCTACATGGCCATGAAGAAGGTTCCCCAGAGCGTCCGGCATTGCGCCACCCTCCAAGGTCTTGACCTATCCTGCAATAGGATCGTTGATCTCGAGGATGCCGCTTTAGACCGCTTATCAGGATTGACGACATTGAAAGTTCAGAACAACAGGATGGAACGGCTTCCGTGGTATTTTCCGCGTCTGCGGTCTCTCAAGTTCCTCAACATCTCGAACAACAAGTTCAAGACGTTCCCAGAGGCAGTCACACAAATGGAGGGTCTCGTGGATCTGGATCTCTCCTTCAACATGATCTCTGAACTTCCTGACGGTCTGGGACGTCTGCGGTCGTTGGAGAAATTGGTCATGGTTGGAAATCAAGTTTCGAGGGTACCTGATGACTGCAGCCACCTGTCAAACCTTCGTATTCTCGACTGCAGGAGAAACAACATGGTCGACCTCACGGCCATTTGTCTACTCCCGAGATTGGAGACCTTGCACGCCGATCACAACTCCGTTCATACGCTAGAACTGTCCCTGGGGCCCTCAGTCACAGAGGTGGACGCATCTCACAATGACATCACTCAGTTAACGTTGGTTCCCGGTCCAATTGGGCAACCCTACGCACTTTCCACCCTCGACGTATCCTACGCAAAGTTGTCCACCCTCGATAACTTCGCTCTCTCAAACCTCAGTTCCCTCAGGTACCTGCGACTGGATCATAATCGCATCCGTTATATTCCAGATTGCGTCGGAGATCTCCATTCCTTAATCTCCCTGTCCTGTTCGAACAACCAGCTCATAACTCTTCCGTCAAACCTCGGGCGATTACAGAAGTTGGAAATGCTCGATGCCCACAACAACAGCATAGAAGACATCCCTGTAACAATCTGGAAATGCGCGTCTTTAACCCACATCAATTTCACTTCGAACCTCATTCACACATGGCACGAGCCCTCTGCAGGGTCCCCTCTCTCCGAATCGTTACCTTCGTTACGATCAGGTAGCATCACTTCAATCAGAAAGGCGTCGACCACCGGTTCGGTCTTGAACGAACTCTCATCCCCTTATCGTCCCCCCCTGGCCTACTCATTGGAACGACTGTTCCTAGGGGAGAACAAATTTGGCGATGAGACTCTCGGTTTACTTGGATTCTTCGCGGAACTCCGTGTCCTGAACCTCTCGTTCAACGAAATCCAGGAATTGCCCCCATCATTCTTCAGGAACCTCACCAAACTGGAGGAACTATACCTGAGTGGGAACAGCCTATCTACCATTCCAACGGAGGAACTCCATCGGTTGACGCGACTCCAAGTCCTATTCCTTAACGGAAACAAACTGCAGACTCTCCCGCAGGAACTAGGTAAAATCCAGAGTCTTGCTGCGCTAGATGTTGGAAGTAATATGCTCAAATACAATATCAACAACTGGGAGTTTGACTGGAACTGGTGAGTGAAACGAATCGGTACCACCGAACCGCACAAACCGTTATGTCAGGAATTTCAACCAAAACCTCCGGTACCTCAACCTTTCCGGCAACAAACGTCTCGAGATCAAACCGGATACAAGCCCAAAACTGTCTAGGGACCAAAACCAGCGGAAAGTGCTTGCAGATTTCTCTAGCCTACTTCAACTGCGGGTCCTAGGTCTCATGGACGTGACCACAATATTCGTCCCCACTATCCCTGACGAACACGAGGACAGGCGCGTCCGAACATCGTCATCGGAAGTCAACCAGATGGCCTACGGGATCGCCGACACTCTTGGAAAGACCGATCACGTTACCATGTTCGACCTGGTCCAACCCCAATTCCGCCAAAGCAGTAACGAAGCTGTCTTCGCGCTCTTTGGAAGGGCACAGCCGATTTCGAGCAATAACCGGTTCTCGAAGTATATTCGCGACAACTTCCTCCCCGTCTTCTCCAAACAACTGGAGGACCTCAATAAAGACGGCACGGTGCCAGATGCTCTCCGCCGGACTTTCCTACGACTCAATAAAATGGGTTACGACTACCTGTATTCGAGTACATACAACCAACGCAAAACCTCACACGCCAGCGTTTCCACAACCTACTATCCCGAGAAGTCGAGCGGACGCAGCGGTGCTTCAGGGATCGTCGTCTACATTTCCGACAAGACTCTCTACGTCGCCAATTCCGGAAATGCTCTTGCGGTCATTTCCCGACACGGACAGGCGGCCATGTTGTCTCGAAAACACGACCCGTTCGAGGAGATCGGGAGAATTCGCACCGCCGAAGGGTGGGTATCACCGAAAGGGCTGGTCAACGACGAGATCGATGTCTCTCGATCCTTTGGCTTCTTCCACCTGCTACCTGTCGTTAACGCCTGTCCGGATATCTACACATGGCCCATAACCGAAGTTGACGAGTTCGTCATTGTCGGGAACAGGGGGCTCTGGGATTTCGTCTCCCCGCAAACCGCAGTCGATATCGCCAGACAAGAGCGGGATGACCCGATGATTGCTGCTCAAAAGCTACGCGACTTTGCGATCAGCTACGGAGCAGACGGCAGCACGATGATTATGGTCATTAAAGTTTCCGACATATTCAACCCTGGGCCGCGGGAGCTGACGAGGCGGAAAAAAAAGGACGATATCTCCAGTCGCGCGATACGTCGATTGGACGACGAGGTTGACGCTCCTAAGGGACACATCGCGTTGGCCTTCACCGACATACGCAATTCGACCAGGTTATGGGAGACGAACGCTGGGATGCCAGCCGCTATGAGCCTACATGGCGACATTCTTCGCCGGCAACTACGGATTTGTGGGGGATACGAGGTGAAGACCGAGGGAGACGCTTTCATGTGTTCCTTCCACACTGTCCTTTCCGCCCTTTTGTGGTGCTTATCGGTCCAGATCGATCTCCTCAAGGCGGATTGGCCAGCTGACATCCTGGAGAGTGATGAGGGGAGAGAGATTAGGGATCAGAGTGGCGAACTGGTTGCGAGGGGGCTGTCCGTGCGCATGGGTATCCATTGTGGCTATCCGGTGTGCGAACCGGACCCTGTAACGCACAGGATGGATTATTTTGGCCCAATGGTCAACAGGTCCTCAAGGATCAGTGGCAGCGCGGCCGGGGGCCAGATCATGTGCAGCGCGGACGTGGTTCGGGAAATTAACGCCAAAATCCTTGAGGCAGGTCCAGAAACCGAGTTCTCTTACCTACAGCCCCCTGCGGTGGTGGAGGCAATCCGAGCCATCGGGGTGGTCGTGGAGCCAGTTGGGGAAGTCAAGTTGAAAGGGCTGGAAGTTCCTGAGCTGTTGTCTATCGTCTTCCCACGGGAGCTCGAGGGGCGCAAGAACATGGAACAGCACGAGGCGATGAGTGCTCTCACCCGGAACCCCAAGGTCCAATTCACGGCAGAGCAGGTTCGGGCGTTGGGGATGTTGTGTTTGCGATTTGAGAGTCTGACTGTGGCTCGGGTGTTTAACTCTTTACCCGACCGGAAGGGGAGTGCGCCCGGGTTGTCAGATGACGTTGGGCAGAGCGGACTAGTTCGGTTCGCTGGCAACCCGAACCACCTGTTACCCTCATTCGAGAAGCTGGCAGATGATGAGCTGCTGTCTGCTCTTGGCTCGTTCACGGTGCGGATAGAGAACGCCGTAAAGATGTTACTGCTTCAGCACCACGCTGAGCAAGGAATTTTTGGTCGTAGTGGACAGTTGAGTTCGATGGATTCGAGCGAAAGGACTTTGGAACAGTTGGTATCAGTACTCTGTTTGTAATGCGCCCTCCCCTTCCCCTCCGTGTATTTTTCTTGTAATTCCATGCGAGGTTTGCTTGTTTGGGTCGAAAGTTAGACAATCACGCCACACTCGCGTCTGTATCTTTTTTTTTTCATCCCACGCATTGTAATACTGTAGGTACCGTCGCACGAAGTCAAGACGATTTGTATCGTTCACATTCACCCCCAGTCTCTCTCATGCCCCTCGACGACGACCTTACGGCTTCCGAGGTTCCCGACGTCGATCGAGATAATCCGGATGACTGCCTGGACAGGGACCGATTTCTCTCGTGGAGAACCCAAGGGGCCTACCAGCATCCACAAATACGATCGCTGATCGCTAAACACTGCGAACAGCTTTCTAGCGGACTCGTGGACATATTCAGAACCGAAGTCGAGAGAGAGGTGAAACAACGGGTGTCTGAGGTCATTGTTTCGGAGGCTACCGCCTGCTGCGAACAGTTGAGGTCGAGAGACGAAGCTATCCTAGCCGCAGAGACCAGATGCAGGGATTTACAAGGGCAGCTAGAACTCAGCGATCAAATGTGTCGCCAACTCCAAGAGAGAGTCGGACAGCTGGAGGCCACGGAGGCGGAATTGAGGGCTGCCTTGAACGAGGGGCTTGAATTTCAAGTCAGATCGTTTCAAAACCCTTCAGATCATGCTTTCCATTCACCCGCTTCTCTTGTAGCAGCAGGCAGGGGTCATCCCACCCGCATTGGACAACAGGCATCTCGCAGTTGTCTATGAAAGGAGAGAGAACAGGATGCTATGTCGATTATGCGTGTAGGTTACTCCCGTATCTGTCCGAGAGCCATTAAACTATCTGTCTGGACCCAGGGATGGTCGCTCCAAAGATGAGACCCTACCAGTGGTTTCGTTCAAAGAGGACGTGAAGCTGTCCACATTGGTGTGGCACATCCAACGACAACATTCACAGGATTACAATGTGCTGCTCAACATGGCAGAGGAGGAGTTGAACGAGGTTGTTAAAGAAATGAGCCGAGTAGGAGACTGAGTACTGAACTCCCTCAGTTTACTCTGATCCCGAATTCGTATTAGCACGGAATTATGTATATTAAAAGTCTAGGTTAGATCCTGTAGCAAAGTCCCCTGCGTCCCTCTACTGCTTCTTTTGTTTTCCATATGCCTCCACCTCAGCCTCAGCCCGAAGACCTTCAGCCTCAGCCTCGCTTGCCAACCTCTTCTCCAGAGCCTTTAGTTCTTCAGGGTTCTTGGCAGCCTTCTTGGCGGCCTTTACCCGCTTGGCGTAGTCGTGATACTTGTCGTCGGTACCCATAATGTAGTCACACCAACGGAAGGAAGTGGAGAAATTGTTCACGAAAGCCATATGATGGAAATCGTGGTGATCAGCACCGGCCCAGAAGGGGAAGATATGTTGGAGCGACCAAGGGAAGTCGTATCCGCTGTGAGCATCGATGGCCTGGAAGAGACGAAGGACGATCCAGATGTACATGGTGAATATGTGGAAGTT
>Ga0307513_10013005_pt1 | contig 10236 bp, 8 predicted proteins | sample 15_EM_MG_FD_202174 | JGI IMG/M metagenome (GOLD analysis project Ga0307513, IMG submission 202174) | Populus trichocarpa ectomycorrhiza microbial communities from riparian zone in the Pacific Northwest, United States - 15_EM | ecosystem: Host-associated > Plants > Roots > Unclassified | place...
TGAGAAAATGACTTGTAACTGTGAAGCTATAAGGTATCATACCCTGAAGATTACAAAATAACAAAAAAGTAAAAGTGACAAAGATGCAAGGGAAAAACTTTTGTTTAACATTTCCGGAAAGACCACCTATTTGTTCGTTTACCAGGTTCAGCACGAAATCATAAATAAGCTCTACCAAGGATTGCCAAGCATTTGGTACTAAGTTTCCTCCTCCGTTTTTAGTAACAAAATGAACCAGAAGTAGGACCAAACTGAGAGTTAGCAGCATAAACAAAGATGGATTTGTGAATGAGAAATAAAAGTGCTCTATATTTATAGGAATCAAAGGGAGAATTTCAAATTGCTCAAGGGGGCTTCCTGTAATCAATTTCACCTCATCAACAAATTCCTGCCAAATACAACCATTCTGATAGTCCTCACGCGCAAGCTCATTTCTTAGATAGATTATATGATCAATCCTTACTTGCTGCGCATCATTAACATGCCAGACATGTTCGGCAAGCTCCCTTACCGACCCCCATGCTGGTGGCAACCGAAGACCAGTGGCATCCATGTTTGTAGATACTTGATCACATAAGTGATCTATAACTGTTCCCCGATGGCCGAGATCTATGAAGGGCATGTTTTCCATCTGACATTCGTTCAAACAAATTATTCCCTCCAGACAGCTTAACTCCGTAAAGTAAAGCCTGTACGAGTAGTAAAGAACTAGAGAGCACTTTTGTTGGTTGTTGACCAACGGAAAGCATGGGAAAGAACACTAACGAAGATGATCCTGGATTGGTCACCTGAAGAAAGTTGACATCGACGGCTTACTCTTTTGCTGAGCCAAAAAGAGAAAGAATGTCTATGAAGAGAGATTCTCGGAGGAGCAAGCGGAGGCTCGAAAGCCGGAGCGCGCGAGCGCGCTTTCCGTTTTCTCGATTGGCTCTCGGAAGATAGATTGACTTAGAAACGTACTCTTCTTCCGCTTTTGCAGAAAAGGCTTTCTCTTTAGTTACGAAATTTAGAGGCTTTCTTCTATATTATTCCTCTTTTATGTCTCCTTCCCTGTTGTCGTCCTTTCCTTCTTAGCGCGTAGTGGCTTAATTCGTTTTTCAATTAATTCCCATCTCGGGTTGAATAAGAGTGAAAACTTCCTCTTACTAAAGGCAAGGAAGCATGATCTTTTCAGCCTTTTTCTTATATATAGGATAGCACCATCTCTTCCTACTACGCGGTAAGATGTTTCATAGTATGCTTTTGTCGGTACGGAAAGCCAGTCTTCTTACCCAGATTCTTAGCCCAATGGTGCAGCGGATTCTGTAAGAGCAAGGATAGAAGATGAAAAGGAAATTCTTATAGCAAGCATGGGCAGCAATCAGTTGAGTCTAGTTCTTGAGTTCGGGACTCGCGCTATAAGGCGGCCTCTTTTCTTTGCCTCTAAAAAAGGATCTGCTAGGGTAATTTACTATAGGCTCCTTTCCTTATATTACTTAGTAAAGCTTAAATTTCCCTTTTTGAATCTCTTGTAGATATGCTATCTTCCTTTAGCCAGAGCGCTATTCCTGAGCTAAGGAGGGGGCGCCAAGGTCTTTCCTTTCCTTTAAGAGTGCAGATCGGGAGCCTAGCATAGTGCAGCAAGCCAGCCGGCCTCGAATAGTGAAACAAGGAAGGCAGCCTCTTAGATTCAAGCGAGGAATCCTTACCTCAGGCTCCTTTCAATTAAGTAAGGGAGTAGCCTATCATATAGGGGACATCTTGAGTCTATCCCCAAATAGACTAGCCAATTGTTAGAGCAAGCATTCGGTAGGCGCTTTATGCTATCATAGGCGGGTGCAATCAGTCAATACGTTAAACGATTTATTTGTGAAATGTATCCCCCTCCCCTCTAGCCTTGATGCGCGAGGGGCTCTCGGAAATAAGGGGCAAAGCAAAACCAAGAGGAGGTCGTAGATACTATACCTGGATTCTCTCTCGTAGGGCATTTCTCTGTAGTAACAAGCCTGTGAAAGCAATATCTTCTAGGCTGACTTACGAGAATGAAAATGCTTTAAAAGCCTTTCTTTTAAGGTTACGGACTGAATTCCACTTTCGAAAAGAGGAATCCTTGAGAAGTGAAGAGGAAAGAAAGAAAGGAGGAGTGGCGCATAGGGGCATTAGAGAAGGCGCAATCAGTCTCCCAAGTATAATGCGTCTTGGAGTAATCCATTTTCATTTTCTTACTCTAGCATTGGCGCGATCCCTTGCTTGGCCCTTTGCATGTTCCTCACAAAAGTATATTTCTCATGGTTTTCCCATTCTAACTTCCGAAACTTTAACTTTTCGCTCTCAAACCAACGCTGTAAAGCCACTCTGTATTCTTTAACCTGTTGTCGCTCTACCTTTTTTTCCATAAGCCGGGTGAAAATGATTTCATTCTGCCTGATGAGATTGTTTAAAAGGACTTGAGGATGGGTTGAGGGGTTATTACCCCCAAAAAGAATGGGATTTCTCTTTAGCGGAAGTCTTGTTAGCCGCCAGGATGCCCCTCGCTTTATTAAAGATTTTTCCGATCGCTTCAAATCCTATAAAATAAAGGGCTTCAGCATTGTTGCTTTAGGAAGTTTGCTGTTAGGTTTTCCGCTCCAAAATCAAGTGAAATTTTAGGCATCCTAAAGAGCTGCTATTAGGGAGGTTTTACCGGACCAAGGAAGGAAGCAAGCCCTCCTTCAGAGCCTCGTCTTCCCAGGTCAGCTCCCACTCCCAGGTCAACTCCGAGGTCAGCTAAGCTACTACTCCTTGCCTCGTTCCCAATCTTAGATTCCTTCGTCTTCCCCCCCGGTTCTCCCGATCTGTCTTTCTTGGGTTTCGAGAAAGAAGAGTGAAGAAGAGGAGATTAGGTTGCAGTTCTTCTTCTTGGAGGTGGGATAGGGCGCAATGGGAGGTTCGGTCATCAAATACCTGAGGCAAGTAGCTAAGCGAATATGGATGCTATCTAATAGGGTAGGAGAGAGATAGATCTTATGGTAAGGACTGAGATGACCTTCCTTTATGTATTGGTAGTTGACTAAGGTGAGTGAAGGGCAGCGAAGGGAAGCGACCTACCTTCAAGAGCTAGAAGCACAGTTAACGGATCCTGCTTATTTCAATAGAAAAAGTAGATCCCGGGGTGAGATCACATACTGGATAGGGAGGGGCCGTGTCCTCCATAAAGGAATTCCCCATCTGGGGGTAGAAAAGAGGGAGATCCCAGACTTGCAATCCTTCTTCTATAGAGATAGGCACGCACAGGCGAGAACTAACTTCTTACACGGGCTTGGCTTGACTTGACCCCTTTATTGGCGGGGTTAGCTGGGACTTCCCCCGACTTTAGGAAAAAATCCAGACTGGCTAGCTCAGCTTCGAGCTATTCTAATTCACTCGGGCAGAGAGCCCTTATTCCTATTCTATGTCAAAACTCACTTCTATTTGTTGCACGAAAGATCCAGCTACTATCAGAGCACTCCTACTAGCAACTGTCCGGCTTACCGCGCTAACCTAACTATGAATGTCTAGCTGTCTGCCTTACCGGGCTTTTCTATTCTCTATCGAAATTTAGAGGGGGGGAAGCTGACTCACTTGAATAAGGAATTAGCCATCTTGTTTTGTGGGGTAGAGCTCAGACTTTCAACCCTTCTTATTGGACTGAAGGTTGGGCGTAGATCGCTAGGCCAGATAAGATAAGAAGAGATTAAATTCCCTCAATATGGTAGTCTTGCGTTGCGCGTCCCTCCCTTCAGAGTGGTTTAGAAGAAAAAAGTTTCCATGGCATGCGAAGACGGAGATGCAAAGGTAAAAGGGAAGCTACCAGGTGTTGGTTCAGCTGACCGAAGGGAAAGCTGCTGGCTTACTCGGAAAGAGTGCCCTCTCTCTTTATCCATGGCGCTAGCAAACCCGGCCCCTTTTCTTTGATATATATTTATAGACTTTCTACTCTTTTTTCTACATATGTGTGTCCATGGAACCCTTCTTCCTGGATCACTTCCTGCCTCGGCTTCTGAGTCTGCTTTCTCTTCTGAGCAGTCATAGGTCCATAAGCGAAAGGACAAATGGCTGAGTGAACCGAAGCGAACGGAGGGAATTAGTAAGAAGCTTAATTGGTAGCCGCCCTTCATGCAGAGGGAGGCGAAGCGAGTCGTTCTAGTCTCTGTCCGGCAGGTGGCTTGAGCTAAAAGGTAAGAAGAACTACGGGTTCAAGAAGTTGTCCTGCGGGGGCGAAAGGTAAGATTCGCATTGAATAGAAATATCTTGCTTTCAATCAGGCTCTTGGCCCTGCCCTAGCCTCAGATCTTCATTCCGATTCGACGCAGAATGTAAGATTTCCACGACTACGGATGAATACTATTCTGATGATTCAAAAGAAAAGGCCAACAGCCGGGAAGGATAGGAATCATGTGATGTGCCTTCATCTGGAATGGAATAGGGGTGGTCAACCACCCAGTGAGCCATAACTAACAGACAGGTGGGCAAGCTCTATGCAGAGAGGAAAACAACCTCTTTCAATCCTACCAAGAAAGGCATGGGAGTCTTTGGGAATTGAACCCAACTGAGTGACTTTCGAATCTAAAATCTCTCCGAGAATACTTCGTTCTATTTGCATGTGTTAAACATATAGCTTAAGTAGCATGATTTGACCCGAAGCGAAGAAAGCATAGTTCAATATCCCATTCACTCTAGTCATAAAGGATCGTAGGCGATCTAAGGTTACCGACTCTCCGGCCCTATTTCGGTGCACGATTGGAGAGTTCTATGGGCCCGCCGCTTGATTGATTCACTCCATTACTAAAGAAAGAGGCTCTTGTCTATGCTTCTCTTATGAGATTTCTGGTTAGAAGTTTGAAGTTTAGTTCACTCTGAAAAAAACCTTCCTTTCCTAACTCTCCTAATTGACAATGCCGCAGGGGAAATGCTGACAGGATGCCAATGCTTGTTCGATCGAAATTCTAACATTCCGGGCGTTTCCAGAACTAACATTAAACAGTTCTGGTTCAAGCTAAAAAACGATCAAGTGTGTTTCTAATCAGGGTTATATAAATGTTTATAAGTACTTTTTGAGAACTTTGTCTCATGCGGAGCAAAGCCCTTCTTAGTCAAGCTTAGGCCCTTTGGAGTATATTAAAGGGAAGTGCGGATCTGGAGTGTTTTGTTTAGACGAGCTATGCAGCAAGCTGAGTTCTATCGAAACAACATTTTCCGGGCATACGAGAAAAGAGTCCAGCCGAGCATATTTATTTGCGACTTTCTTGATCCCGGAAATCTTGTACTCAGAGTCACGGATAAAGTGGACTCCCCTGGATGACCTACAGTTCTTTCTAGTGGCTTTTTCTTGTCCCGGACCATTCAGCCCTTTCTCAACCAAGCATAGGTAGAAGCCCTCTTTTCCATACAGATAAAGGTTCGACTTCCTTATCTTTTCTCTTGGAAGTCGATATTGATCGTGGAAATCTCGTAGAAAGTCTTAAAAATCGCTTCTCTTCCTTCATTCTCAGTAGCTACCGTCCTCGGAACCAATGCCTAAGATTTGCCCTTGCGGTCTGCCCTTAGTCGAAAGACTTCTATCCACTACGATGGAATCCGTTAAGTGCTAGAAGTGGAGGGAAGGCCTAGTTAATCTAGCACTATGGTGGAATCTAAGTGTAAGATATTGTTCCGCGGTTGGAAAACTAGCTCCTATGCGCCTGGAGGTAGGACGTTAGAAAAAGGATATGAATTAGGCTATCTATCCTACTATTAGGCTTTCAGTGTAGTAACCTAGATGCTGACTATAGACTCCCATCTATAGTCAAAGAGAAGAAAGTCAGGCGGACACTGGCAGCTGCAAGTCAGTCGGTTGGCTTCCGGTACTAGAGCAGTCGCTCTTTCTTTCGCCAGCGAGCGGAGAAGACCATAGGCCATAAGCGAACTGGAGAGGCTGAAAGATGGCGGGGGGATTGGTGGTTGGCCGAGGCGCCTGGGTAAGCGACACAATCTTACCTAGTGAAGGGGAAGTACGGAGGGACAGGGGCTATGAAAGCATTCTTGGGGAACTAAGTGACTCTTTGCCCTATGGTAGTCGGTACTCTTCACGGGGTGTAGTCTGCTTTCGAAAGGGGCGTAAGCGGTAACTAGACCTCACAGGAACGAGTGGAATACTTGGTTAGAGAGGTTGAGCGGAGCTGAAGACGCTAACAGGGCATAAGACTTTCCGCAATAGGCTTAGAGGGTGGACGGAGTGAGGGCAAGGTAGGACTGCCCTTTTTCGGTGGGAAAAAAGACAAGATAGGATCTTGGAATTGAAATGAAACTCTTTTCCTTATATAAGTCAATGCTAAATCTATCTTACCTACGCTACGTCAGAAAGAGACCTTTGGAAGCTCAATCACTCAGTCGAAGCAGTAGCTAGTAGGGAGGGTGCCTTTGGAACGTAGCAGAGAAAGGGCTTGGATAGCTCTTTAGATAGCTTTAAAGGACATGGAGGCGGGGTTGGAGATAGGGTTTCTCACTTTGATTACTTACTGGGCAAAATTCTGGGGCTAGGCAGAGATAGGATCGATCAGTACACTAAGAGCTCGTGTCGAAATCGTCCGAGGATGGACGTAGTTAGTGAGGGCTTGGAACTAGCTCCATTTGACAGCAGGAGAGATGCCACAAGACAAGCTTCTGTACCAATGGTCTTCTCTGCTCTCCGAGGCATTTCCTTAGTGCTTCAGTTGGTCTTTCTGTCTTTTTGCTCTTCGTATGGTGTGTGATCAAAACAAAAAGTTCCCGAGTCAGTTTTTCCCCTAAAGAATAGCACCTTCGCTTAAAGTAAAACTGACCCTTTGACTTTTAAGTTGAAAATCCTTCGGCCCCATCTCCTTATTAGTTATTTTTCGAGCTTCTTAGTTCCGCTCGTTCCTGTTCTGTTAAGGAAAGCATCGCGTAGAAAACTCTTCGAGTAAGCAAAGCTCCTCTTTAGTTGGTCGAGTCGAGTGGCTTAAGGTCTCTGAACTACGTCCACCCTCTACCTTCTCTTCTGTCGGAAATCCTTACTAATAAGAGAGGGAAGGGGGGCGCCTAGTTTTGAATGCTACTGGGGCTGGGGATGTAGGACCCCAATTGGAGAGGAAAGTAAGGATGCGAACAAAGAAAAATGCCTTTCTTCACTTTTTGTTGTGACCAAAGCATTTCGTTTTCTCTGCGAAGAATAGAAAAGCCTAATCAAGGTGTCAAGTAGCCAAGCAGGGGATGAGTGCCGGTTAACTGATTTAGGAGCAAAAGTCAGCAGCCTGCTCTTCTTCTCCTCGTTTTCATTGGGTCACGAAGGTAAGCCATAAAAAAAGGGGCTAAGCGGGCATTCACTCCTCCCTTGCCGCTACTACCAGCTCGAGGCCTATTGTCCACGAAGGCTGATCTCTTAACTGGCTTTGGAAAGGCATACAAAGACTATTCGAAGACAATAGATTGGTTCTCTTACAGTTCAATTCCAGGTAAGAAACATTACTCCTTCCAATATTAATTGCCTCCAGTTCCGACTTAAGAGTTAGACTAGGCGAACTCTTCTTTCTTGCGCAAAGCCTCTCTCCTGATCTTGATAGCACGGGAAAGATACTTTTTGCGATGAGGCCATGCAAGGAAGGCTCTTTAATTAGCATTACCGCCTCTTTGCTTTGCACTTGCTACCTTGTGGCCATACCCAGAAAAGGGCCTTTGCCCAGTTATTTCTTCTTATTCCATTAAGAAGAGAAAAGGAAAATCACTTTCACAAAGCGAAGGGACATTGCTTACAACTCAAAAGGACGGGATGTTAATATGTTAGGCTAAGGCACCTCTCATCACAGCACGTCGAAAGCATGCCATCCAATTCATTATTGAAAGCCTTAGAGCAGTAGCACGCACAGGGAGAGTCTTCCTTCTGATTCCAATGAATGCGCGTCTGGTGGTATCATCGTATATAAGATCACGGCTGCATTTAGGATGAACTCCAGCTCTCGGCATCAAGACCAACAAAGAGCCTATTGGACCTAGCAAGAAAAGAAAGTCGCAGAAGGGGCGTAGCGGGCAACTATGGGTTCTCGAGACTATTCCTAGTGTCAGTTTATTAAGAAAGTAAGTGTTCAGTTATCGTCTTCATGGAAATAGTAGTATATGCCGCAAATGGTCTGCTAAAGCTAATGTCCGGAAATCCTCTGCTCATCGAAATCGAAGAGGGACATTCAAATAGTTAAAGTTAATCTATCCCACTAGCTCAAGTCCCACTGCTCTTATTCTTTAGGGGAAAAATGCCAGGAGAGCGTCTAAAAGGATATCCCTCTGGAATTTCAATTGTAGAAAAGGGGCTTTGGGACATTCTCCCCGTAGATGCTGAGAATCTTGCAAAGAGCCTAGTTGTACTACCAGCAGCCTAATTCCCATCTCCGTTCTATTAAATTAAAGGCATGAAGTGAAGGAGGTTACTGCGGTTATTCCGCCAAAAGCTAGGCCAACAAGCCCAAGGTGAGACAGCCCTGCTAACTCGTACTCTTCTTTTAATGCCCTAGGATCGGATTCAATAGTAGCTGAGTCAATAGCAGGGGATTCCTTCTCCCTCAAAGCCCCTTCTCTATCTCTAGCAGCTTGCATTCGATGCCATACTTATATGATTAGAAATATGATTAGATGTAACTTTCTTGAGTTTAGCAGCTCCGGTATCGATATCGGTAGCATTCTCAGCTGATTCAACAATCGCTATTCTTTTTGAAACGAAAAAAATCAGCAACAGTCGAGAAGAGCAAGAGAACGGAAACGGATTCAATAGCAGAAGAGTCATGAAAAGCAAAAGCAAAGACCTCCGCTAGATTCAACTTCCCCTGAGCTTGCTTTCACTATTCAGGAGTAAGGGAAAGAAAATCGAAGTCAGTGTGTTAAGCAATGCGGCATTTTCATTTCACTTCTTGGCCTGGCCACTCTATTTATTAAGGGCTTGGCTGATCGAGATCCATTTTAGATTCCGTAAGTAACTTAGTGAGTGCTTTCTAAGAAGGGCTTGGCTTGAAAGAAGAAAATGAAATATGAACAACCGCGCTGGTCGTAATAGATCGACTTTCATGCTAGTTCTTGCTCCAGCATGAAAGTTCCATTTCAGGGAAGGACGACGTACTATGATACTTTCTGTTTTGTCGAGCTTTGCTTTGGTCTCTGGTTTGATGGTTGTACGTGCTAAAAATCTGGTACATTCCGTTTTGTTTCCCATTCCAGTCTTTCGGGACACGAAGGCGATTTTCCGTTTCATTTCTTCAATACCATTGGTAACGAAACTGCCCGAAGGATTCAAAATCTGTCTCTGCTGTATTTCCCAAGTTCTCTTTCTTCTTGTTCTGTCGAAGGGCGCCTTTGCGCTCGGCTATGTGTTTATGGACGACCTGGGTCGTGCTGTTTCGCAGTTTTACCCCTCTTTCTCAGGAGGAATGTCAGGGGGGTCAAGTACGCCCCCTGTTCCTTCTGGGGATTCCTCTCAAGTCCCTATAAGCGTCCCCGACGATCAGCCCGGTCCTTCAGCTTCCGACAGACTCAATAACCGTATTGAACAGTTGCGGAAAGATCCCATCTTTGAGGTCTCATATAGGAATCGGGTCATCAAAGAGGAAGAGATTATTAGCATTACGACGGAGCTTGTCGACGAGCTCGGGGAAGAAATAGCAGACCCCGAGGATATCCGCAAAGGCGTAGATATTTATTTGACCGAGCCCCTAACTGTAAGGGAACTGAACAACATCACATATCGAAACAGAAAATTGAAAACGATTTTAAGGAGTCTGCCCTTTCTTTATAGGCGGCGGGTAAAGAGTCCATTTTGGAAATTAATACTCAAAGACATCAAAGGCTTAAGTTCTTAGTACAAGATCGCATTTTTTTCCGGTATGCCGCTCAGTTGAAAATTATGAAACAAGCCTTACTTATAGAAAAGGGTAGTTTTGGAATTGGCAGAATATCACCAAGTGGCCGCCCTTGCTCAATTTGGGTCAGCGGGGCCTTCCAGCATCCGAAATACGCCGCGGTTGTAAATGACATAGCGTTCCTGACTTTCTGGAGTTATAACATTTGAATTTCTCTTACATTCTACGTTTCCGAAATGGATCCTATCAAATATTTCACATTTTCAATGATAATCTTTATTTTAGGTATTTGGGGAATCCTCCTTAATAGACGAAATATTCTTATTATGTTAATGTCAATAGAATTAATGTTATTAGCAGTGAATTTGAACTTTTTGGTATTTTCCGTTTCTTTGGATGATAT
>Ga0307513_10013006_pt1 | contig 10236 bp, 14 predicted proteins | sample 15_EM_MG_FD_202174 | JGI IMG/M metagenome (GOLD analysis project Ga0307513, IMG submission 202174) | Populus trichocarpa ectomycorrhiza microbial communities from riparian zone in the Pacific Northwest, United States - 15_EM | ecosystem: Host-associated > Plants > Roots > Unclassified | place...
CAGTGTCGATATCTCCGTCCACCGATTTCCGTCTGTCTTTGCTGATTTCTGCAAGGAAAGGGTGTATCGCAGTGGGGTCCCCTGTTTCACGTCCGTCAACATCAATCCCTAGCTCTCCTCAACGATTCCTGGCACCCACCACTGCGAAGAGCCGACAAGAGCTTGACTTGATACAATGGTTCAACTATGATTGTATCCAAAAGTCAGTAAATCCCCGCAACTTGTTGACCTCGGAACAGGACTACAAGGCCCGGAATGGAACATACCGCTAGGTCCCAAGTCGACTGACGCCAATGAGGGCGGTGCTGCTGCTGCCATTGTGGCTCAACGGTGTTATACAAGACTTGAACAATGGCGAGGAGCAGGATAGCGGAGCAACGTAAGTAGCCCCAAACCCCATAGAAGTCGGCGAGGGTAACTTTCCCACGGCCAATGAAGGATAATTCATTTGTAAAGACCGAGTTACATCAATACAACGAGCGAAGTAAACAAAATTATGGTATCATCAGTGACGATGGACCGTAGTAAAAGGGGCCCAAACGAGGACAAGCGTTCCCCAAAAGTCTATTCAAGGCATATTGCCACTTCAATAGGCCCACATAACGAAAGGAAAGGCACAGCCTGGCACAGCACTAGCCGAGCAGCGGAAGAAAGACTCCGTTAGAATGGTTACGTCGAAATCAAAGCTGCTTGATTCTAAAGATAAAGTGATACTAATTTAGTAGCAAGAAAAAATTCTGTGCCATAAAACACTTACTCAGCAGCACCAACAATCTCGTCAACCACAGACTGCACAGCAGGAATATTGCTAGCGAGGCAAAGGAGATTTACAAGGTTTTGGCGTCCGAACACTTGTGGAACCTCCGAACGAGAAACTGGCGAAGAAAGAATGCGCCTGTAGACCCTCGGATGAGGGACAGGCTCAAGCAGAGACCGCTTGGTAGCGCTGCTCCCGAAACAACGCTAAAATCGATCAGTTGTCATTAGCAAACATACTAACAACAAGCTGTTATAAACACGCACCTTGAATAACTCGAACTTCTTGCTAAACAAGTTTACTGACGTCCCTTTATTGAAAAGCCCAAAGAAATCGGCGTCGGCCCCGGCGTTGACATCCAGCCCAGTACTAAGCTCCACACATCCCCCAAACTTGGCAGAGCCATCACCCGATACCTCCCCACTTTTCGGAGAAGGCGTGGCTGGAACGGCAGCGACGGTGCTCGCCGGAGTTACACCCCCCACCTTCAGTAGCTTTTTGTGTCTGGGATTTCCTCGCTTCGCGAACCGCATCGAATCTCGCCTAACCGCAACCTCCGCATCAGCAGCCGCGGCAGTAGCCTTTGGATTGACCACAACACCAACAGCTTCAGCTTCCAACCCGAGTGTCAGCGTCGCACTAGCATCGAGCTCCAGGAAAACCTTCGCATCTACAATGCCACCCAGCGCTGATAAACCGATGTTCAGGCTTGGGATAAGATGAGCTTCGAGAGTTCCTGTGGCGTTTACACCTGGGCTTGCAGAAAGCTTGAGAGCTAGAAAAGCGAAGTAAGAGTCAATCCAACAAAAAAAGAAGAAAGACAAGCAAACACGTACGGGTATCCCCAACGTTGAAAGCACCCTTGTTAGCCTGTTTGCCGTTGGGTGGGAAGACAAGCTCCGCGTTATCGATTTTGTAATTGATTCCAACGGACAAGCCAACGTCAAGGTCCAGGGCAGCCTTCGCTTGCGCATTGATTTCGAAAGAAGGGCCAAGGGTAAGGATGCTAGAAAAGCAAAAGGGCTGAAAATTAATATTTCCATCAATGTTACTCTATAACTTACCCAGGGAAGTCCAGTCCAGGGATTCCGACCTGGAACAACTGAATTTTTCCCGAGTCAAGGGTACCAGTAACACCAGCCTGGACGTCAATCGTTCCATCCAATTCCGCATTCAAGTCTATAAACGCGAGGATTATTTTGAATCCAAACAAATGACAGAAACGTCCAACCCACTAGTAATAAGCGCGAATGTGTCAATTTTGGGCGGCACAAGCGTGCCACTAACAGCAGCACCAATAGTAGCCAGCGCGTTTGCTTTAGCGTCAACGTCGATCTTCAAGCGAGCACTAACAGGGGGGCACGAAATGCTCTCATCCACAAGGTTAAACTGCTTGTCCACGCTGACAGGCGGCAAGTTGAGCGATTTCTTGGAATCGACATTATTCAAATCCTGGATAGCTGCGAAAGAAGAGACAAATCAGCCTCCATTATCACACGAAGACGGGAGGAAACTCACACCGAACAGCATTTCCAATAAAATCAAAGGCGCCACGCTGATATACCCGGCTGTTCATACTACGTCGTTGCTGGGGATCCGTGGGGATATCTATTTCACCAGCAGCACCAGGAATATTGGCGGCGCGAATAGCAAAATTGACGGCACCTCGCGTCCGCCTCGAAGCGTCGACGGATTCGAAATTCGTGACTACGGTCAGACTTCGAACCTGAGGAGAATCCTGACGTCGAGCAAGGGTCGAAGCGACATCCGGTGGGATAGATTGGTCCTGGGGCACCCATGCTTTGGTAACCACTGCGAAGGCGTTTTTGCCACACTTGGAGGAGCAGAATAAATTTTCAACTACGGTGATGAGATTCTCGGTGCGGAAAACTCACGTTCTCTGGCAGACGGACCACTTTTCCTTCAGGACCACTGGTATGTAGGCGATCACAGTTCTCAGTGCTACCTGAGCATACAAGGCGGATGTCCTGATTTAGAGCATCGGGCGAACAATCCAAAATAGTCCATCCTCCTGCAACCGTGACATCTCCGATGGCACTTTCATCACCCCACTATTTTTTAGATACATCATCGGCAAAAGACAAAAAAAGCTAAGCCATGCCCGAATACGCACGATCTTGAGAGTACCGGAAGCACCAGACCCAGATGTGGCAGGCAAATCTAGGAGAAATTGAAATACATCCTCGAAAGTCGACCAAAACAAGACGACATACCATATTCACAAACCCCCGAAAAACATGGTTTTGTCCAGTCGTTAGCCGCAGAAGCCAGAGTCACTACAGCCGAAATAAGAATAAAAGAGTGGAAAACCATTTTGGCTTAAAGTCAAAGGTTGGGGTCTCGAAAAAAATGGTTGGGAGAGATTATATAAACCTGCCCGGATTTAAAAAGGAATGAAAATTTCGAGAATCGAAGGTCGAAAGAACGAAGAGAGAGAACGAAATAAAAAAAGAGTCCTGCTCAACTCCAATGAAAAAAGAAGCCAGGAAAGTAAAATTAGTGGATTGTCGTCAACACCTCTCCTTATAACGAGATATCGACGGCCCACGGTTGCTAAGCAGGAACCCAGCAAAAGCCTTCGAGATGATATCTGAGCATGTGTCTCTATTGATGAAGAACACACCGAAATGACATGGTCCCCATGGAGCCCTATATGCGGGTGGTATCTCGTTTGTTTTCCTGTGCAGAATATTTTATAGTGGTGGTAGAAGCGAAGCGCCAAGAAATGTTGTGGACAGCCTTCGCCCCGAATCTGGTGATAGCCTGCGACGCCCGTCGCCATTGCTAGATGAAGATGACATTTTCCACTGATTGTTGCCTCCCAATTCCCGAGTTCCTCAGGATTCTTCAGCTCGACCGAGAAAGGAGAAGGGTAGATGAAGACATTCTCAGGCAGTCTGAGAGACTGACTGGGACGGCCGAAAAGAATGATTCAGAATTGCAATTAGATTCTCTAGGATTGCACATAATCAGCTATCAGCAGATGCCTGTAGATGCTCGCGAAGCGAGAAGTGCCACTGGAGTCGGGGTGGATGCAAAATGTTGAAATGTTAAAACTTAGAAAAAGAGCAAGGTTCATGATCATGCATTTCATGTATGGGGAAGTGTTTCCACGCTCCAATCCCGGACCGGTCATCATCGACATCTGATCATCCATCAACGATTTTCCTCCCAACACCAGGCCCACATTCGCTCACCTGATAAAGAGTGCAACAGTGCAACTCTGATGACTTTCATGATTACGTCTCGTTCGGCGCCTTCATAACTCAGAACTTTGGAAGTGTGATTTAATCAACTTGGCTCACTGGAAATGCCACCCAAATATTCAATACTCGAATGATCATTCTCTGGAGGATGGTGGAGTCACTGGATTGTGGAGTGGTTTGCGAATTCGAGTTTGTTCGACGCTTATCGGAGACATATGGTAAATCCGCCATTGTACAAAATTGTGGGCGGGAATAATGAAGAAACGTCTGATTTCTATTTACTTACTGCTTCTCAGGCTAGTTAACTCTTCCTTCCAGTGCCCAAGGGGCAGCGGCTCTCTTCTATTACGCTTTGGCTTCCTCGAACTTAGGGCTATTGTCTCCATAATGGGATGGCGCCCTGCTGATATCCGCCATCCGGACAAGTTCCTAACACCAGTGATCCTAAAGACAAGCGGATTGTATCACTCACGCTATTGCCATCTCATGTGTATCGAACGGGCTTACTAAAGACGTACTCTCCAGGTAAGTAAGTATATTATTGTCAGGACAGAACAACATGCCTCAAAAATAACGATGTTCCAGATAGCCTTCCCACTGTGGGATTCTTGGTCAATTCTGCCGTCACGACACGAGAATATTTTTAGGACAGCCACAAAGTCGTGTCTTCCTCTCTTCGCTCATCATCGAAGCATTCGCAAAGCCTTGTAATCTCATATATATCTGTGTCAAGTATACACTGGGGTTTAGTAATCGTCAGCGGGAACGGGTACCCTTAAATGCAATTCTACACCTTCTACGCTTTAAATAACCTTACATATGCAGATTAATGGGCCGGTCGCGGTTGTATATCAACCATTTTCGGATAAATGAGTAATATAGCCCCCGTGACGTAGAATTTCATCGTCGATCCTTCCGGAATGGCTTAGTCTCAACTTCGAGAAAGCTCACCCTTAGATTTCCCCAAGTGTTGTACATTTTTTGGCTTCCGGACTTGCTGAAAAATTCAAGTATAGGTTGATGGAAAGTTATTTTTAAATAAACACTGCTCATTCTGAGCCAATTCACTCCACACGGAAACATACAATCGCGTATGCCGGAAGAAAGTTGGGCCACGAGGTCCAGCACCTGACATCGCTTCTCACGTAGGGGTTTTACCAGGAATCTTGGAGCTATATATAAAAGAGACCGATGATCCACCCGTCTTTCCAGCCCTTCATTGTGACCAGCTCCTTCTCGATTCTTATTATTCATCATGCCCCAAGTTTTCTCGTACAAATGGGACACCCCGAAATATAAGGGATCGATATCGTTCAGTACAGGCTTGTACATTGATGGCAAGTTTGTTGACGGTTCGAACAAGACGACCATCGAGTGAGTCGGATCCATTGCCCCTGATTGATGTCTTATCTTATCTGTTGCATCGGAAAGTGTCATCAACCCTAGTTCGTTCCTGGTTTTGTTTGGTTGATTTGGTCTAACGACCTCTCTAGCCACTGGCAAACTCATTACTTCGATTTCTGAGGCTACGGAGAAGGATGTCGACCTGGCAGTTGCTGCCGCCCAAAAAGCCTTTGATACGGTGTGGGGCTTGAACACACCCGGATCGAAGCGTGCCGAGGCTCTCTGGAGTCTCGCTCAGGCGATGGAGCGACACAGGGAGGAGTTGGCGGCCATCGAGGCCTTGGACAATGGTGAGTTGTTGTTGTCAATCTTTTTTATTTAGCAGTGCTGATCTCGTGTGCACATTTTCTTAGGAAAAACATATGATTGGGCCTTTGGAACTGACGTGTCATTTGCTATCGATGTCATCAAGTACTTTGCCGGGTGGGCAGACAAGATTACCGGTCAGACCATCGAGGTATGATTTTACGTTTTGTTGATGGCCAGTAAATGAAACACCCCGGTAGACCGACGAACGCAAGCTTTCCTACACTCGTCATGAACCCATTGGTGTTGTGGGCCAAATCATCCCTTGTGCGCTTTTCCCTGAATTTCTTCGTCACCATCATTCACCTCATTTCTAGGGAACTTCCCTCGTAAGAAAGTCAAATATCGAAAGGATCCTTTGTAGCTAACTGACAATTCAGTATTGATGTGGTCATGGAAAATTGCACCTGCCCTCGCCACCGGAAACACCGTCGTCCTCAAGCCTTCTGAATTCACCCCTCTCACCGCCATCCGCATGTGCGAGATTATCAACGAAACCCCCATCCCAGCAGGTGTTGTTAACATCGTCACCGGTTACGGCCACACCGCCGGCGCAGCGATCTCGTCGCACATGAAGATTGAGAAAGTCGCATTCACTGGTTCTACTCTTGTTGGGCGCAAGGTCATGGAAGCAGCTGCCAAGTCAAATTTGAAAACCGTCACGCTTGAGCTCGGAGGAAAGAGCCCGAACATCATATTTGACGACGCGGATCTAGATCAGGCAGTGAGCTGGGCTGCGCATGGTATCTTGTGAGTTCTTCATTCTTTCTAGAATATGTTCTCGAACTGAAGTGGGTCACAGCTGGAACCACGGGCAAGCATGCTGCGCTGGTTCCCGTATCTTCGTGCAAGCTGGGATTTACGACGAGTTCCTCAAGCGTTTCACTGAGAAGGCTCGTTCGATCAAAGTTGGTGACCCCTTCGGCGAGGGCACCGACCAAGGTCCCCAAGTTTCCCAGATTCAATACGATGTATGTCGTCTCCGATTTTATCGCCTGTCTCACTCATGCCTGATTTGAAACAGCGCATCATGGGTTACATCGACTCCGGCAAGCAAGATGGCGCCACGGTCCTTACTGGTGGTGACAGGCACGGCACAGAGGGTTACTTCATCAATCCTACCATTTTCACGGACGTCAAGCCCGACATGAAGATTGTGCAAGAGGAAATCTTCGGCCCCGTGGGTGTTGTTATCAAGTTTGAGAATGCTGAGGGTGCGCTACGTCTTTTCCTTTTATACTTATATCCCTTCCTTATTGCGGCATATAGATGTGATCCGACAGGCAAACGACACTAGTGATATTTTGTCCCTTGTCTGACTGTTTGAAGAGGTACTAATGACGGTTGTTAGTGTACGGCCTTGCCGCAGCGGTGTTCACACAAAACTTGAACCGCGCGATCGAAACCGCACACAAGCTCCAAGCTGGTACCGCCTGGGTCAATTGTGTCAACCAACTGCATGCACAAGTGCCCTTCGGAGGGTACAAGCAGTCGGGTATCGGTCGTGAACTGGGAGAGTATGCTCTCGCGAAGTACGCCTCTGCGCAGTCGCATCTTCTCTTCGATAAGATTTTGATATTTTAATTTTCCAGCTACACCAACGTCAAGGCCGTCCACATTAACCTCGGTCATCGCTTCTGATCAGAGATGCTCAGGGAGATGCATAACAAAACAAATCGAATAAATGTATAATATCTGTTTCTATATCTTGTTCAAATACTGTCCAGACTCCACGAATGCTTCCAGCTGTCAAAGTCTAGGTGGCACACAGCAAATTTTTGACCTGCGTCTTCAGGTCGCTCTCTGTTTCTCTACACATAGAAACAGCTTTTGAGTAAGTGGCCTGGAGCATGGAAGTAAGAAAAGGTTCCAGACCTGTGTTTGGAGGTATTGGAACATCTCGTTTTTGAGTTCTTTGCCTCCACGAGTGTTGCGCCAAGGAAACCAGCCCATAATCTCTGAAAAATGTTTTGTATAAAGCGGCTCGACGATGGCAGTGAGTTCTGGACGAATTTCGGGAGACGAAGAGAGTATTCTGAGATGTTTGATTGCAATCTCTGTTAGACGTCGTACTCTGTGGTCATTTCTATATTTCAAATCAAGCACCAGTGGAGGGTTGCCTCTGATTTATGGTAAGCTCGAGAGGGTGAATGCTTGATAATATAAGTACGAGGACTCACAGGAAAAGGAACCTCAGGCACCGAATGACCACGAGAATTACCTTTCGATCGTAAAGGAGGTCGCACTTCATGTAGTTATCAGGTGAATGAGCGATTTGGAAACTAAATAGGTGGTGATTAACAATGTCGCCCAGACAGCTAAACGACATATTTGAAAACAAGAGGTCGATTGCGCCTTTTCCTTCAGCAGGTTCCAAAACTTCTTGGAGCGGTTAGCAACCAATCTAGCTTCTAGCAACTTTATTCTTACTAGGATCGTCCAGACATTCATAGAGAACAATCCAGCCTCCAAATAAAGAAAGGCGGTCCATACGACTCTGGTCAAAAGCGTACAACGTGGGTCCTAATTGCTCTTCGAGGATTACATGATGCGACCTGAGAATACTGTTGGCCAGTTTTCCCTATGAAAAAGGTAAATCATCCATAGTCTGAGCGATCGTGATATTATATCACGTACCAATGACTGGAGTCTACGAAATAAAAGCGCGATGTTAACTGCTGTAGACATCCATGTTCCACCCTGGTATGGAGGAAAATAGTTTTGATGGCAATGTATGTTGCAGGTTAACCACCAGCGAAAGTCGAATTCGCTGAGGTCGTTGAGGAGCTCTTTCGTGAGTTTAGCTTTCGAGAAATGAATCATCATCGCCTGGATTGCATACTCCATAATAGGATCCTGTGGAATATTAGGCGAGCAAGCGCAGCGAGCAAGGATTCGGAGGCATCCTTTCGCGGCCTGGTGATGGAAATCCTCCATAGAAATATAGAATTGCTTAGATCGCGTTGGATCTTTAAGGAAATCGTCGAATGAAGCATGGAAAATTTTGACCTCTTGGCATTGTACCTTGTCAGGGTAAACACCTGTTATAAAAGGGCTATCCCTTATAAAAGGACTATCCAAGGATGAATACAGAACCGCGGGGACGAGCTCAAGCACGGAAGCGAGCTCTGTCAGCGAAAGGAGGACGTCCTCCTCGGAAATATCAAGAATTTGGGCGATTCCCGGAATTGTCCTCAAGGTCCCATGGAGCACCGAGAAATCGACCGACCATTTCACCCCAAATTCGTTGAAACCTATGAGAAAATCTCTTGAGAGTAGGGTGATCCCTAGGATGCTTTTTATGCGAGCCACGTTCTCCACAGATTCTAGAATATGTCTGTACATTTCATCGAGCTCTTCATATGGCCCTGCTGAATGTGGATCGGATGAGGAGAGCTGTAGGATAACGTTTAAGCGATCCGTAGGATTGTGGCGAGGAGAGTCGATATATTTGATAACGGTTGACGCATGAATAAATTGACCCGAAGCCTTGCTGACAATGGTTTCGATTGTAGAAGTTGAAGGCCAGGACAGGGGAATATGGTCTTTCAGAGGGTGGTTCCGCGCAATCTCTGCGAACTTGGAACTCAGAAACATTCGTACATCGTCGTCGGTCCTGTATTGAGTATCGTTCAGCGCGATTCGGATTGCCGCGTGTTCCAACTGAGTATTGAAAAAGGAAAGGATGTGATGCTCTGGACGACTTGCAACAAGAATGCGAAGGCTAGGATGCTCTTTGGCCAAAGGAGCAAGGACGGCGAGAATCTGAGATTGAACTTTTGGATCAGAACATTCATCGAGGCCATCAATTATGAGCACTTGGCGAGATGTGGACGGTTTTCGTGATATCGCCTTTTTCAAGGGCTGGGAGATTAGAATATCCCGTTGAGATTCCATGTTCTGCGAAAATACAAGTGGGTTTGTGTGGAACGCGTGTTCAATATGCCTCCGAGTTGCTGGGACGTTCACAGCCATTTGATACGCGAGAGTTGGAATGAGGCGATTTCCTTCACTTCTGCCTGGGGAAGTTCGAGAGAAGAAGAATGCCCCAAGTAAAATTCCGAGTCCCTCCTTTTCACACATCTCTGCGATGGTTTGTGCAATCGCCGACTTTCCAGCCCCAGCAGCACCATATATCCACAAGATAAGTTCGTCAAGGTTCTCCAACGATGTGATCCATTCTACAGTGGCTTCCAAAAGTATTGCACGCACCTTTATAGACGCGTATCTCAGCATCCACTGGGTCATTTTTCAAAATTCAAAGACTGGTGGATAGCCTAGGTTCTTCTCTTGAGACTTATACTGTAGTAATTAGAAAATATTAAAAACCTGGCTTATAGGGTGAAGAGCCGCAAAAAGTAACTTTTCACCACTCAGATTGAGCCATCCAAAAAATCTGAAAATATTTGAGTAGCGAGATCCTTTTAATATAAGCATATTATAATTTAAATCTCGAAAATCGATAGGCAGAATATTGATAAAATGAAACTGAAAGTAAGCAATTTAGTGTAATATTTGCACTTATTACACTAAAATAGGGTA
>Ga0307513_10013007_pt1 | contig 10236 bp, 14 predicted proteins | sample 15_EM_MG_FD_202174 | JGI IMG/M metagenome (GOLD analysis project Ga0307513, IMG submission 202174) | Populus trichocarpa ectomycorrhiza microbial communities from riparian zone in the Pacific Northwest, United States - 15_EM | ecosystem: Host-associated > Plants > Roots > Unclassified | place...
TCATTCGGCCAGGCGATAGTGTGTACCGTAAGCGGGACCAAACGGTCGGTCGGGCCGTACGGCCGGGCTCGATCGGAGTAGCGCACGTGATAGGTATTATTCAGGCAAATACGTACAACCGTAACAGCCCCCAACGGGACCAGACTCCTCTCACCCGCCCTCCTGCTGGCGTGGGGCTTACCACGTGGCACGCACTACGATCTATTCGTTCATCTACAATGTACAGACGGTCTTGTTGCTCACACAACCAGGATCCCATTTACCATCGCTTAATAATCAATCCCAGGACTACACAGGCCCCGTTTGATTCCAGATTTGGGTGACTGGGGGCCCATGCAAGTCAAACTACAGGCATGTTCACATATTAATGACGGAAGGCAAGAATTTAGGGGAGGGTCCAAATTCATGAGGGAGAAGTGGTACAAAGAACCCGTGATGCATCTATCTACTGCGCATGCAGAAGCGAGCTCAAGCAACCCAGGATGTGGGTGCTGGATCGTGATGCTGGGATCCGGGGGATGGGAATTCCCAGCTGAATATCAGAAGCTTTGGTGGCCTTGCAGTGATCCGTAAGAGGTGAGGGCGATGGTCACCCAGGAAGCAAATAAACAGGAAGCAAATAAACAGGAAGCAAATAAACAGGAAGCAAATAAACAGGAAGCAAATAAATTATTGAAAATATTACTACCACAGCGAGGCTCTTGCTCTCGAAGGGGTAGATTGAAGAGATGTACCAGAAAGATCCACGAGGGTGGGTTAAAAAATGAATTAAAAACTCAATTGGATCTTTGGGACAACCACCGATCATGCAGGCGCTATCAGCCACTTGTTCAGCATCAATAGCGAACAGGGGGTGTGTCATTTTCCCCTGGTCATCAGCGGGTAACTGACAATAATTCCGAGGTCGTGCCCTTCAGTGAAAAGCCACCAGCGTTATCAGGCCTACGTCAACATCGCCCTACAAAGGTGCTTCGAGACCATATACGATCCGATAAAATATTTCCAGCGAGGCCTCCCAAATCTCAAGGACCTTCAGAACAAAGATATCACAGGGGTAATACTCAGCCAGCGGAAACACTTGAATTGTGCTTAAGGAAAGGTTGACTAGATTCAGCCATTTTGCCTCCTGGAAAGACCGTTTGCTCCTTCATGGCTAACTTCACCGCCGGGTTGTCGATTCCTACTTAGGTTGGGATGTGAAGAAGGCCGACACCCTGCAGTTTGCATATAACGTCATACGCCGCCTCCCTCTTCATCAACTCGCAACTCCCCTTCTGTCTTGCAACGACCTCTTGAGGCCTCGGTCCCGGTTGCAATATAGCTGCTCGCATCTCCATTCGAGAGATCTTGGCTTCATTCCCTGAATTTGGGACCGCAAAGAGGAGGGTCTACTGTTGCATTCTGTCAAAGAAACGGGGTGAGCATTAGTGCGGGACCGTGGTAAGCTCAGTCACTTCGTTCAAGGAGGAAATTATACCTGAGGGGACTCCGACAACTATACTATTCTCGATTTTTGGGCGAAGAAACTCGAGAGCAAGAAGGTTACCGTGGGCTCGCTGTTTATGTGCTTCACCTAAACCCTGTCCAGGGCTGTCAAAGTGATATCATGTTGCATTCAATCAAGATTATTGTCAAGTGTACATAACCAACGATGTTCAGAATGAGTTGAAGGGACGAAGGAAACACTAGGCTCTCAGAACTGCCACCTGTCTTTGAAGCAGCCAGCAGTCCTTGTAGTTCACAATAGTGCTTTGAGTGTAGGTAGTGCCAGTGGATTTTAATCACGGAGTCGGCTGTCAAGGTGAGTGTCCCCGATCGCTCGCGCCATCGCCTGGTCGGTGGCCAAATATTTCAAGGCATGCCCTGAGAGCGAGACACCAGGGATGACCCCTGGGCAAGCGGTGAATCCTATGTTTTCAGCTCGAGAAACTTGACGTTCATTCGCCGAAAAAGGAAGGAAGAAGGTCAAGTCAAACCCTGCCGCGACCACGTTCCCTTGCACCGTTAATATGAACGCGTAAGCAGCGAGTACCCTGAGGTACTTCTGCTATTACACGTCGTCGAGCACAACGATCATCTTTCCCACCGCGGTGACCTCGCATGCCACCTAAGCCACGCTCCTATTTCCCAGATCAGAGCCAGATCCCGAGCCCAACGACAAACATACACCTACCCACGCACAAACATCAGTTCTCGCCCTCCTGTGATCCCAAACCGCGACATTCATGGCTGACCAGCAGGAACTCGAGTTGGAAGCACTCCGAGCGATCTATTCCGAAGACTTCATAAACTGCCCTCCGCCTAAAGTATGGAAGGTAGGTCTTCTCTACTATCTGGTGAGGACCGCTCGTCACGCAAGGAGTCCATTCCCTTCCTATCATCAACTTCGTCGCTGGTACTAACAAGTCGACGCGCAACAGGGCGCACAAGCCGTTCCAGAGTTCAAGATACTCGTAAAGGCCAGTGATCCTTTAGACGAGCGGGTTCACTTCTTCCTACGGGTCAAGTACGAGTCATGTCTCTTTCCTGTGGCGTGACCTATTCTCCTATTGAGCATGCAAACCCGAGGCTTACCAAGACACACAACTGTTCTATCCAGACTTCCCAAGACTTATCCGCGTGTACTTCCGACCCTTACCATCGAGGAACCCGTCGGTCTTTCCAAGACCCAAGTGAATCAATTGCTGGATGTGATCAAGGCCGAAGGTCAGAAGGCCCTTGGGGAAGTAATGGTTTTTCAGGTGTGTACATCGCTCTCATTTCTGTTGATATAATACCGAATACTCCTTACGATTCAGCTCGTCAATTTCAGTCAAGAATGGATTTCGAACCATCACACGCTGTCAGCTGAGGGTGCTGTTAAGTTATCCCTTGCAGAAGAAATGGAGAACCGTGCGACCCAACAGCAACGAGTGAGTCATTCGCTCTTTGAGTCGTTCTGACTCGGTGATGGCTATGTCGTGGCAGGAAGAAGCACACCGGGTATACGAGGAGGAGGAAAGGAAACGTCGGCAAGACGTAGAGAGCACCGCGAACCTTGCCAGGCAAATCGGAGAGAGGAAGGAAGAGAAGCGACGACGACGTACTCTCTCGAACGTAACAGACGTAATGTACAGCCAAGACTACGAGCAAGTACTTGAACCCGGGAATCTCCACACCTTCAATGCGGAGATCAAGTGCCTTAGTTTCCAGTTCACGTCTGTGATACTGTCGAATGCCCGAGCAGGTGTGCGAACATCCTAAACCGACCGACTGGTTCTCACAAATTCCATAGAGGGTGTCGGTACGACCTATCGTGCAGATCCCGATTGTGACCGCCAGAAGGGTTTGGAAATTCCTGTCCTTGAAGTGCATCGAGTACTCTTCGATCATCAACATTACAAGAACCCTTACGGTAATCTTCTATATTTGTTTGATGTTGGATCTGCGGCTTTAACGTACTCCAGGCCGCAAGAAAATCGCCGATATTGAGCGTGAGCTCAAGAAACTTCAAGGAATCCAACATCCTAGCCTTGAGACCATTTTTGCGACATCCCTGGATCACTATAGCTCCATTCCACGATTGACAATACTTCTGGAGCAAAGAGCCTCTATTACGCTCAAGGACGTCTTGATGTTTTCGGACGGGTTAAGGCAGGAGAGGGCGCTCGTAAGTGTTATGATCAGACAGTGTACCCTAAAGTATAATTTGTGCCTTAGGACTATATGAAACAGATCCTTGCAGGCCTCGGAGAACTCCACGCCCACAACATCTGCCATCGCGGCCTAACAGCTGAGTGCATCACCCTCATGCATTCTCCTGGGGGAAACGGTTCCCGTTTGACGATCAGGAGGTGCTCCTACTACACTCGCATTCTCGAACAACATCGTTCCAACAACATTGTTGCGAACATGACCGAAGATTGGAGTCTTCCGCAAGCATGGTAGGTATCATTTTACGTCTATTATCTCCGATAGCCTGATATAGCCAAAGGGTGCCCCCCGAGGCGCTCGATCATCCACTCGAATACCCATTATCAAGAGATATCTGGTGTGCTGGAGTCATACTCGTTCAAATGCTTCGTGGATCCGACATCATAAACCGGTTCGACGATTGGGAGTCCGCTGTAGACTCAGGTTGGAGCCTTTACATGGATTATGTTCGCTTTCCACTGATGATAGCACAGACAATGATGTTGATATATCTGTCAAAAACCTACTGGCCGCAATATTCACTGGCAATAGGAAGCGGTCTCCATCTTGCTCGGACCTCTGCAGGCAGCTCTCCCATATTCCCGGACCGCTAATCCCTTCCTCGTCTTCCTCGGTCCTCATTCCTGGTGTGTACCCTTGCCTCTGGATTCCTACCCTCCTCAACGCTTTGTAGACATGAAAACACCGCTCCCGCGCCGGATTGCTGCCTCGCCCGAAAATGGGTACTTCAATTCTATGCGGACCTTAGTCGCCCCACGCAACCGGGCGTCTAGATACAAAGAGGACTGGGAAGAGTTGGAATTCCTGGTATGTGATACCCTAGATCCCCCCCCCCAAAGCGTAACTGAGTGATCGCAGGGCAAAGGAGGCTTTGGTGCTGTCGTCAAAGCCAGGAATAAGCTTGACGGAAGAATCTACGCAGTATGGTGGATATTTATTCTACGCATTCCCCAATCTTACCCGTCCCTTGTAGATCAAGAAGGTCAAGCTTCGTGGAACAGAGAACGACGACAAGATCTTCCGAGAAGTCAATGCCTTAAGCCGACTTAACCACCGTTACATCGTCCGCTACTACTCAACGTGGTTAGAGACGGTGCATACATCGCGACGCTCCTCCGTTGATTCCGATTCTGGCTCAGGAACAGAAGATTCCGACACCACCCAATCACGAAGAAAGACAAACGTCGAAGATGACCCTTTCCACTTCGACGTTGATGACCTAACGCGATCGAAAAGCAGGTCGTTCCCAAGTATCCATTTCGGGGACGAGTCGTCGAAATCTCTGGACGAGGATGAAGATGAGAGTAGCTCTGAGGAGGAGGAAGAAGCCGACGTGGAGACTACTGATACCGAGGTACAGCATCGAGTGGTGCCTAGAGTGTTATATATCCAAATGGTATAGTAAAAGATCATAGAGTGCGTTTAATGCTGATTAGGTGTCCAGGAGTTTGTCGAGCAGCAAACTCTGCGTGAGGTGCGCTCTCCATGTGCCAGTCGAACACACCTAATCCAAACCGCAGCTCGTTGTCCAAGGGCTAAGCGAGGATCGAGCATGGGAGCTCTTCCGACAGGTTTTGGAGGCCGTTGTGCACATATCTTCTCTAGGAATCGTACGAACGGATCCAACCATGGGCGGACGTTTCTGACAATGACTTCCAGCTACATCGAGATATCAAATTGTCTAACATCTTCATTGATAGCAAAGGCGAGGTCAAATTAGGAGACTTCGGACTCGCCACTTCCAGTTTGGCCGCTGTGGATCCTTCCGATGTGGAAGCCAGTCGACTCTCTCAATCTGACGGTGAGATGACATCTGGTAAGTCGTGAAATCTCCGCCGTTCATTCGACATTGACCACCTGTAGGCGTTGGCACAGGTCTCTACGTAGCTCCTGAAGTATTGCACAGTCGTGGCCGGAACCATAACAAGGCAGACATGTACAGTCTGGGAGTGAGCGGCGCTGTTATTGAGTTTGACGCACTCGCTTATGATGAATAGGTTGTATTTTTTGAGATGAATTACAAGTTCAACACAGCAAGCGAGCGAATCGCAGTGTTGCAACAATTGCGCCAACCACAAATATCATTCCCCCCAGATTTTACTATGTCTCAGCAGAAGGAATTGATCACGTGGCTGCTTCAGCATGATCCACCAAAACGCCCCACCGCCGCAGAAGTTTTGGGGAGTCAGCTTATGCCCCAGCAAATGGAAGACGCCTACTTTGCACAGGCCTCGAGGGTGATGGGTGGGTAGTTGTATATAAATGTAGGCTGACATTGCTGAACTGGACTTCTAGCCAATCCAAACTCGCCCCACTACACCAAGCTAATGAACGCGCTATTCACCCAGCCCGTCGACCGTGTCAGAGACTTCTTGTATGACGACGAAGAGCGCCCAGAACATACTGCTCTAGATACGATCGTTGAGGATCGCCTCATCGAATGTTTCCAGCTGCATGGAGCCGTCAGTGTGGACCCTCTACTCTTCGTGCCAGCAACCGAAGCGGACGTTGGCGACTCTAAGGCTGCCGTCTTCCTTGACCGACAGGGAGAGTTGGTCGCATTACCCAAGCACGCCATTATACCTTTCGCCAGGATCGCTGCACGTTCAGGTGTTGAACGTATCAAGCGATTTCACATCGGTGACACCTACCGGTCATCCCCATCTGGTGGACATCCCAAGTCTTTCCATGTCGCGGTATTCGATATCATTACCGGAGATCCTTCTGAGGGAGTTTCTGAGGCCGAGACAATTGGCATTGTCAGCGAGATACTGGACATTTTTCCTGGAGTGAACAACGTCCAGTACGAGGTTCACCTCTCTCACAGTCAAAGTACGTCGTGCATCCGGATGCAAAAATCCTTACTTATGCTTATACTCATTAGTTTGCACTGCTGCGCTTAAAAAACTTGCGAGTGACCAACGTCGCAACGTTTACAACATCTTGGACAACAATAAGATCACTCTACTACACAAACGCAGTCTGCTAAGCAAACTTGGCTTGGCCCGGACAACTGTTGACGAATTTGAGCTACTCTTGCAAGTTGGTACGTCGATCATACTTGATTTGACTCACCATGATCTCAAATTCTTGTAGATGATGTTGAATCCTTCATCGCAAGACTAGCCAGGACTTCTTTTGGACACTTGCTACAGGAGACGTTTGAAGAGATCCGAACTACCATACGATTTACTTCAATACTTGGTGTAAAGCACAGGATAATGTTGCGACCTTGGCTCGGAAATTACGATCTCTTCAAGGATGGCATTTTATTTGAAGTGACCAAAGGGTTGAAACGATCGGATGTCATCGCCTCAGGCGGCCGGTAAGTGTCACCCAATAGCCTACACCCCCTTTCTAAACTCTTTCAGTTACGACCACCTACTCGCCAAGTACCGCCCTCCAACAAGTGAACCAAGTTCCCTCCGTGCCACTGGTGTGCAAATAGCCGTAGACAAGATCACCTACGCACTGGCCGCTCATCAGAGGAACTCCATTAAGACCTTGCTGAAGGAGAAGCGGAGCTACGGCCTGTGGAGTCCCAGTATGTGCAATTCTTGTTGGATGTTTCAGGGCTCTTATGCAGCAAACTAGGACGCTGCGATGTCTATATTACGTCTCACTCTCAAGGGAGTCTCGCTGAGCGCCTAGAGATCGTGGCACTTCTTTGGCAGAACGAAGTGAGCGCTGATTTGATGTACGACTCGGCAGTTGGGAGCAATGAAGACGAAATCCTGGCCATGGCCCAGCGCGAGGGGATGTTGTGAGCCCGATATACCAGAGTCATTGTCGTGAACTTATTTTATTCATAGATTTCTAGTCTACCATCGGTCAGGGAGCGGTGGGCGCCAGACTTGGAGAATCAAGAGCGTCTTACGAGGTACAGAACAAGATGGTACGTGTGGTTTCTTAAGTACCTCATATACTAACAGGTTCGACCGTCATAGTCTTACGGCATGAGCTTGTTTCCCAATTACAAGCGCTCATTCAGGAGCAAAGACGCTTGGACAAGTCGCAAGACATAGCCACGGCACCTCCGAAAGTCAAGGAAATGTTCGAAGTACCGCTGGTACTCTCACCGGATAATACGAATCGGAAGCAACGACAAACTACCAAGAATATATACCAAATGAAGGGTACGTTGGACCCAGCCAGGTTTATTGTGCTCTGATCACCCTTTTGTACAGCGAACGCGGTTGTGGCAGATATCAAGGAGGCCGCGCAAGCCGCCATCCCTCCAGTCATCGGAGTTGATGTCTCTACTGGTGCGTGGAGTGCGATGACAGCAAATCCTGCGTGGATCACACAGGAGCATGCTTGGAAGATGCTATTAGAAGACCCGCACATCCAGAAAGAGGTATTGGTGCACTTGAGGGACCAGATCTTACACGTGAGACGGACGACAGGAACTCAGTTGATTTATGTGTTTTCACTACGCGACGAGAAGCTTCACATGTATCATCTTGACACGGCAAAGTAGCCTTGTATCTATTTCGAATGTAGCGGTGCTCGCTCGAATAATGGTGGCACGTATAGCAACGATGTCCATGATATAGGGTTGTCATCTTGATCGTGCTTAGGGTGTTCAGGATCATGAAAATTGAACCGGTGCCCATATATGTTGTACCTGCGGGCATGCCCTTGACCCCTGCCAGGGACTTGTCAAAAACCACCGAAGCAGATAGCAGATACACCAAGGACCACCAAAAGTACGGGTTAGCGATTTCCAGTTGAGTCGAAGTGACCACCCACACCTTCCACCTTCTAGACCATACCACAACCCCAGCTAGCACGCATTCAAATCCTGGATGGCACGACATTACAATATAACCAGCTAGGCCAACAGTCATACCTCTGTCCCAGGGCACTGGCAGCACCGGCAAGAACCGTCCGCGCAACCAAAAGTAGACCATAGACCGTCCACCGCGAAGCTACGAATCCGAAATAGACGATTCACTGATATGGACAGCTCGACGTTGAATAGGTTGACGTTGTCCATAGCGCTCAGTGCACCATCTGACCGAACATTCCGGTTGACCCATGACTACTTTTTCTATTATAAAGAACAATTCATAGACTACTCAGAGTTTTCTACCTGAAGGCGTCGCCCTGTTTGTGGACCTCGATATACTTGTCAAAGTGGACATGAAGACGCCCGAAGAACTCTGTGGACCCTATTCCAACCAGTCTTGGATGCTGCGGTACATTTACGGTCAGCTTCTGGTGTCTCTATCCATTTGTCGGTACTAAGCGATTCGTCACAGAGACAAGACAGGCCGAAACCGTAAGGGTGTGGAAGGAACTCTCCTGAACAGTCCAATGAGATCTCGCGTGTTCAGCCCAACACTTTGCGGAACTGGTAGCTGTTGCATACCTTTATGACCATGAATCACGAGTTTATTAGGCACAGTACTAGCTCCAGGATGAGGTGGACTAATACCCTCCATGCTCTGACATACAGACACTTAGTATGGTCGGAAATCTGATGCGTCAGAATATCAAGGTCTTCTGTGACATGTCCATGCTCCGCTTGTGTCCCTCTGTCAGTGAGTGTTTTGTCCACATATGATTAGAGACCCATGACGTTACACCTCACGCTTTGCCCTTACTCAATACGTCCCTGACGTGTCGATAGCATCTTCTAACTGTTCACATTTGCAGCATGTCAAGACTTGTATCAGAAAAGTCCTCAGATAATATATGCAATGAAGGGTTCTTCCTCTATTCTCAAGAGGGTTATATCACATATATCACATCGCACGCAGTCACCTTCATGTCACAGCACACAGTAAGCTATTACGTATCGCATCACGACATGTATGGCTTGTGACTGATGGCAGCTTCCCTGCGAGTGCCTGTTTAGCTTATGGGCATGCGGTCACCCTGCTTTGTTCATATGGACACCCGTGCACATGCACTATATGGATGTATGTAGTAGTACGTGAGTACAACGAATACGATCTTTATTTGTTGTGTGTTTCAGGGGGGGCAAAGCTAGTGCAACCATTCAACCAGCTATGACGTTGTGAACGACGTAGATCCTGGACATTGGCACGTCGGCAGCCAAGAAGTCCCCGCAAGGGATCCGCGACAGATTGGGGTCGCGTTCACTGCATACTTTGGTTGTTGAGAATCTCTGTCCCCGTGATCTGCCGATGTTGAGATCCGGCCCCTGTAGATATATATAACCCCCGCGTCATCTGGGAAATCTCCAAGCCTGGCCAGATGGGTAACGACCGTTTCGAATACACCTTTGATACTCCCTCCTGGAAGGGGAAGACCAGTGTTCCCACTGGTATCTTCATTGGTGGCAAATTCCGGCTTGGGAGTGAGGGCAAGACTATCGAGTAATGTGTCGATGACCGTGTTGCCCGTTGTCCTAACCATTCGCCAGTGTAATCAACCCTTCGAACGGAAAACTTATCACCAAGATCGCGGAGGGCACAAAGACCGACGTCGATGATGTAAGTTCCCTCAGATGGCATTCATGGTCGAACTCGAATCCTTCTGTAGGCCGTCCGCGTCGCCCAGCAGGCATACGAC
>Ga0307513_10013008_pt1 | contig 10236 bp, 12 predicted proteins | sample 15_EM_MG_FD_202174 | JGI IMG/M metagenome (GOLD analysis project Ga0307513, IMG submission 202174) | Populus trichocarpa ectomycorrhiza microbial communities from riparian zone in the Pacific Northwest, United States - 15_EM | ecosystem: Host-associated > Plants > Roots > Unclassified | place...
ATACCACGACCCTCGCTTCGATTGCCCAATCCGTGGTCGGCGTCCTAAGCCACTCCCCCGCTACTGAGAACAAGCCCGTCCGCGTTCACGACTTCTTCGTCACTCAACGGGATATCCTCGCCATCCTTGAGGCGGAGTTGGGGCCATTCACCGTCCAAGATGTCGTTGTATCACAGTTGGTTGAGCAATGCAACGCGGGCCTCGCACGTGGAGAGTTCACCGACGCTAATATTTACGGTCTCGTTCAAGCTACTGCCTTTGGTGCGGAGGGCAGCTCGGCTCGCTGGCCTGAAGACGATGATAGTGTCCTCTTGGGACTTACCAAGCGCGATATCAAAGTAGAGATCAAGAAGGTTCTTGCCACTCTCTAGGTGCTTCCAAGGTGGCTAGCATTATGTGATGTACCTTAGTGTGTCCAATATATTCCATCACGTGGACACTCGCTCGGTAACAAGGCTGGCTGACAAAGCTCTGAGCCATTTTCCTCCTCACCCTAACCTGGGCTCATGACAAAGATCATATCTGGGACCGGTTTCCAACCTGACCTCGAGGCATGAATTCGTTTCGCTCTCATCCCTCTAACCGTTGAGCCACATAATCTTTGATTATTTACCATCGCAACCTACCTCTAGTAACGCAACCTTACAGCGCCTTGAACATGCGAGGAGTGGCACAAGGATAAGGTCAGCTCTGTCCAGGGTTTATAGTTCCAGAAGTCCGCCTCTTCACCAGTTTCAGCCCTCAATCGCTATGGGCACTTTGCATTGCACTCGCTTCTGCTCGTTTGTCTCGTTTAAGTTTACCTGCTTTGTTTCAGATCAAGTCAACCGATACCACAGTAGCATAATATGAAACTAAGACTTACCTTCTAGTAAGCATACATGCAACGGAAGGGGAATTCATAACAATCTCTTGATTTAGGAAGGCACGGTAGAATAAATAAAGTAAATGATCACCTAGTGCTACATGTATTCGTTTTACTAGGAATTCTGGTGACGACAAAAGCCAATCGTGGGGGCTGAGTGGGTCTGCCGTTGCCCCCATGCAAACGGGCCGATACTGTTTATGGAAAAACAATTCATTGGTGTCACTCACCATTCACCTTGACCACTACGTCTGCTCGTCCACGGTCGTTCGTCGGGGAGTGTTGGTCTCCTGACAAATAAAAACGGTCAAGTGGAACGATTTCGTCTGGGCCCGGATAGTAGAATCCGGTGTTGGGCGCGAAGACAGGGGCCTTTAGCCTCGGGCTGGATGGCGAGCAAGAAATGGGAGGTGATTGATATTGCGCAGGGTCGTGGTATAGAAGTACTGTCGACCTTGGAGATCTAGCTATGTGTCTTTGGTGATCTGTGATGCCCAGGCATTGGGAAAATTTGGGGAAAAGGGAAGGCGTGCTTGATGAGAATAGATGACAGAGAACATTCCATTCTTGGAAGTTCGATGGCGCGAACGATACTTCGAGCTGAAGGAGAGCTTCAAACAGCCTTCCAATACACCAAGCCTCTGCTGAATATTAAATATCAAAACTCGTACTAGATGTCTAGTCCGTGCCGTGGCTTAATGAGGTCGAGGCGGCGTATAGGGCAAGGATGACAGAAACATTTCGTCTAAAATAACGTAATGTCTACGGGATAAACCCTAAGAGCAATACGAGTCCACAGGCTCACTATAGTTTCGACCTCCCATAAGCCCAATCCGAAATCAACACCCCAGCAATGGCACTCCTCGGCGGGACCCTAAAAGGTGGCCCTTCAACGTCCCTAATTTCCTTCTGAACCCCCTCCTGGGGTCTAGCAGTAGCCTGGCTGGCGTCTGTATCGGAAGCGCTCTCTATGCCGGCCCGCTGCTGCTGCCGCTGCTCCTTGGGAGTAGAGCCAGATGTAATGGCGTCAAGCTTCACATAGTCACGTTTTCGGAGGTTTGTACCGTCTGGATGCGCGAGAACCGCGAGCACTTCCTCACGGGTGAACCAGCGCGCGTCTGCAAGGGGGACATTAGGTCTATAGAAACGCAGGGATTTTGGAGGCTTTACCTGCCAGTTCTCCATCCAAGTCGATCCGTATAGGTTCTGAGGAATTGGCTCGTGCATAAAAGCCAATCATTAGATTGGCTGGGTAGGGCTTGGGTCGACCGGATCAGGGAATGGGGAAATGGGTCAATTGGTGTACTCACCCATGGTTGACAAGAATGATAAGTGATCTTTGTGACGTGGATACCGCTTTCTTCGTATATCTCTCGTGCAACTGCCTCTTCAAATGTTTCAGCTGGCTCGATGAAGCCAGCTAGAGCAGAGTAGAAGTCTGTGGAGCATATGTTTAACACTGCTATGACTGATTAATAACATAACGTACTGCCAGGAAATTTCTTCTGTAATTCGGGAGGCGGGAAGGCGGGAATGAACAAGTGTACTCTCAGAAGCAAGGTCACGCACATTGCGTCCCATTAATATTCTATCCCCAGTTTCGTCAAGGACGGCTGTAATAACGACAGGGTCCGTCCGGGGGTGCATGAAGTTATGTAGTCCCTTCCTGCAATCCGGACAAATTAATCCTTTGCCTCTTCAGTGGGTATACAGACTCACCCAGTAGGACAAGGTTCAGGGAGCGGTTCTGCACCAGGTAAGAATGACCGGCAAACCAACTTCCACCCTCCCCAGACTGAAAATGTGCGTGACCCACAGCCAGGGCAGAACTACCGTCACCGCCACCATCAGTAACGCTCATAGGAGGGATATAAGTGTAAGAAGGAAAGAAAACACACCTTATTCCGCGCATTCCAATCGAGCATACTCCTCGCCTCCCCAAAGATGGCCGCGTTCTCCATTGTAAAGCCCGCAGAAGCGAGGCGGGCGAGTCCCCACCCCACCCCACTATCGTTGCCTTCAGGTTTGAGACCGAGCATGTCATTCTCCTTTCCGGTCCCGGCGATGTCGAGCGCAAAATAGGGCACACCCTTGACGCCGTCACCGACTTGCACACCTAGTTGGTTATCAGAGTCTGAGGTAGACTCAAGAACGCCGAGAAAAACGACCAGTGGTGCGGAAGTAACCCGGGCGGTCATCATGTCTGCGAACTCGTCGCCATGACGCCCCTTCCTCTGATCTGGGGGTACGTAGACCTGCCCGAACACCTTGCTTTCATCTACTACACCATCCTTGGGACCCCCACTTCCATCTTCCTCGTCCGCCCGCCACCTAAAGATCGGTCGGAGGAGTGAAGCAGAAAGCAGGGCGAGCTGGCCTGTGGATGTCTGCACGAGCGGGTCACCCGCATTGAGGAGGAGCCAGCGTGTATGCGGGGAGTTCGCGGTGCTGTTCAGGATTATGGGCGAGGAGCGCAGCCAGGAGGCACGGTTAAGGGGGTTGCCTGCGAGGAAGTTGATACTGCTGTAGATGAGGGTGAGAGGTATTAGTACGGTGCTTGGAAATGAGTCGAGGTGAACCTATTAAATAGTCCAATCGAGTTCTACATGGGAGAAGGCGATGGACGTATTCGATGCTCTGTTGGATATATTGAAACCCTTCCTCGCAGGAATCCAAACCGCTGAAGTATGATAGAGAGCCAAGAGCCCATTCAACGTTCAAAGGACACCAATCCTCCAAACTCCTCCGCACAGAGAGTCGATGATGACAATATGGGACCAGCTGGAACTCACTTGCTTGCCATCCAATCTCTCAAGCCAGAAGCAGGAAAGGTGCGAAAAATGGGACGAAAGACAAGTCTTACAAAGCCCATCATCAAGCCACTGTTTCCTGTGTGCACAACCTCCGATCTTCAAGGCCTGCTTACTGTACAAATTCACTCGGGGGTGTGGGACCTCACACCTCCGAGTCGTTGACATTAAAGTTGTGTCGTGGGCATGGGTCAGGAAAAATGCAATAATATTCTTAAACGGAGACAGGGGTGAAGAAAAGGGAAAGGGGACAATAAAAGCCATCTTGTATAGGGAGATTGCGTGCACGACGCTTCTATGCAGAGCAAAGGATTCATCATCACCGTTCGTATTGACAATGACGACTACAGGACGAAACCGCCCCCGCCCGTCTTTTTGATTCCTGACGTTTAGCCAGAGCCTATGAAAAGGAAGATGCGTTAGCGTGTATTGAACTCCAAAGTATTCAAACGTCGAAATTACGTACCACCGCTGAAGACCTTGCCGAACATGATTACCTGGAGCTGATCGTAAAGCGAGAGCACACCAGCACCAGCAACACCACGAAGGATGTTGGCACCGGCACCCTTGAACAATGACTTGGTACCCTCCTTGGCGATAATCTGCGAGCCAGCGTCGAACATCGACTTGTAGTGAACCGTGCCACCAGAAGTCATCATCATACGACGACTGTGAAGAGAGTTAGCAACTAGTGAATGAAGCTGAATGGAGGACCAGGGAACTAACCGAATGGTATCAAGCGGGTACGAAGCGAGACCAGCACCAATGGTGACACCCCAGCCGAGCATGAACGAAGCGAAGAAGCTGCCCTGGAGTGCACCGACCAACACAACGGGTTTGAGCGAGTCGTAAACACCGAAGCTATTCCGATTGTCAATTTGTGCGTTCACGAAGGTAAAAAAAATTGGACATACTAGAGACCACGGTAGACGATGATACCAACGACCGAAGGGACGAAGCCACGGTAGAGACCGCCAATACCGTCCGACGCAAGCGTCTTGCGGTAGACGTCGACGAGGCCGTTAAACTGGCGGTCACCTCCACCCTTGGCGGCCGACTTGGCGTCATTGGCGAGACGGGTACGGGCGTAGTCGAGCGAGTAGACGAAGAGGAGCGAGGTGGCACCAGCGGCACCTCCTGAGGCGACGTTTCCGGCGAACCACTTCCAGTAGCCATCGTCCTTCTTGAAGGCGAAGAGCGACTTGTAGTAGTCCTTGAAGGCAAAGTTCAAGGCCTGGGTGGGGAAGTAACGAAGGACGTTGGCGGTGTTGCCTCGCCAAAGGGCGAGAACGCCCTCATCGCGAGTCGTGCGAGCGAAGCATTCTCCGATACCCTTGTAGGGGCTGGCGAGTCGACCCTGCTTGATCTGCAGGCGTGTGAGCAGGGGTTGGTTCATCAAAATACGCGGTTGCGTACCATCTCATCCTAGAGCAGTGACGCAAGGACGTGGGAGGTGAAGGTGAGCGCGTGCAATCAATACAAAGCAGCTGTAAGGTGTACAAACCTGGTTTTGGATGAGGAGCTGTATTGCGCGAGGACGAGTGAGTGAGTGCTTGTGCCAGCGGGAATCGTCGAACACACCTTTACACGCTCAATGGGCGCAGCAGCCGTTTTGGATACGGCCTATATGTGACTTAGAACATCATACAGCCCACATGACGCGCAAACGGCACTCACAGCGGACACACCACCCATCATAAAGTCGACTAAAAAACGTCAGAACGGGGCCGACGACGGCTAGAACAAGCGAGATGGATGCTCACTGGTGAAATCCTTTGCAGTCTTGACCTTCTTTACTTCGGCCATTTGTATTTAGGGGAAGAGTGGGGAGCGACGAAAAAGGTCGGGGAACAAGATGGAAAAACACGCCGGAGCAAAAAAAAAGTAACAACGCAAATAAAACCACAAATCACTTTCACAGTCGACCACCTCGGGTCCGGCTCGTGCCGACATGGCGGCCTCCCCTCGACCTTCAAACCCTCGTGATTTGGTAGGAAAATTGCTTGCTTGGCAGATACAGGGATGGCCGAATAACGAGTAGCAACGCATACAGCGAAACGAAACAAGCACGGTAGAATCTCCAAGCTAATGCCCTCTAAGTTAATCCCAAGACGATCTCTGATCCCACCTTCTTTTGTACCCGCTGTCGCTCCCAGTTCGCAGCAGAGGAGCCACACGGTGGTCCTCGTTCGATGGCGGGGCCGGGGGCAGGTTATTGTAGTATGGTGGCACAGGCGGGCTGGGAAGCGTCGGGCTCTGGCTGCTCTCGGGCGAGCGCGCGAAGGGCCCTCCATAGCGGTACGGCGACGACCACGGTTGGATAGGAGGTAAGCTCGGCGAAGGGCGAGCATGCGAGTGCGGGAAAGCGGAGGACGAGGACGATGGATTCCGGTTGTGGTACCCGCTCGGGGGCGCGCCATTTGTCCGCATCTCGCTGGTCATTGCCGGCAACATCCTCGGAGGAGAATAGACGGGTTTAGGGGGCAAGCGCTCCCCGTTCTCCATCCGTGGCGCTTTGTGCGAGTACCGATATTCCCTCTCCTCACGATCATAGTCCCGCTCGTGCTCGTCTGGACTCCGATACCTCGGGTCATCGTCGCTATCCCGGATTTTCCGCTTGCCGAGCATCAAGCTCGTTGACTGCTGCGGCGGGGGAATTGAGCTTGGCGTGCCAGTCGATATCCTCAGCGGAGGCACGCTGGCCGGAGGGGGCTGTAACACGGGCAAAGGGGTAGTTTCGACCCTCCTGTGTCGCTGTGCCTGTAATGGTGGTCGGTCATCCCTCCGCACTGGCAATGCAACCCTCTCTCTGTGTGATTGTGATTGCGACAGCGACAGCGAGTGTTGAGGGGCCGGAGGAGCAGGAGGTTGATCCTCGTCGTCCGAGTCTAATGTCAGGTCAATGACGACATCCCGGCCGTTCGTCCTCGACGGCGCCGCACTAGGTGCCGTACTCGCGGTTGTGGCAGGAGGCGAAGACGAAAATGCCATCTTGGAATCCAACACCTCGCGCTTGACGAATCCCTCACCATCTGATTCCGAATCCTCCAGGTCCCAGACTTGCGAGTTGCCTTTGCCTGTGAGTTCCATCTGCCGTGTCAGCGCCGGAGGGGGCTTGCTGTTCGGTGCTTGGGAGTGCCGTCCCATCCAACCCGGCGAGCCGTACGCAGCATCTGAGGTGTGCCATTCGCCGTCTGGTTCGACCAAGACGTCATCTACTTCTTCCGGCACATTTCGCAGGATTTCAAGCACGTAGCTGAATGGTGGGCGGATCAGTGAATTGGGGTGAAAAGAGGTGAGGTGCGTACCCGTCTAGCACGAGCTCTTCCACGTTTAGCATCTTGTCGCAAACCGGGCAGAGCCATGTTGTGGTTTGCTCATTCATCGCGTACCATGACTGCGCGTCGAAGCATTGCCAGTGTGTGCAACTTGTCGAACGGCAAGGGTGTTTTAGTCGTGCGCAGGTCAACTGCAAGGCTAAGTGAGCTATATAGACTCCAGGAAGACGACACGTACTGGATCTCTCAGTGTGAGTTTAGTAAACGAAAGCTCAATCCCCTCCGAAGAATTTTGCTCTGTATCCCTCCGTACTACTCAACCAAGTTAGCCCCCCTCGACACCCTGCAGTCGGTCTGGAACGTACTCTTGTCAATTGCAGTCTCTTTGGGCTCAACTCGGTTCTCCAGTGCCTTGACAAGTTCATCCACTGAGGTAATCCTCACGAGGTTAACAACCAGGTAATATTTCTGCGGCGGTGGGGGCCTCTGAACAGGAGTTAGCACAGTTCCCTCCCTCCCCGAACCGACTCACCTTCCCAGCAACAGCCTGAGCACTATTAACATATACCATCTCAATCTGATTGAATGCGGTCCCGCGCTTTGTAAGCGCAGTGATGTCGGCGGGCGGGGCAGTACCGGGTTTCTTCTTAATCCCACGGAAGTTGGTCACCAGGGCCTGAGTGTTGACTCGCACCTCGCACGTCGGTGGGAACTCGATCGGGCAGACGGCCGCGCGGAACGACGTCCCAGTCTGGATGTAGTACTGCGACGAGGTGCAGTAGAGGCGGAGTTGGTACCGTGGTCTGTGGAGAAGTTGGTGGGGTCAATAACAGAGGGAGAAGAGCGGACGCACGACCGGTTTGCGAGTTTCGCCAGGTGCTCGTTTTTAAGGGTAAAGTTGAGCTTGGCGGTTTTTCGGTCTTGGGAGTTTGTGGATTCTATTGGTGGATGTAAGCTTTGCTATTTGCTATTGGTAGGCATTGATACGAACCAGGGCACTCCTGCACAGACGACACAGCTTCCTCTATATGATAGAATGGGGAATATTTCCATTTCGGGGCTGAGCATGATTGTTAGGTTAAAAATTTGCGAGTCATATTGGGTGCGTACGCTGGTAGTTTGGTGCATGGCTTAGCGCAGGTACGTAAGGCCGAGGGGTGGTGGACCAAGTTGGACCAGTGGGTGTTGATACCGACGGGTATGTATTGTATGCATAGGTTGGGTGAATAGGATCCCCTAGTGGTTTGGGTCTGAAACATAAGATGTTAGCCAGAGTCCGGAAGATCAAGAATGGGGCAACGAGGATCGAGTCTGGCACTCGTAGATATGTCCCACTCATTACTTTCTCGAGAGAAATCGACTGTCCAAGTGTCCGATGGATCACTGAAAGGGCAAAAAAAGGGGCCAATCAATCCGCTTACAACAGTCCAGCGAATAGACATAGAGGCAAGCAGAGCAGATCATCAACGAAATGATATGTCTAGTAAGCAATTTCGCGCCAAATATCGCGCTCCCTCCGTCACGGGCGCGAGAGTCAGCAACGTAAGGTGACAATCGAGGAAGAACTACCCAAGGGAGACCCTAATATACGTTGAAACGATGCAAGGAGCCCGTTTCGGCCGTGATTCTAGGTCTAGACGGACCTGCCTTGAGTCTGCGGGAGCGCGCTCTCGGCCTGCATGTTTGCAGCCTCAGCAGGGCCCCCGAACGGCGCAGAGTGTGGCAGCCAGAAAGAGGTGGCGAGGCTCTGCGGCGAGTGTGGAGGTGGTAGAGGAACAAGAAGCTGCAGTGCTTGATAGGCGACATGTGCCACTCGGCAATTCTGCGCGTGAGCGGCGTGCGCGTCGTACAGTCCAGGAACAAATATAATAATAGTAGAGGTAACGGCATCGCTTACTCTGGTCTATTACGATTTGTGAGAATATTCCTCGCCTTTTGCCACTTGTCGAGGCGACCATCGCGCTGAATGTCGTGGACGACGGTCGAAATCCTGTCGATGAGCTCCTGTTTGCGACCTGTCTTTGTAAGACTCGCGATTCCGTTTTCTGAGAGGCCCTTGATGATTTGCTGCAGCTGTAGGACGGTATTGTGCCGCAGGCTGGCGAGTACGGACTGCAACGCAAATCCACACATCAACAGAATATTTTCCCAATCAATCTGCGTATTTCTGCTCACCTCAAGGTCGCCCCAGCCTTCGGCCATTGACAAGAACAGGTCCAACTCTTTTTCCAAGACCTTTTCCAACGGAAATACTTTGCTTCTAGCCATGCTGGTCTCAGCTGGGCGCTGTTTTCAAATAACTTGAAATTTTTTGAAAGAAGCCAGGAACCGTCGTGTCCCAGGCCTAGAATGCTAGTCCACCGCATGGGACCGTTGGAACCCAGGGTGGACGCCTATTACAAGATAGACTGAGGGAGTCAGACTCTTCGACTTTGTTAAATGGCTCTAGAATGCGTCTAATCCTATCACTTCAAACCTCAGCAGCCGTAGTAGAAAATCGGCTCGATGCCGCTCGCCAACTCTTGCAGCTCACACACCAAAATGATCATTCCCAAGGGGATGGTGACCCTTCAGTCAGCAGTTAGCAAGACCGTGAGACTCAAACTGCCACTTTGTTTCAGCAATCGCGCCTCCTGAAGTCACATGGAAAACGTGACCACACACAGCTTGAACCCCGACGTCGACGGTATTTCAACAGCACAACAGGATGCAGCGTCAATCTCTTCGTCGCGCTACACTTGCCCTTCATCCAGCCTGAGCCCGAACGCCCCTGTCTTAACACCGGATCCTACGATCCATTTGATCATTCTTGTTTGTCAGACGATATACGTACCAAGACTAACACCCGCGGTGATTTCACGTTCCCAACTCACTGTTCGGGCGTCTTCTCGAGCAGCAGCGCTACTCGAGTGCATCCTATTCCAGCATACAGACTCCTCCGCTCTCCAGCCACACCGAAACGCCATCCACCTCGGGTTCTACCTCGTCTCCAGTTCTCCTTCGGACGCTCCTTCGGACGCCCCAGTCGTCGCACATGCATGATTTCAGGCATTCACACCCGGATGATTGTATTGGTTGGAAAGGACTCTACGGATGGCCTGGTCATGTCTCGTGTGTCTCATTTCTCAGTCCAATTTATATTCACCTGCCTCACCTCATGTACTGATCTTTACGCTCTGTATCCAGAAGTTGAGAAACTTATAATTACACCGCTTCCAAGGCGTCCGGAATTAAGGAGGAATATTGATGTGGAAATGTCTTCCCACATCTCGGCACGAACCAA
>Ga0307513_10013009_pt1 | contig 10236 bp, 16 predicted proteins | sample 15_EM_MG_FD_202174 | JGI IMG/M metagenome (GOLD analysis project Ga0307513, IMG submission 202174) | Populus trichocarpa ectomycorrhiza microbial communities from riparian zone in the Pacific Northwest, United States - 15_EM | ecosystem: Host-associated > Plants > Roots > Unclassified | place...
GGAAGGGCGGGATGAGATGATTTGTGAGGGCATTCAAACACGATAAGTTGGGGGGATGTGACGGTCATGCGGTGACGTAGGGGATATCAGTAGGATGTAACAACAGGATGCGTTGGGGATCGTCATTCGGGGGAGGGGTCTGTTTATTGATTGGCCGTGATTTTATCAGACACATGGCGGGACATCAAGTCTCGTTAAATCTTGAGGCTCATTCTCTTCTTCTTCTTCTCCTTCTTGGCCTCTTCCGAACTGCCAGCGGGAAGTGGGCTGCTGCTGCTGCTGGCCTCGCTAGCATTGCTCTCCTCCCTTCGGATCTTCATCATGTTCAAGAAGCCGCTGCCAGTGCCACCGTCCTTCTTTGGTGTCCCCTGAGCTCCAGAGGCCGAGCTCGAGGTCGACCCTTGACGTTTAGGAACGAGAGAAACTCGGCGGGCGAGGCGCTGGAAATTTTGCGCCGCGCTACTCTTGCGCTTCTCCTTGGCAGAGGCGGTTTCGGTATCATCTGTGCGCCGCTCGCCATCCTTCCCGAAGTTAACGCCGCCCCTGAGTGACCGAATAGATCCACGGATGGACCCACGGATGGACCCACGGACCGAACCCCGAACTGAGGAAGCGTCGTCGGCGGTAGGGAAGGAAACCGGGCCATGTGGATCGGTGGATCGTGGAGGTTTGCTGCTTGAACCAGCCTCCTCTGATGGCCTGTCAGATGCCGCCTCTTCTTTTGCCGAGACCTCGAGTGCAGCCGTAGCCGTAGCCGCATCGTCCGTGTTCAACGCGTCTGTCGGGTAATTATCGGTGACGTTACGTTCAGACGAAGTGGGCAAGACGTCTGGCTCGTCTGTCAGGACGGTAGCAGCAACTGCCTCGAAGTCTTTTGACTTATGGCTCCCCTTTGACTTCCTGCTCGAGTCACTGGAGCTGCTGGATTTGCGAGATCGCGTCAAAAGCGGTGCCCCTTCCGTGGGCGCGGCCTCGTGTCTGGGTTCAAGATCGTATCCTTCAGGGGCCTTGATCGCAGGAGGCGATCCAGGCTTCATGCTGGTTTGTGGGACGTCAGAGGCGAAGGTGCCGTAAGCCGGCTGCGGTGTGACCCCGGGTAAGAGGAGGGTGTCATGAGTGGGGGAAGGTGGAGGTCTTTGCAGGGCGGAATAAGTCGTTGCCGGTTTGAGTAAAGTAGGGAAAAGTGGTAAGAGAAAAAGCAAGCGAGCAGCGAGGGCAATGAAATGCAGGAAATTTGGAACATTCAAGCCGGAGGGGCTTCCAGGTGCTTGAGGAACGCCTGGTGCTGTAAATAATTGCGTCAGCTAAGTGCCTGGTGTCGAAGCCAATTGAGGGTGCGAAATATGGTGGTAGCTCCTTGTGGGGGACACGGAGAGCGAACGTGATTATGGAATCTACACATTCCTCGGAGATCGTCCAGGAGCGGTACAACAAAGGAGTCGGATCGCTCTTTGGGCCGTAGACCCATGGCTTACCAAGATATTCGGAAAGCGCGTGACTCTACGGTGCCAGGATTAGGCGTCCTGATGCCCCAAAACCAATCTTCCCGACAGGAACGTGATCCACTAACCGCCTCGGGCTTGTGTACTGCGACCGAGGGTTTCGGGCCGACAAGAAAGAGCGGCAAAGGGATGCAAGAACTAAACTTACGTGGGAAGATTGGAATAGCCAGAAGTAGTAACACCAGATATGCAATGTCAAAAGCAAGTGCAAAAAAGGCAAAGGCCTTGACACGTTTCCTCGTCCAAAAATCGACGCCCTTCTTATCCTTTGCACTTCCTACAATAGCAAGGCTCACGAATGCGAGGACACCAGCCGCGTCTGCGACTTCAATTCCGCACCATTGCGGGGTGGAGCCATGCCTAACACCGTCAACGATACTGATGACGATGACTAGAACAGTATCAAGTAGATAAGTAAGTGCGGCAAAGATGAGGATGGTGAGGATGAGTGCTCGGCGAGGCTGAACGTCTGCCACTACGATGTTTGTGATCGAGGCGGTCGATGGCGAAGGGGGAGGCTTTGGGCTGAGGCCGAGGGTGGTGACGACGAGAAGGAGGAGGAAGAGTGGAGACAGGCGGAGAGCAGCAAGGGCGATGAGGAGAAGGTCGGCATCGTGTGCCATGGTGGAGGAGTGGAGGAGATCAAGATGTGAAAGGCAGACGTCGTGTGTTTAGGTAATCATAAACCGCCAAACACGCGGTTTCCACCCACACCATACTCTGTGCCACCGCCACTCGCCTTCGCGATGATAACGCAAGTAAGTCAGTCAGCCTCAATACTACTTCCTTATTAGTACTTACTTATTACACACCCCGCCCGCGAAGGCCCTGCTTGACCGTCTGCTTTCCGAGAAATGGCTTCCCAAATCATTTGAGGGCCAGTTGTACCTCGCAGTGAGTATGACAGCATACCACCATCATCATGACGCGGTCCTTACACGTGTCCGCAAACGAGAAACTAGATGTCTCCGCCTCGGATTCCACGGCCTTGACTTTCCTCATCACGGACACAAAGTCCGTATGGGCGGAAGGTGCGTCCCAATTTCCGCATGTTGCGCTCCGTCCGGATCATAACCCACGCCCCTTCCAGCCCTCACAAGCAACCGTATCGCGCGGCGCTTTCGCGAGCTCAATCGAGATCGGCCACCCGAACACCCGAGCACTGACCAGGCTGAGCCCAGCCTCCAAATCATTCAAAGGATCCATTCGCTCCGACACTTTGCTAACACGAGCTTTACTGTGACCGACTCGATGTATGCGGTAAGTCTTTGCGCCTCACGAAAGTCACGTCGCGATTCAATACAAGGCGGAGACGCAACCCAATGCGATTCCTAGAATGATGGCTGGCCTGGCTTCTGGCCGATAGGAGGTCGCCAGATCCTTCTTGTTTTCAAAGCGATCCATTATCTTGGTAGCTGCCAGTCTCTTTGCTGCCCTGTTACAATTCAAGTAAACATGCGCATCCCGTGGGATGCCCTGGTGTGTGTCACGACCGTCTACGCCCTCTCCACGCCCACACTCTGTATAGTAGGCGGCGATGCTCACAATCTCGTAGGATAAGTCATTCACCTTCGAGCTAGAAGATTACACGTGGTCCTGGGAGGCAGACTCACTCGGGGCTGCAACCGCAGCTGCCGTCCTGTCGCAGCATCTATTCCTTCCTTTGGCGGCGACTGCTGGGTTAGCATTCCAAGGCCCTCAATATGTTTCTGAACTCAGTGAATCTGAACTCGGATCCAAGATCGATACAGCTGCCCAAGACTATCGACGGCTGCCCGCCCTCAAATTCTCTCAGCTGTTCCGAAAGCCGATATTTGCGACATCACTCCAGAGAGTAACTGCAGTGCTAAACCACGTGGAGGAATTACGTACATGTTTTCCTCTATTTCTGCAGTTGAATCGCTGACTTTGTCGTAGCTCCGATTCTTTTCGATGTTGGAAGCCAGCTAGCCTCGCAACTTTCCAATCCCGATTATAGGTCTAATGCACCATCGCATGAGCCACAACCGCCGGTAGTAAGGGTGATCTATTAGGTCGGTATGGTCTATCTGGCTCACGCCTCTGATAGCCACCGCCGAGGCGGGAACCTTCGTTTCCTGCTGCAACCACACACTCCACTCGTGAACCCCCTCGCCCATTGAGGGCCCCAACTCCGCCGGCCGTTGTGCCCCAACGCGTACCGTCTCAGAAAATGCCGTCCCCGTCGCCAACCTCGGTGCCAATGGACGTGGATATGAACCTGGAGGGGGATGTAACCGAAGCTGATACCAACTCCGACCCAGGCTCACCTGCGCAGAAGCAATCCAAAGTTCAACAGAAGACAGCGATTCCGTCCTCGAAATCTTCATTACCTCCAGCAGCCAAGAAGCGAAAAGTGCAGGAGGTAGACACTGGTGCTTCTGAGGAGGAGGAGGACAGTGATGGTGTGAAGCTGAAGCCGACCTCGAAAGGAAAGACGAAAGGTGTGGTTCAGGACAGCGACTCGGATGACGATCTGTCTGCTGGGCGTGGGAGGGGCAGAGGGGCAGCTGTTAGTCGTGTAAAGCAGCCCCTGAAGCGCGGAGGACGCCGGTTATAGGGGTTCCCCATTTTTCTGGCTGAAATGCACATGATCTTGCATATATCGGGGCAAACCCGTCCCAACCCTAATCGCCCGATGTCATGCTACGCACTGTCTGGGCCGAGCCAGGATCGTCGGTTCGGCGGTCAGCAGGTGGTTAGGCCTGGGCGCTTGGTCGCTTGATGGGCACGTTTGCGTCTCACTTGGTCTGTGGGACCCCCCAACTTGATCCCTTCTCCCACTGTGCCCCTCGTCTCGCTCGACGGTTTTGCTGTGTCTGGATCGGATCTGATACTTCTCTGTACGACTAGTACTCGCCTCGTCTCCAATAATGTCAAAAATCTACGTAGGGTACGTGGCCGCTGATGCCTCGGTTGCCGACGATGACCAAGCCCCCTGGTGTGCTTGCTCACTCATCCATTCTCTGTTCCTGCTGTGCTCTGTGTCTGTATGATTCTGACGAGCTCTGTCTCATGCTTTTTTTCCCCTCGGTATTGTGACATGATCGTGCGCGTACCCTTCGGTAAAAACCCCCCCTCGCTCTCGATCGGTTTCGATATCGGTATTCTGTTCGCTGTTGACTATCAAATGGGCTCGTCGCTCGTCGCTGCTCGCTGCTCGCGCTCCGTACACAAACAATCGGTTCTCCTGGCCTGCTGCTGCTGCTGCTTCGGTTCTGCAGAAATCTAGCATGGTCTGTCCTGTTCGCTTTTCGTGTACGATAGCTTAAATGACAATTACACCGCCCCGTTTTCATTTATTTCCGTCCTGTCCGGCATAATCGAATCGGCTTGCTGGTTTCGTGCTTGCTTCTCCTTTCCCCGCGCCCCATTTACAGGTCTACGACCGATGAAACCCTTCGGGACTTCTTCAGCAGCCACGGTACGATCTTGGACTCAATCGTGATGCGCGATCGCGAAACCGGCCGCTCCCGTGGCTTTGGCTTCGTAACGTATGCGGAGGATGCGCACGCCCAAAATGCCATCGCCCAACTCAACGACCAAGACCTCGACGGTCGCCGCATCAAGGTCAATCTCGCCAACGCCCGGAGTGGCGCAGGAGGCGGCGGCGGCGGCTACGGCACCGGCGGTGGCGGTGGTGGCGGCGGCGGTTATGGCGGCGGCGGTTATAGCGGCAGTGGGGGAGGCTATGGCCAGCAGGGAGGAGGCTACGGTGGGAGCAGCGGCTATGGCCAAAGTGGATACAGCGGTCAACAAGGTAGCGGCGGATATGGTGGCAGCAGCGGCTATGGTAGTGGAGGTGGGTATGGAGGTGGGTCCTGCACGAACTCTCGTGTGCTTTCGTCATCTCACTAATTGCAATTTTCCTGTAGGCACCTCTGGAGGTGGTTATGGGGCCTCTGGTCAAGGCTACGGTGCCTCTGGGGGCTATGGCGGCCAAGGCCAAGGCCAAGGTGGTTATGGTGGTGGTAAGCCACCTACTCTCTCCATGTGGAAGAACACTCGCTGACTTTACTAGCAGGTGGCGGATATGGAAACCAGGGTGATTACGACATCTCCGTGATCTCACGTAAATACTGACGCATTTTAGCAGCCGCCTACACGGGATACGGCCAGCAAGGTGGCGGTGGTAAGTCGCGTTTCTGATCTGAAAATCACCTCGCAACACCTTTCCTCACCTCGTCCATTCTCCTCGTGTTTCATGACTGCAGGGCATGGTAGTGGTGGCCAAAACTCATACTCTTACCAAGGTGCTCAATCCGGAGGTATCAGCAAACTTTCACATCTATTTGGCCGAGAATTCCTGACCGTTTCGTTTTAATATCACTATAGCTGATTATGGCAGCGGTGCTGCTCCTGGTTACCCGTCTGGTGGTGGCTACTCCAGCACCGGCGGTTACGGTGGTCAACAACAATACTGAGCGCGTATTGCCATCTCTTTTTATGTATTGTGGTGGTATGTGTATTCCTTTTAGCATTCGACGTGCTTTTACAACTTCCGCATTACAGGCTATGACTCATCTACGAAAAGCGCACCCACCACCGTCCCTTCAAGCGAACTCTTATCCAAATTGCTTCACCAATCACCCCATCCACCAACTTCAATCAGTCGACTCCTTATGCAAAAAGTCTCTCGAAATTATTGAAAACTTTCACGATTTACGGCCTCGATCCTCTTCTTCTGCCCCGCCTGTGCACCTTCTGCCTGTGATGTTTCTGCTTCATTGATCCATCATTCCATTCGCCCTAAAATGGTTGTAGGTGTTTGATACCATCTCCCGAAAAGTACTGCTTCATACTGGCTTCTGCTTGATGACTACTTCCCTGTGACTTGTGACCTGCGGTTCCTTCGTATTCACTGTTTCACTTGCGCCCCACCTTGGCTTGTTGCTTGCCCGCCCCGTTGGCTTTGGCTTCCTTTGCTCCATCCCCGTATCGGTTCGTTCGTACGTAGGTATTCGATCGTGAATGAGGCCCTGGCTATCAATTGCTTGTACTTGTAGGAGATTCTTTGATCATTACTTCTTGATTCGAGGCTGTTCTCGTTTCGTGTTCTTTCCCGTGCGCGATTTATTTAACGAGTGTACAAAGACCGTCCCTTATTTAGGTGGATCTATGCCGTCTACTCCCCGCTCTCGCGTTCGACAGTACTTGTCTCGTCAAATCAATATACTCATCCGCCTCCCCCATATCAACTGAATCCTCTCCGTCGCGTGTGGACTTCCAGTGTGTCAACCCTTGGTCAATCACGTCCCAGACCTCCTCTGCCGAATGCTCTTCGACGAAGCGCACATATTGCGACTCGTGCCACCCATGTAGTTTGTGAGGGAGCGGTAGTGGGGAACGAACCAGGATATGATGTAGGACAACCAGCGGCGAGAGACCAGCTGTTCGGTCCGGTAGTGCCAAGGACGGGTTATCAAGGAAGAGAAGCGGTCTGTTGGTGGGCTTAGACACGGTTTGGCAGTCGGCACAGAGAGAGACAGAGACGCACCGTAGCGCTCTCAGTGCCTTATAGTCATCTCCCACGACATCAAGCTTCATACGTTGGCGGTTGCTTGCTCCACTGCTCTCCGCCAGGAAAGAATTCAGCGCAAACTCGAGCTCTGTCATGTCTGTCGTGAGTTGAAGCTTTCCGCTCTCTCCCAGAGGCTTGATGATGGATACATGCAAGACGAAGGTCCGGAGTGTATGGCAAACGATACCGACAGCCCTGATGGTGTTTGTTATTAATTTAACTTGAACTAGGGTTGATCGTACCAAGTTTGGCCTAGCTCACCGACGTTGTACTTGCTGAGGATCTCCACACGCAGGAAGGTGAGCTTGTCAGTCAAGTCCTTCATATAGGAAGTAGGACCACCCATTCCCGGCTGCGCTTCCATTCCACTCCCGAAGTCTATCCGGTGCAGTCGTGAAATGATAGAGCTGATTTCTAGCCGTATGGTGTTGAGAAGAGGGTCAACAATGTGGAGGTAGGTGGCTTGGAGCCCCTGCAGATGCGGTCAAGTTGTACTCTGCCGCGTACACGAGTCCTTTACCTTGACCGCTGGGCCAACGATGCTCATCACGCTCTCTGGGAATTCCTCCTCCAACTTGGAGAGTCTTAGCCAACAGTGGTACACCGAAGTCACAAGCTGAGCGTTCAGATACTGTTGAACAGTAGCTTGTGGACCTAAGAGTGTTGTAGCCGACCTGTCTCGCACGACCTATGACCAAGCATTAATCGAGATTCCAGTTGCAGACCCCACGCAACTTACTAAAGCATCAACCCTTGTCATTAGGAGTTCCAACGAGCCTGTAGCATTCCTGGCCACAGCTCGCACAAGGAGGGGATCAAAACGGGCTGAATCGAGCTCATTTGTGATAACTCGAGCGATATTCACACCGTCCGTAACCGTCGGAGGAGTTCTAGCACCACCAGATAATGCTGATCCCACTGCCTCATTCATACGATTTGTAGAGCGTGAGAGATAGAGAGCTTCGAAATTAGACACAGCCCGCAGAACAAGCACCGTTTCTGGGCTGAGGCGATACAGTCAGACACAAGATGCGTCCTGTGATGAATAACGAAGAACCTTTGCTGAGTTTGAGTGAATACAGTGTCGGTGTGCACTGCGATCTTGGCAAAGAATTCGTGGAAGAGCCGGAGGAATCGAGGGTACCCAGTTGTGAGTGTCTGTTGAAGGAATGTTGACGCTGGGCTTCACATCAGCTTTTGGATACTAGAGGTAAGAGAGGCGTACATTTCGCAGCATCTTTGCATTGCCTCTCCAAGGCCACCGCCAAGGTCGTCCAGAAAGACGCACTTGGCAAACTTTCCATTACCTATCAGGATTTTAGCCAGGTCCCAGATGCATACGAACATGCGCTTGCTTTCATGGCTTCATCCAAATAAACCACTTGGGAAATGGGATCCTTCTTCGACTTCAGGACCTTCTCCAGAGTGTATACCTTGATACAGCATTGTGACAGGTCCCCCATCAGCGCCTCCAATCGCGCCCACAGAGTCGTTGTCCATTGGGACGCCGTGACATTGGTCGGCTCAGTTCGAACTCGCGATTTGTACATGAGGTTCGGCGAGTTTACCGGCTCTACACAGGATCAGCACCGGGTCAATACGGGACGCACAAACTGACCCTTGATGTTTGCGTCCTTGGCAAGGCGAGCCATATCAAACGCTTGCTTTATCCTGGTCTTGACAACGTCTGTAAGGTCCAAAACGAGACTCTCCACGACTGTAGGTAGGATGCGCAGGTTAAACGCCGTTTGGAGTGAGGAAGAAAGCAGCGATCGATTCTAAATCAGTTCATCAGCAAGATTCGATGCGAGGGTGAGCAGAATTACGAGGTATTGTAACCCTCGGACCACCATATTCTCCATCTCAGCAGTGACCTTCGCGCGAGCCGCCTCTACAGCTGGTAAGTGGGTGATTACAGCGTGGATAGAGCGTAGGGATATATTGGGTACGGCATCTTCCAACTCCATTTCGCTGTTGGATTCAGATACGTCGTCATTTCTTCGCCCAGTAGGAGCTTCCACCAAAGCGTCTGCAGAAATTGAGAAGAACCCATGGTGAAACGAGATAAGAACACACAAATTTCAGCAATACTCAAAGCAGCCTTGATTATGCTTCTTTCCTTATCTCCCTCGGGTCCGAACACTTGTCCATCTTCGTTGATTGGTGTTCCCGGCTTCGAAGCTGTGACTCCGTTTGCGACCTGTATACTATGCGAACGAGCAACGTTCGTAGGTCCATCGGTACTCGCTTTGTTTACTTCCGTCATTTGTACCTCTAGCCTTCTCGCCAAGAGGACGAACCGTGCGGTTCGCCGAAGAACATCTGAAGCTACTTGCAGTCTTTGCAAACGGACAACATGACCAGCGAGATTTTGATAGGGTACGCGAATCTTTTGACGCAGTCTATATTCAGAAGACACGCATCAGACCGGGGGATTTGGTAGCAGAAGACCGTCACCTACTTCTCCACCGAGCCGCCGATATCGCCCAAGCCACCCTTTACAGAATGTAGTGACCCTTGGAGCTTCTGTATGCTTGCAGCTTGATTAAGCAGCGCTTCGTGGTGTACGTTTACCTAGCAAGTGTTCGGCTGAAGAACGAACGATAAAGAGGAAATGACACGCACAACCGTCTTGAGTTGTTTCGAGACATCTTCTATACCAAAGCTCAACTTAGCCAAAGCCACTGATATATCCTCCTTAGCTCCTTCGTTTGTGGTGGAGACATTCTTCGTTGTCCGTTTCGACTGAGATGGCTTGTATTGCTCGCCCGCAAGAATGGCATTGGCATATTCGTTCGCGTCGAACAATGGGTCTGCAAATGTGTTGTAATCTACTCGACTCTGTGAGATACGAACGGACGGCGGCGAAAGGATGTGTACCCAAGGAGGTCATGACGAACGAGACCTGAGATTTTGAGAGTCGTCCCAACCTATTAGAAGGATCGGGATTGACGTGTCGGCGTGGGGTCGACGAAATCCAGTTTCAAATGTGGTGGTCAGAGGTGAGGGTGCTTGCATTAGTGCTTTCTAGCTGGTCAATGCACAAATGGTTAACTGTATATATTTATCCTTAAGGACTCTTCCTCATCCACGGCCATAGGACTTCGAAAGCACCGCATCCCGTCCGATCTGCGCAGTTAACCGGAGTGCCGCCCAGTTAGTACCACGGTGGGGGACCACGCGGGAATCCTGGGT
>Ga0307513_10013010_pt1 | contig 10235 bp, 8 predicted proteins | sample 15_EM_MG_FD_202174 | JGI IMG/M metagenome (GOLD analysis project Ga0307513, IMG submission 202174) | Populus trichocarpa ectomycorrhiza microbial communities from riparian zone in the Pacific Northwest, United States - 15_EM | ecosystem: Host-associated > Plants > Roots > Unclassified | place...
TGATTCGGCTGTACTTTAGTCAATTTGGAAAGGATCTTCCCATGTAGCGTCATGAGTTTGATGAGATTGAACTTCCTTGCAACATATTTACGCAATCTTGGTCTTCGGGATACCACTCATGCAGTACCGGTACTCGAGTACGAGTAGAAGGCACTAGTTTTGCGCCAGTTTTTTTTGCGCCCGTTTTGTACCGCGGCATCCCTTCATTCCTTCCGGTTTTCTGTCACTTTTAGCGTTGCAACCAATCGGATAGATATGACAAGAAAGGTAATGATAGACATACCAAGATAAATCAAAATTTGGTGTAGTACTGCACTTTTTGGGCATATCCGGAACTCCGCTAGGGGGACGAGCAGAAAAGGTGCAATACTGTACTCGTAGCTCATTACTGACTAGCCATTGTTGATCGCCACACTACTGCAGCGCTAAACAGTCCTGAAATTCAGCATCAAACGAAGGGATATTATAATGCCAGGTACCAAGTGGTTAGTAAGTCGGAAAGATTTTCAGACCTAGATAAGGGGGTGAAGGAACATTAGGGGTCCTCAAGGTATCATAGGATCGCAAAGGGGGTCTTTCAATTTGGGCCGGGGACGATCGGCTAAAACGAGCCAAGATAGTACTCGAGTAAGGGAGCTTAGGGGGATGATTTCCACTCAAGTCGGTTTCCTGGCACTAAAGAAGCTTAAATGGCTAGTCAACGCTGAAAAAGGGCAACCATATCCGAGGCCGCAACCTCCCAAACACTGAACCACTCCCTTACTTTGCTTAGCCCAGACAGTTGCTTGATGACTTTTCAAGGGGTGCTCAGAGTCCGACCAGGGATTCCAAACAGAATTGGCCGGATTCAACCCCCACTAAATTGAAGAACAACACTTGCAATCCTAATTACTTGTACCTTGAGGACCCCTATTAAGTATGAAAAGAGGCAATTATTACTGCTGCGAGAAATGACACATGTGACGGACAGATATTATTGTCACCAGTGGTCTGAGCAAATACCGTGGCTATTCTCCACACTGTATCTGTTAAAATATTCACGAAGGTTCGATATCTGCGACACCGTTACTACATCGCAGGTGAGGATAAGGAGAGTTTTCGTTTGGAGATTGTTGGGAAGTATGGAAGTTGAAGCAACGGCGTGTATGAGCGAACGGTTAGGTGCATCGGAGATGTTTTGGGAAGATTCACGAATCAGACTAGGGGTACTAAAGGTTTGGATCTAGTGTTAGCTAGAGGATGAAACGAACGCGTGTCACACTTTGATGATAGCGCAACGGGGGAAGGTATCAGGAAAGTTTGGAAAGGAGCGTTCAGGAAAAGTCTGTAAGTAGTTGAAATGGGTGAAGTGAATGAAGGACGAAATCGGTAGGAGAGTTGAGGGTGTGGTTTGGAAAGCAAGAGACGGTGATGAAAGAACGGACTTGAACGATGGCGAAAAAGAGTGTTTCCTGTACGAGAGTTTTGTGTATATAGGGGATGCTGCTGGCAGCACAGAAAGAATAAGGACCGCAAGACTCTCTACCAAACATAGCTTATTTTTATTAGTATCTACCGCGAAATTTGAATAAACCCAAAATGGCTCCATGGTAGTCTCGTTCCCAATTGACGCGAGAAGCGAGGTTGCACTGGTCAATTGTGAAAGGCCATCAGGCTTATTATTATTATTATTATAATACTCGGGCACAAATTAAAGATCCGGAAAAGTGACAAACAAAATGTATGGCTACAACACAGATATTTCAAGTCACTTTTTCCGGATCTTTAATTTGCGCCCGAGTATATCATTAAGCTTATAGAGCCGGAGGGCTATAAACCTGATTAATATACAGGATGGCGGGGACCCACTCCCCTATCAGATATTCCGTCTCCCATAGGCCCTACTAGCCTCTGAACAAGTACCCAAGTTCAGAGGCCTACAGGAGCATTGCCCCCCGTCTAGTTCTCCAGTTTATTTTCCTTAACTTCTCTTGATAATATTTCTTTCTCTCCTCTGCCCGCCTTGCCTCCTCCAACCCCTGCATCTGTGTTGCGCCACTAGCCTCCCCCCCGCAACATCACGGTAGCGAATCGGGTGGTAGTCAGCACTATAGACATGGTTTATCTTGTGAACAACCCACAGATTTTTTATTTGAGTTTAGCTGTCTAGATGAGGGGGCGTCCAGGTGGCCTAGAAGTCTGCATACCATGCTTTCAGGTGTGCCGAAGTACAGCTCCTAAGTTTGTATATTAGAGGGCTTTATCTGGCCCGCGCTAAAAGATACATGTCCTGTTACCAAAGGCAACAAGCCCATTTGTCGTAGCAAGGCCACTAGTCCAGGTGTTTATTTTGATAAAGACGCACCATGTGTTAATTTACCGGTAATCCTTTTGATGTACCTACGTTCTCATCGTGTATTCGGAATCAGGTAACTATTAGCGGAGTTCCGGAACTAATAGAAATGGGATAGAATTAGATTAGCGATGTCATAGCGAAATAATAGCGATAATTACAGGAACAATGATGGCCGTAGTGGCGACACAAAACTAAAGTTGAGGCAACAAGAATTGTTGGCTTGAAGGCGGTATAAAAACCAGTCATTCAGAAAGGGCAAAAGATTACCGGCTAAACTATGCTAGAACTGAAGACTAACTGTGCTCGGAGCCAGATAATGATGAGAGCTGAAGGCTAGCTGGGAACTAGGAGAGAAGGAAAAGAGTTGGAGAGGATTTACGGATTTACAGTGAAGTATTGGGGAATGGGCGTACAAGTTAGGTATGCTAGGGAGGGCTTTTTGGAAAAGTTGGCAGACTGTGGGTAGGACGGGATGAAAGGTCAGGAGTGAAACTTTTGAAAAGAAGGTTAGATGGAAGGCGGTTACCGGTATTTCGTTTTATATTACTGCTCGTTTGTAGTTTTTCCCGTTTCTCAACTCCATCTATTGTGAAAATAATCAATCAATCGGGATGAGCACTAGAGCGTAGTTTTTGTTCCCTCTCAGAACCCCCTTTTGGGGCTGGTGCTCCTACTAGTCCCCAATCTACTAGTCCCCAATTCCGAATACAACGATGAAAATACTCGAGATACAAGTAAAATCCTGGTTCTCTTCCTTGACGCACGGTGCTGTACTGTAATACAAGATCAGAAGCTTCCTTTTCGACAGGGTTAGGTCTTTTTTTTTCGGGGAAGAAAATGATATAAAAAATTGAAACAAAATACTGTAGATTCTGGGTAAACTCAACGCGCCGTCATACTTAAGGTAGCCACTCTTCCTCTTAAGTATTAACCATGTGGTGAATTCGCCCTTCTAGGGCTAGTAACTGCCATACAGGTGATAGTGGCGGGCCAGAATTTACAGTATCATACATAGACAGGATTTGAACCTGTGATCGTGCACGAAACAGATTTCTTGTCCGTTTCCTCAACCACTTGACCACAATGTCTTATATATTATTGTACTTTACTAGTGACTCATTCAAAACCAGACACAGGGTATCCCGGCTCAGATAACCTGATACCAAGAGCCCACAAAAACCCTGAAGGCAGCCAGAGGGCCAGACCCTGATAAATTAGTACAGTGTGATGAAAAGGCGAAAACAGAACTGAATAAAAAATGATGTTTCTTTTTCCCAAGGAATCTGGCTCTGGGGTACTAGTACTGTGCGAGCATGAGAGCACCTTGCCCACCACATGGACGAGTATTGTTTTAAGATGACCCAGAATACACTCTCTTTCCAGATATTGTGATCGCCCGATTACGTTGGCCGTGATTCGGCAGGGGCAGTTTCCGATATAAACTTATCATTCAAAAGTATTGTCCCAAAGCCAGTTTTGCCGCCAAAGTCGGTATGTTCATTAACTGAAATAATAATAAAATAAAATTATGAAAATTTATACAAATTTATTACATTCAGATAACTTTATATAAAAAGGAGAATCTGTTTCTGATTTTTATTTATTTCAAATTCGGCAGCGAAGCTATAACCAACAAGCACAATTGGAAGAGAACAAAGAAAAGAGAAGCCGAACGCAAGTGACTAACCAAGATGAAGGGAATAATAAATAGATAGGCAATTTTTTTTAGAAAAAGTAAACAAAATCATTGGAGCTCCCGCCCGACGTACTAGTACAACTGGGTTAGCGATTAGTGTTGTGCACGAGCCAAGCGGACTCGAACAGGGGTCCACGAGCCAACTCGAGTCTCTTGCTATATACAATTGTTGGTTGTTTTGAATGATAATGGTCGTGTGTAAATTTACTAGACATTTTTTTTAGTATCCGGAATCTTGGCGCCGGTGTGTATGAGTTTTGGCGCCAAGCTGTCCAGATATTATACGTTGTTACCGTGGCAACTGGACTGCGTTTGGCAGTGCAAAACCTAAATAATATTAGTAAGCACTACTTTGCAGTTTGCCGAGAGGGCAGCTTAAGTTATTCCCCAACATCGCATCAGGTCTCTAAGCATTTTTCGCACTCACCTCTCCGCCCATGGAAGAAAGAAGATCTATCTACCACTCACTAACGCTGACCGCTTGTACTCCCCTCTAGTTTAGCCTTCGTTCCCGACCTAACAGTGTTCGCAACCAAAATCTCGCCAGAATGCACCACATTCACAATACCCCTCTCCCGCCACACCCACTTAGCCCAATCACCACATTCACGCTACTGACCTCCCTAGCTCCAACTTATTGGCTCCTCTCCCCAACCTGACACCTCCCAGGGCCTGCTAACCTCAGAACATCTTTACCATGACCCAAAAAATGCTGCCTGGAGCCCCGCAAGCTATTTAAACCCGTGCGATTCCGAACAGCAGCTGCTACGGTACCTGGGAATCTCCAGTATCGAGCGGATATTCCCAACAACGCCCGAAATGCGGAAGGGAGTACTACACGTGAAGAACTGCACCTTCACCAAATCGACGCTGGTAATGGAGGGAAAGAAGGAACTGCTGTTTGCGGAGGGTACGGGCCACAAGGTGTAGAGGAGGTTCCTTCTCCCAGCTTCTTCGTATGCTCACACTAGGCGATTGGCCTCCCGGGGTTTGGTCTAAGGGAGTGGCAACGGCCAAGAAGGTTGCGGAAGTGGTGCGTGTCTCCCGGGCGACGCTGGTGGTGGCGGGAGAGGGGGGGGGGTCATCCGGGGGGGGTGGTTGTGGTGGTGGGAAAGTGGTTCTCACTGGGGACGCGGGATACAGTCGGCTCTTCCGGCCTCTGCTATGAATTTCCTACACTAGTGAATGCTTCCATAAGCGGTAGCAGCAATGCCGAAGAAAAGTACCGTAGTACGATAAACGGCGACAGCTGAACGGCGAAAACGACGACCAGGGCGACGAAACGGCGACGGGAAAACGGAACGAAGCGCCAAGAGTAAGGAACAAAAGACTTTGATCACCAACGCACAACCTCGGAGTGGAGAACTTCTTTTCATTCAACTGCTCGCTCACGCTCTCACGCTCACGACTCTCGCAACGTTCAACTAACCAAACTATCTGACGGTAAAGGCCGACTCTTTCATGCCATATTGCTTCCGGAGCTGCATCGATCCTAAGCGTAATCTGAAACCTTCATCTAAACGACAAAGCTATGCGCTCACACGGTAAGTTAAGCATGGCGAGCAGCGTCAAAGGCTTCAAAGGGCACGCCCGTCGTACTCTCCCTGCTAACAATAAGCAGAACCGTGGTGCAATGAACAAACCAATCATGCCCCAGAAATCAACCAAACGAAAGAAGTAAAGAAACGAACGCACCCCTTAAGTTAGAGTGGAGGTGGCGCGGGAACAGCCATCCCAAAGAGCCGGGAAATTTACTACTTAACATAAACCAACCAAGTGAAAATCCTGCGCGGCATTGCGATACACCATACATTTATAAATGAGAGCAGCGCATAAAATACAGTTCGCACGGTTCATGCCGGTCAAAGAATTGTGATAATGGATCGTAAGCTGGGCAAATAATTCTCCCCCTTCCTGCCGCTAGCTTGGACAGTAGACAAATCGACAAGCAGCCGATAGAGCCAATGAAATAGATGGCGTTGTGAATGAAGAAGGATAAAAAGAATTGTGATAAGTGAGAAAAAGTAAATGATTTCGGTCAGGCTCGAATCAGAGACCACTAGTGTGCGAGACTGGCGTAATAACCGACTACACCACGAAACCGGGTTACAATACTGCACTCGCGTCAAGCCATAATGGTCATTGTTAGTGTTACAATAGATGTGCGTAGAACATGTGCCGGGTGGTGGTAGTGCTGCGTACGCTTTTCCGCAGTTGGATGATTTCCCAGCGGTGGCCTTTCCTTGTTGTTTTGACGCTTTCTTTCTTTCCGCTCGCTTTCACTCTCCCTCTTAGCAATACAAGTTTATCACCTTCAGGGATACAATTCGCAACAGTTAGGCATCACTAAGGCCAACAAGATGGGCATGATGGGGAGGTCTGTAGGTTAAGACTTGAATAGCTGTTTTTGATGATACTCTTGCAAAGGTCTACGGTGACAGGCCTCATGACTTCTGAGTTTTGATGCCGTTCCTATCTAAACCTTTTATTGTACCTGCGCGGATACCCCCTTTTAGTCTTGTAGGACCTACGAAGGTACAGCACCTAAGTTTTGAATATTTTACTAGCAGGGGTGTTACGCTAGCAGGGGCCAAGGCAGCAAATCGGGTATAAGGACAGCGAATTGGGTATAGTGGTTACCCAATTCACCTCCTCATCCCTGTTAGTCGAACATCCCCTGCTAGTAAAATATTCAAAACTTAGGCGCTGTACCTTCGTACTCAACGTCCTCTGCGTTCGGAGAGAATTTATAGATTTTCCTAATACCTTGGGCTGCATATGTTGCTACCAGGATCCTGCATAAAGTCTTCACACACACCAAAGTGGCTTAACTTACCAGCAAAAAGGTTTAAAAACTAGTGAGATCGCAAAGTAGCGTGTGTGATCACTGTATGCTGGACACTTGTACCTAGTTCCTAGTAATATTCCAATATTGGGAATAGCTCAACTGTGGCGCTCCTCAGCCATGCTACATTTCGTGTGGATCCGGAGTTAATCTAAGCCATTAACCACGCTAAAAGGCTACGAAATCCCCACACCGATCGGGGTTATACCTGTGTGATGTGCGGCCGGTAAATTGTGTTAGTATGGTAAACCAGGATAATGCCACGTGACTAAAAGTACTAAGCTGAATTGAAAAGCCCACCGGCAACACTTTGTCTCTGCTGCAATTACCACTCCTACTTACCACAAGCTTAAAACACCACAACCAACAGTCGTTGGTACTGATACCACGCAAGCAAAATGACATTCTTTAATATCTACCGCCGGGTGGGGGTAAGGAAGCTCGCCATGGCCACCAAGCGATTGAGTCTCCCCCCAATCCCTTCCACCTATCAAACACGAACCCTTAGTGAACTACACAACATGCATTACTATCTGACCGAAGGGTTAGAGGGTGCAAAACACCGGGAATATTGCGATGTGCACTCATTCACCAGGGCTATTAATTCACAAGGCAGCAAATTACTTTCTGGTAACGCTGACGAATCGCTGAGCCCGTACATGGTTTTTTCCCATGTGACGCAAGAGGAGCTTTATAAGATCGAGCATGTTCGCGATACCCACTACAAAGGACTGCGCTTCCTCTACCTCAACGATCCAAAAGTCTTGATTGTCAAAATTATGCGAAGCAAAATCCACGAAATGCTTACCAGGGAGTTCGGGCACGCATTTATAAGGAAGGCCCAAGGGATGTGTCTGGGGCGTGCTCTTGCCGATATAGGTGGAGCCACATATCAAGGCACATCAGGCGGAAAAGAAGCAGATACAGCATTCCAACCTCGGTTCACGCGAAATCACGAAACCGATTGGCCAACCATTGTCCTCGAGGGTGGTGTTTCCCAATCCGCTCCTCGCTTGAGGGCCGATGCTCGCTGGTGGCTAGAACAATCTATGGGACAGGTGAACGTCGTTCTTCTCTTTTCTGTATCCAAGTTGGCCAGAACTATCCACATCGAGCATTGGGAAGCAAAAATGGTGCCCAATCCACAGGTTACACAAGTGTGCCATCACCCTCTTACGATCACATCAAAAGTCGGAGATACAATCCTTATCAACGCACATTCTACCACTGGAGGTCCCTTGGAGCTCAACTTCCAGAAAATATTCCTACGCGCACCCGTTGCCGAACACGGTGAAACAAATTTCACCTTTACTGCACTGGATCTCCGCGAGTATTATGAGGATATATGGAGTACTTTTCAATAGGGCGACATGCTTTCGATATGAATACTGTAAGTCAACCTTCGGAAACTCTTGCCTGAAATTGCCTTTAAAGCTGATTCTATCAGCCACTTAAGTAGTACAGAGTGGGAGATGCGACTCGTGGATGGGCAGTGCAGTAGATGGGCACATGAGGCGTTTATAGTTTGTTTCATGTGGAGAGTGGAGGCCATGGGGGAAGTTTGAGAAGGCTGGTATATGGTTTCTTTTTCATTTGTGTACCATTCTCTCAATTGTTTCGGAGGTCTCTGCTTGGCTGGGTAGGTGGATAACGGATATTTGTGTAATCATTATGCTTCTTATCTGGGTCCTCCCTTCACTCCCTGGAAAAATGTTCTCTCTTATCACCTTGCATTACAGGACCGTTTTACTATCGCCAATCATGGTAGACTAGCTTCTCCTAAACAACAATGTGGGCCGCCTGGCGCAGCGGATCCAATCCCTCATGACTGAACGAAACAATGCTTTTATTTGTACGAAGAAATATGATGGATGGCTTTTGAGAGGAAACAAAGTTGATAACAGAAGACTAAGAAACAAATGACTGATATAAATAGAAAATGAAGCGGAAGGAAACCGGATGTGCGATGGACAAAGACAAGGATAAAATGGAAGAGCCAGCTTCCTTATATGGTTCCATGATAGAACTATTTTCTTTGAAAATCTTCCTGTTGCTACAGAATCTTTCCACCAATTCTTTAATTCCACCTTAGTTCGGGCTATAGTGAATTTGTTCGAGCTGCCTGAGTCACCGAATATGGTGTCTGACATCGTAATGCAGGGGTCTGGGTGGGTATGCAAAGTGCTGTTTAGTGAATATGTTGCGTGGGAGACGGGACAGCTGGTGGATGAGAATGATTAGTACACGATGGAAGTGGCACTAGCATCTCACTGGAGGGCTATAGAAGCTGTTATTCTTGTTGAGTCAGCTGCGAAGCAGCCAGTTCTTCGATGGGTGGTATGCAACCTACTGTGAATACCTCTGAACTCTTTGCCTGCCGTTGTCTGAATGTTGTTCCCAAGAACATTGAAGCCATGAAGACCACTATTATCAATACGGACTTTGAACAGTTTGCTACTCATACTATGGGGGATTTCAACAAGTTCCGTGCGGTTTGTCCAGATACCACACCTTCAATATTCTACCTGAATGACATCTCCCGGGCCATTGGTACAATGGGAGTGTTGAATGTGCTCGATGGGCGGGTTGTGGAAGCATACACTTTCGACCCAGGCCCAAATGTTTTTGGCTATCCGGAGAAAGGCGAAGAGAAAGTCCTGGGCTTCTTGGGTGTGTTCCTTGCGCCTGAGGTTGCGGGGACAGAAAGTAGGAAAAGGTTGTAAGGGATACGATAAGAGGTCCTTCGTGGCCTTGAAGGGGAGGTTTAGTAGGGTTTTCTTGACTAGGGGGACCCATCAAGGCCAATGATACACGGATTAGAACTGATGGCTTGTTGAGCAAGATGTAGAAGAGTTTCTTGTCAGGGTACACATATTTTGTTAGTTGCGGTAACCGGGGGGAAGGGTGTCACTGCGATTCCAGAAAGGTGTTTTGGAGGATAACGATGACTCGGATTAATGACTTTGTGGTAGGTTCTTTCAAAATCAGTGTTCTCAACAGGGCAGTCCGTCCGTCCTGAAGGCGGACGGCGGTGGACGGCGTTAAGCGGTCCAGTCCCGTCTTTTTCAAAACTTGCCCTGCGCCCCGGTGCAAAGGACTATAAGCCCCGCCGTCCCCCGCCGTCCACCGTGAAACATGTTTCATGCCAAGGAACACGCCTGAATTAGTAAGAAATCTCGCCTCGGGGCAAGATTGCTTATGTCATCCCAGCTTTCCTCAGTGCCTGGGGAATATTCTTATTATTCTTATAGCATGAATCCGAGTGCTAGTGTATGATAGAAAAAAAGAAGCAAGGGGAGCACAACGCCACCAGGTTTTTCCATCAGAAGTTGTATACTCCGAACCATTTTCAGAACAGA
>Ga0307513_10013011_pt1 | contig 10234 bp, 10 predicted proteins | sample 15_EM_MG_FD_202174 | JGI IMG/M metagenome (GOLD analysis project Ga0307513, IMG submission 202174) | Populus trichocarpa ectomycorrhiza microbial communities from riparian zone in the Pacific Northwest, United States - 15_EM | ecosystem: Host-associated > Plants > Roots > Unclassified | place...
CGCACGAAAGCGGTCACTTCGTCTCGCGCGGGCTCGAGGTCGAGTTCCCACAATTCGGGATGGCTCGGGAAGCCGATCCACACCGCCTTGTGCGGCGCCCATTCGGGCTGGGGAGGCGCGAGCTTGGTCATTGGCCGGCGCGGGATCGATCGCGGATCGCGCGGAATTCTGCGGTCTTGTACCAATTGGGCCAGACCGGCGTGTCGGCGAGCTGGCGCCCGAGCTGGTAGTAAAGCGTCAGATCCAGCACCGCGCCCGCCCAATTCCAATTGGGGTCATATTCGTCCTGCGGCTTGTGATAGCGGTTCTCGATATAGTCGAGCGTTGCGGCATGGCCCTTGGCGACGCCGCCATCGACCTGGTCCTCGCCCGACCCGCCGTCGAACATCGGCACACCCAGTTTGGCGAAGCTGAAATGGTCCGACCGGAAATAGCCGCCGCGTTCGGGATTGGGTTCGGGCTTCATCACCCGGCCCTGCGCCTCGATCAGTGGCTTCATCAGGTCGTCCAGTTCCGACTTGCCGTAGCCCGTGACGACGACATCCCGGGTCGGACCGACCGCGTTGAGCACGTCCATATTCACCCCACCGACCGTTTTCGCGAGCGGGAAGATCGGGTGTTCAGCATAATATTTGGACCCGAGCAGCCCCGATTCCTCGGCGGTCACCGACAGGAACACCATCGTCCTTCTGGCCGGCCGGGCCTTGGCCTGCGCTTCGGCCAGCGCAATCAGCCCCGCCGAGCCAGACGCATTGTCGAGCGCGCCGTTGCAGATGCTGTCGCCCTTGACCGGGGTGCAATGGCCGAGATGGTCCCAATGCGCCGAATAGACCACCGTCTCATCGGGCCGTTCGGTCCCGGGCAGGATGCCGATCACGTTCTTCGACGACTGGCGCTTGATCGTATTGGTGAAGCCGACCGAGAATTTGACCCCGAGCGGCACGGCCTTGAATCCCTTGACCTTGGCCGCTGCCTGAAGCTGGTCGAAATCCTTGCCCGCGCTGGCGAACACTTGCTTGGCCTTGGCGAGCTGCATCCAGCCGATCGCCTGGCTCTGGTCCATATGGTCGCCCTTTTCGTCGAGCTCGAGCTGCGCGCCCGACCAACTCGACCGCACCACGCCCCAGCCATAAGCGGCGGGATCGGTATCGTGGACGATGATCACCGCGGCGGCGCCTTCGCGCGCGGCCTCTTCGAACTTGTAGGTCCAGCGGCCGTAATAGGTCATCGCCTTGCCTTCGAAGAGGCCCTGATTGTCGGGCCTCTGCCAGTCGGGGTCGTTGACCAGCACGACCACGGTTTTGCCCTTCACGTCGATCCCGGCATAATCGTTCCAGCCCTTTTCGGGGGCGTTGATGCCATAGCCGACGAAGACGACCTCCGAATTGCGGATGTCGACCTTGGGGGTCACGCGATAGGTCGAAACCACCATGTCGTCGCGATAGACCAGGCTGACCGGTGCCTTGCCGCCGGTAAAGGTCATCGGGGACATGTTGCCGGCGGTCAGCTGGACCATCGGCACGTCCTGGAACCAGCTGCCATTGTTGCCGGGTTTGAGGCCGGCGGCTTTCATCCGCTCGACCATATAGGCGACCGTCTTGTCCTCCGCCGGGGTGGTCGGTGCGCGTCCTTCGAACGCATCCGAGGACAGCGTCCTGGTCACGTCCCTGAGTGTGTCGACCGAGATGGCGGGCGTGCTCGACTGGGCGAGCGCGGGCGCCGCGGCCAGTGCGGCAAGCGAGAGGACGAGACGACGCATTGGCGACCTTTCGTTTGGGATGGCCGCTGTCTGGCAGCGCCCCGCGAAGCGCGCAAGCGGGACGTGTCGCGGAAAGAGGGAGGGCCACGGCTCGATGTCGGGCACGGCGGGCGGAACTATTTGGTCCAGGATGGGTCAAAAGACTGCCCGCCTGTCGCACCCTCCCTTGCGAAGTCGGGCGTCGCGGTTATTCATCGCCACATCAAGTATTTGGGGGACTTATGCATAAATTGAGCTTGGCGGCGGCATTGGGCCTGATGCCCCTCGCCATCGCGGCGGCCGCGGCGCCGGATGTACCTGCAAAACCCTCCAATGACCTCGCCGCCGCATTCGGCGCGCGCGAAGCGGTGCGGCAGATCAGCCTGTCGCCCGACGGCACCAAGGTGGCGATCATCCAGCCTACCAAGGGCCGGGGCTCGGCGCTGATGATCGGCGACCTGGTCAAGGGCGGCGAACTGAAGGCCATCGCCAACTCCACCGGGAATCCGGACAAATTGGTCGATTGCCACTGGTCGACCGACACGCGGCTGATCTGTCGCATTCTCGTCACCACCAAGGTCGATGGCGATCGGCTAGGATTCTCCCGGATTATAGCCGTCGATTCGGATGGCAAGAACCTCAAGCTGCTGAGCGCTCGAACCAACGATCGCACGTTGGGACTGATGCAGAACGGCGGCTCGCTGATCGATTGGGGCGCCGGAGGCAATGGCTCAGCGTTGATGACGCGGCTTTTCGTCCCCGAATCGTCGACCGGCACGCACATCGCCGAGAGCCAATCGGGATTGGGAGTCGAGCTGATCGATACCACCTCGCTATCGCGCAAGCAGATCGAGCCGGCGCGCGACGGCGCGGTCGACTATATCAGCGACGGCCGGGGTAATGTTCGCGTGATGGGCATTCAGCCGAAGAACAGTTCGGGGTACGATTCGGGCAAGATCATCTATTCCTATCGGACCGCCGACAGCCGCGCGTGGAAGCCGCTGACGACAGTGACGGTTGCCGCCGGGCAGAGCGTCGGTTTCCTGCCCTATGCCGTCGATCCGGCCCTCAACGTCGTCTACGGATTCGAAAATCAGGACGGGCGCGCCGCGCTATACAGCATGGCCCTCGACGGCAGCATGACCAAGAAGCTGGTAATGTCGCGGCCGGACGTCGACGTCGATGATCTCGTCGAAGTGGGTCGGCAGAATCGCGTGGTCGGTGCAACCTATGTCACCGATCGTCGTGAGGCGGAATTCTTCGATCCTGCGCTGAAGGCGCTGCGCGTCGCGCTGGGCAAGGTATTGCCGGGCAAGGTTATCACCTTCCTCGATGCCAGTGCCGACGAGAGCAAATTGTTGCTGTTCGCCGACAGCGACGTCGATCCCGGACGCTATTATGTGTTCGACAAAAAGACGCGATCGATGGCGGAAGTTCTGACGTCACGCCCGGACCTGGACAGCGTCAAGCTCGCGGCCGTCAAACCGATCACCTATCAGGCGGCCGATGGGACCAGCATTCCCGCTTATCTGACGCTGCCGGCGGGAAGCGACGGCAAGAACCTGCCCGCGATCGTGATGCCGCATGGCGGGCCCGGCGCGCGCGACGAATGGGGGTTCGACTGGCTGGCGCAGTATTTCGCGGCACGTGGTTATGCGGTGATCCAGCCCAATTTCCGCGGATCGACCGGCTATGGCGACGCCTGGTATGAGAAGAACGGTTTCCAGTCGTGGCGGACCTCGATCGGCGACGTCGACGATGCCGGCCGCTGGCTGGTGAAATCGGGCATCGCCGACCCCAAGAAGCTCGCGATCGTCGGCTGGTCCTATGGCGGCTACGCCGCGTTGCAATCGTCGGTGCTCGACCCCGATTTGTTCAAGGCGATCGTCGCGATCGCGCCGGTCACCGATCTCGATACGTTGCGAGACGAATCGCGCAACTTCACCAATTTCCTTCAGGTGGACGCGCAGATCGGCCACGGCCCTTGGGTCGCCGAGGGGTCGCCCGCGAAGAATGCCGCGAAGATCAAGGCACCCGTCCTGTTGTTCCACGGCGATATCGACACCAATGTCCGGATCGGCGAATCGCGATTGATGGTCGACAGAATCAAGAGCGCGGGCGGCAAAGTCGAACTGGTCGAATATAAGGGCCTCGACCATCAGCTCGACGACGACACGGCGCGCACGACGATGCTTGGCAAAGCCGACGCCTTCCTGCGCAGCGCGATGGGATTATAGGCTGGGGAAGATCAGGCGCGCCGCGCGCTGATCAGCAATTGCGCCGAGACCAGCCGCGCGGTCACCTCGATCGGCTCGCCTGCGACCGTGTCGATCGGCTCGGCTAGCGGGTTGATCGGGGCGCCCCAATGCGAGTCCGATTCGTCGAACGGGCTGTTCTCGAACACCACCCCCTGGCCGAAATCGACCCGCAGCCATTGCGCGACCCCGTGGATCGGGCCGCCATCGGAGATCAGCATCGCGGTCTCGCGCGTCGGCCCGAACGACGATGCCTCGAAATCCATCGCCAACAGGCTGGCGGGCGGCGACCGCCGCGTCGCGCCATCGGACCGCGCGCGCAGCGCGGCCGGGGGCGGCGCTGCGAGCAGGTTGAACGGCGACAGGTCGAACCCCTCGACCATGCCCAAAGGCCGCTCCGCCGGACGGTCGAGCGCAACCAGCGCGCACCGCAGCTCGGCGCGCGGCGGCAGGATCGGCGCGCCGGGCCGCAACAGCCGTTCGCGCGCGTCGGTGATGATGTCGATGATATTGTCGCCAAACAGCGCATCGTCGAACAATTCGGACATCAACAGGTCGGCCGGCTCGTCGAGATCGTGACCGATCATCAATTCGGTCGAATATTTGGAGATGACGGTGATGCGATCGGCCAGGCCGTTGCGCCGCGCGATCTCGCGCGCCGCCGCGGCGACCACCGGATTGGATTCGCAGGTGATGACCTGGGCACCGGCGCGCGCCGCGAGCAGCGACAGCAGGCCGGCACCCGTGCCGATTTCCAGGATGCGCATGCCGGGAGTGACGGCGCGCGCGATCGCCTGCGCATAGCAAGCGTTGCGAGGGCCGTCGCGCAGCATCGGCGCATGCCAATGGGGAACTCCGGCGGATAGCGCCGCCCGCACCAGATCGCGCACATCGGTATCGCCGGGGGCCGCCTCCAGCGCGGCGAGGCCGAGCGCATAGGCATCGCCGGCCTGGCCCTTGGTCTTGAGCGCCTGACACAGCATCGCCATCGCGATCGGTTCATCCGCGACTTGCGGGTAACGTTGCAGAATATCGGTCACGTTTTCCCCAGTCCGGCAACGCTGCCCATCGCGGCAAAGTCGGGCCGCGCGCTTCGTCGCGCGCCGACCCTAAAGAGTTTCAGCGGCAACGCAAAAGGGCGGCCCCCAAGGGGACCGCCCTCTCGTTTCTCGAGTTGGACGACCGATCAGCGCGAATAGAATTCGACGACCAGGTTCGGCTCCATCTTCACCGGATAGGGCACTTCGTCCAGCGTCGGCACGCGGGTGAAGGTCACCTTGGCATTGCCGTCCGGCGCGACATATTCGGGGATGTCGCGCTCGGCGAGCTGCTGCGCTTCCATCACCAGCGCCATTTCCTTGGCCTTGGTGCCCAGCGTCACTTCGTCACCGACGAAGCAGCGGCGCGACGCGACGTTGCACTTCACGCCGTTGACGCGGATGTGGCCGTGGCTGACCAGCTGGCGCGCGGCGAAGATCGTCGGCGCGAACTTGGCGCGATAGACGATCATGTCGAGGCGCTGTTCGAGCAGGCCGATCAGGTTCTGCGAGGTATCGCCCTTCATCCGGGCGGCCTCCTGATAGCATTGCTTGAACTGCTTCTCGGTGACGTCGCCGTAATAGCCCTTGAGCTTCTGCTTGGCGCGCAGCTGGATGCCGAAGTCCGAAATCTTGCCCTTGCGACGCTGGCCGTGCTGGCCGGGGCCGTACTCGCGCTTGTTCACCGGGGACTTGGGACGACCCCAGATATTCTCGCCCATCCGGCGGTCGAGCTTGTGCTTGGCGCTGCTGCGCTTCGACATGGTATTTCCTTCAATCGCTTTGACGTTGTTTCCGGTATCGCTCTACCAGCCCGATCAAGATCGAAAGGCAGGGCCACCACTTCACCGGAGTGCGGGGCCGATTGCGAAGGCGGCGCCTCTCGCAGAGAAGTGCCGCCAGGTCAAGGGTGAGCGGTCAGCGACCCGTCGGCGAGCTGCCCGGGCCGGTCCCGAGGCTGCCCATCTGAGCGTCGCGCGCACGATTGACCGAATCGCTGTTATTCCTGTCGATCGCTGCCCATTCGGTCTTGGTATGGCAGGTCACGTGGCCGCCGAGGATGGAACCGGTGGCTGGGCCGTCGCGACGGCAGACTTTCTTTTCCTTGACCGGTGCAGGCGCCGCTGCGTCGGTGGCGGTCTGAGCGATCGCCGGAGCAACGAACAACATGGCGGGTACAAACGCCATCATCTTGAAATGCATCAGTAACTCCCCTGGCTGGATTGGCGCCCATTTACCGTTTCCGTAAACGTGGCGAAAGCAAAAACGTCAGGATCGCTGACGCGGATTGGAAAGTGCCGCATTGCCCGCCAGTCCGATCACCGACCTGACGAAGCGCCCGGACCGAGTGCCTTCATCGTCCGATGACCGGCGGCGTTCGATGAATTGTCAGTGTGCGTCCGACGCCCCGGTGCCCGACGTGATGCCATCCCCCGAGCGCACGCCGGGCATGGGAGCCCGTTCGGCGTTGGGATCGACGCCGGTGCCGTCGATTTTCGCCCATTCGTCCTTGGTGTGGCACGAACTGCGCATCATGTTCGACCCGGGAAACGGTTCGAGCGGTCGACAGATTTTCTTTTCCTTTTTCGGCTTCGGCGCCGGCACCGTATCGCCGGTCTGGGCGAAGGCGGGAACGGTCAGCAGCGCAAGGCCGGCGGCCGCCATCATCTTGAAACGCATGCAGAACTCCGAATTGAATGAAGTAATAACCCGGTCCGCAGCTGTATCGATTCCATAGCGACGAAGAAAGCCGAAAACTTCAGCCTCGCTGACGCGGATTGGAAAGTGCCGATAGCACGCCGCGTAACGTCCGCACTTCCTGGCTCGACCAGCCGGGCTTGGTCAGCAACGTGCGCAGGGTTCGCTTGGTCGTCGGCACGCGGTCGGGCGGGAAATAGAAACCGGCGCCTTCCAGCATCGTGTCGAGCTGGCCGATCATGCCGTCGAGCTCTTCCTGCGGCGCGGGCAGCGGCAGGTCGGTATCCGTGGGCTGCGCGAGCGCCACGCCCTTCGACCATTCATACGCGACCAGGATCACTGCCTGGGCGAGATTGAGGCTGCCGAACTCGGGATTGATCGGCACGGTAATGATCGTCCGCGCGACCGCGACGTCGTCGGTTTCCAGCCCCGACCGTTCGGGTCCGAACAGGATCGCCGACCGGCCCGCTTGTCCATGAATTTCGCGCGCCGCGGCTTCGGGAGTCATCACCGGCTTGGTGACGCCGCGTTTCCTGACGGTGGTCGCATAGACATGGGGGCAATCGGCAACCGCATCGGCGACGCTGTCGAACACCCGCGCACGTTCGAGCACGACGTCGGCACCCGATGCCGCGGGGCCTGCCTGCGGATTGGGCCAGCCGTCGCGCGGCGCAACCAGCCGCATCTCGGTCAGTCCGAAATTGAGCATGGCGCGCGCCGCCTTGCCGATATTCTCACCAAGTTGCGGACGGACGAGGACGATAATCGGCTGATGAAGGTCTACAGTCTCAGTCACGAGTAAGGCGCGCGCTCCAGGCATAGCCACGATAGAGCGCGCGGTGTTGCGCGTTCGGCCCGATCTTGTCCACCACGTCGAACAGCTCGGCGCGCGGGCTGACGTCGAACTTGGCGAGCCAGGCGAACAGCATCGCGCGGAACCAGCGCGGCAGGTGTTCCTGCTGCCCGAAATCGACGATGTCGAGCCGACCGCCGGGCGCGAGCTTGCCCGCCGCCTCGCGGATGGCCCCCGTCCAGTCGGGAATCATCGACAAGGTATAGGATTGGAACACGCGGTCGAACTCGGCGCGCCCGAACATCCCCGCCGCGTCGAACGCGGTGGCATCACCGAGGGCGAAGGTGATGCGATCGCTCAACCCCGCCCTGGCGACATTGACGCGCGCGGTTTCGAGCATCGCTTCGGAAATATCGACGCCATAATAATGCGCGTCGGGCCAGCGCCGCGCCGCGACGATCAGGTTGCGCCCGGTGCCGCATCCTGCTTCGAGCACGCTGCCGCCCGGCGGGGGCGCGAGCCCCTCGATCAGCGCATCGCGTCCCAGCAGGTAATATTTGCGGGTGAGGTCGTAAAAGTGGCGCTGGGAGCGATAGATCGCGTCCATCTGCGCCGCATGCGGCTGCTCGCTCAGGCGGCGTCCTCCAGCACGTAGAGATGCACGCCGCCATAGATCGAGGAACGATCACGCCGCGTATAGTCGAGCGAGTCCTCGGCGTGATAGCTCCAGCGGCCGAGCACCGCGTCGGGCACGCGGCCCGGCAGGATGGTCGGCTCGCCCGCGGTGCGGAACAGCACGCGCGATCCTGGCCGTGCGGTGCGGGTAATCTCGGTCCACAAATCGGTCAGCTGCTCGTCGGTCATCCAATCCTGCGCATCGAGCAGGATGTAGCGGTCGAGCGAGGCGTCGGGCTGGCGCCTGAGGAATTCGGCATAATTCGAATGGAGGATTTCCATCCGGTCGAGCCGGTCGACGACATCGGCGTAATTGTCGGCCTGGAGATAGGGCGGCAGCGGCGCTTCCGGTCCCTCGCCATAGCCGCGGCCGAACGCTTGCCAGGCAAAGTAATTGTCCTTGAGGTCGAAGTCGCAGGCGAGCTTTTCGAGCCGCTCGCGCAAGACCGTCGCCATCTTGGCGTCGCCGGCCAGCGCTTCGTACTGCGCGGGCGGGATGCCGAGGCCGAACAGCGACGCCGGCTGGTCGGTCAGCCAGCGCACGAACGCCTTGTCGAACACGGGGGCATATTCGCGGTCGAAAATCTCGCGCTGTTCCTCGATCGTCTTGGCCTTGAGCAGCGCCTTGGGATCGACTCCGTGGAGCCGCGCCAGCACATGCGCCGCGCCGATGAACCCGCCAAGCAGCCCGCGCTTGTACAGCCCCTTGGCGAACCCGCCGATCCGGCGGCGGCCGATCAGGTCGCGGCTTTCCCAATAATGCCGCGTCGGCTCGTCGAGATGCGGGCGGATATAGGTCTTGTACGCCGCGATGTTCGCCTTGGTGTTCGCTTCGGCGAAGAAGCGGTGGAAGGCGTCGTAATCGGGCAGATGGCGCGCCGCCGCGAGCTTGAGCTTATTGAGCGCGATATGCGCGGTGTTGAGGTCGACCGCGGTGATCCGGCGCGGGTTGGCGGTCAGGTAACTGAGCGCGTTGCACCCGCCCGAGGCGATCGTCACGACATGATTGTCGGGCTGGATCGCCAGCGCTTCCATGTCGACCGACGGGTCTTCCCAGATCTGCGCATAGACCAGCCCGCGGAACGCAAAGGTGAAGGCGCGTTCGAGGATGCCTTGCTTGGTCAGATGGTCGTGGCGGTGGACCGCATCCTGAACGGCGCGGTTCTTTTGCGGTGCGAGGGCAGTAGCCATGCGAAATGTCCCAGGGGTGCGCGGCCTTACCGCGCCCGGCCTTTTCGCGCTAGGGCAATCCGGTGACGTTTCGATGACGCCCGCGCGACTCGCGACGGGGTGAGGCGATCACGGGGTCATCGCCCCGCCGTCGGGCCAGGCGGTGTCGCCGATCCTAGTCAGGTGCATTTCGAAGAATTGCACCGGGGGTTGACCCGGCGCGACGCGCTCGCCGATCTCGGTCCAGACCTTGTCCTTGAGTGTCGCGGTATAGCGGATCGTCATGGGGCCCGCCGGGATTTCCCAGACATAGCCGTCGGGATTGGGGGTGATGACGAAATCGCCACTGCGGCCCAGCGCATAGGAACGGAAGTCATAAGCCTTGGTCGCCGGATCGAACGAGATCACCGCGAAGGCATTGAAACCGATCGAGCCGTCGGGGTTGAACGATCGTCCCTCGATCACGCGCAAGGTCCCGCCGAGCATCGTGCCGACGCGTTCGGTGTGCGTGACCTTGTGCTCGCCGCTCGGGCCGCGCGTCGTCGCGGTGCCGCGCCAGGTGCCGTCCATCCAGGCGAATTTGCTGGCCGCGTCCTTCTGTGCGGTGATCGCGGCCGGGTCCGCCTGCTGCGCGCTTGCCGGCGCCATCGGCACCAAGATGGCCAGCGCTAGCATTCCCAGGATAATCCGCCGCATATGGTCCTCCGCTTCGCTTCGTGGCAGCGTCGGCCGTGATGGCGACGCTTTCACCCGACCAACCCAAGCAGCGGCGGCCGCGCAACCGCGGCTTCGCGAATGCCGCACGCAATTTCGCGAACCGTGTCGCCGCGCTGCCGGGCTTCACGATGCTGGTGCTGGGCGGCGGGGC
>Ga0307513_10013012_pt1 | contig 10234 bp, 8 predicted proteins | sample 15_EM_MG_FD_202174 | JGI IMG/M metagenome (GOLD analysis project Ga0307513, IMG submission 202174) | Populus trichocarpa ectomycorrhiza microbial communities from riparian zone in the Pacific Northwest, United States - 15_EM | ecosystem: Host-associated > Plants > Roots > Unclassified | place...
TCTTCCGCTGCCCGTTCACCATCGATGAAGCGACCTATCGCGCGGCGAAAGCCAACCGGCCGGCGCTGCGGGCCGAAGCACGCAACAGCTATGACATTGCCGACGACGCGATCGTCGCCTTATTCGTCGGCAAGCTGTCCAACCGTAAACGCCCGGTCGACCTGATCGAGGCGTTGGCGCAGACCAAAGGGCGCAAGGTTACCGCCCTGTTCGCCGGCAATGGCGAGCAAATGGAGGAAGCCAGGGCGCGCGCCGCAGCGACCGGGGTCGAGGCGCGCTTCGCCGGCTTCGTCAATGTCGACAAGCTTCCCGCACTCTACGCCGCCGCCGACATGCTGGTGCACCCGTCGCAGGCCGACCCCCATCCGTTGATCTGCTCGGAAAGCGCGTGCATCGGACTGCCCATGCTGCTCAGCGACCGGGTCGGCGCCGCCGGCCCCACCGACATCGCACGGCCCGGCGAGAATGCGGTGATCTTTCCGTGCGCCGATACCACCGCGCTCGCGGCGCTGATCGACGAATTGTCCGGCGACGATGCCCGCCGCGCGGCGATGGGCGCGCGGTCGCTCGAGATTTTCGACGAGCTCGACATCAAGGCAAGCGTCGCCGGGGTCAATTGCGGGATCGATGCCGCGCTGGCGCGCCCGCGATGAGCCCGAAATGAGCCCGAAATGAGCATTGTCCGCAAGCTCCTCAGCCCAAGCTACTGGCTGAGCGACAGCCCGATCGCGGCGTGGCTGCGCGGCGCCGGCTGGCTGTTCACGTCATCGCTGATCGAGCGCGCCGCCGCACTCGTCCAAACGGTGATGATCGCGCGCGCGATCGGGATCGACAATTACGGGCGCTATGCGCTGCTGTTCTCGACGATCAGCCTGCTGACCCCGATCGTCGGGCTGCAACTGCCCTATGCAGTCATCTATTTCGTCTCGCGCTACCAGGCGCGCGAACCCGAACGCGCCGGCGCGGTGGTATTGCTCGGGCGCCGGCTGACCGCCGCGACCACCGGGCTGATGCTGGTCATCGCGTTGCTGTTCGCGAGCCCCCTTTCCGACTGGTTGTTCGCCGCGCCGGGCTATGCCTGGCCGCTGATCCTCGGCGCGATCCTGCTGATGGCCTCGATCCAGGCGGGCCTGAATGACACGCTACTCCAGGCGAGCGAGCGCTTCCGCGCGCTGGCGATCGCGCGGCTCTCGACCGCGATCATCGGCGTGCTCGTGCTGGTGGTCGTCGCGAAGCTCAAACCTGGGCTGACGCCGGTGATGATCGTGCTCGCCGGCAGCGCGGTACTGCGCTGGATGGCAGTCGCGATCCCCGCGCGGTCGGTCAGCAACCGCCTCGTCGCGCACAGCAATTTCCGCGAGGCGCTGAAACAGGGCTCGGTCATCCTGCAATTCTCGCTGCCGAGCGGGATGCTCGCGTTCGCGCAAGGCATCGCGCTGTGGATAGGCAATTACTACCTCACCCGCAGTCCCTATGGCCTGCGCGACCTCGCAGTGATCAACACCGGCTTGCAATGGCGCTCGCCGATCCTGGTGGTCATGGCGTCGCTGGCCAGCGCGCTGCTGCCGATGCTCGGCCGCTATATCGGCCAGGACGACCATAGCCAGACGCTGCGGCTGCAACGCTATAACATGATCCTGAACGTGGGCATCGCATTGGTCTTCTCGATCCTGGTGATCGCGTTTTCGGGATTCATCCTGAAGCTCTACGGCCGCGACTTCCACGGCCAGACCTTCCTGTTCGGGCTGTTTCTGATCGTGCTGGTGCCGACCGTCTATTGCAACGTCCACCAGCAATATCTGGTCGCGACCGGACGGATGTGGACCCAGTTCCTGCTGTTCGCGCCCTATACGCTGATCATCGTCGCCGGGACGATGTGGTTCGCGACCGGACTGCGTGGAGAGACTTTGGGCTATATTCAGCTTCTCGCCTGGGTGATAACGGCCATTCTCATCACGATCGTGGTTCGCGTTGAGGCGTCGCGGCAGGCGGCCGCAACCGGCAACAACCAGGAACCGACCCCGTCATGACTGCCCAGGACCAGTTCCGATCGTTGAGCGCGGCGCGCTTTTGCGAGAGCGTGGGATTCGCCGCGGTCGATATCGGCGCGCGCGGCGGGCTCGACGCGGCGATGCTGCCGCTCGCCTGGGCAACCGAGATGATCGGGTTCGAGCCCGAGCCGGCCGAGGCCGCAGCGCTGCAGGGCGCCGATCCCAAACCATGGAAACAACGGCGCGTGGTCGCCGCCGCGGTCGGCGGAGTCGACGGCACCGCGACGCTGCACATCCCGCCCTCCCCCGAAAGCGCCTCGCTCCTCCCGCACAATGAAGAAATGGTCGAGTGGTTCGGGGTGTCCGAACAGCACAGCGTCGACCGCTCGATTTCGGTCGACACGCGCACGCTCGACGGCCTGCTGGCCGAGGGCACGCTGCCGACCGCCGACTATATCAAGATCGACGTCGAGGGTGCTGAAGGCGCGATCCTCGAACACGCCACGCGCTATCTCGAGAGCACGCTGGCGCTGCGGGTCGAAGTGTCGTTCCTCGAACAGCGCACCGGCCAGCCGCTCGGCTGGGAAGTCGCCAAGTTGCTGACCGATAGCGGCTTCCTGATCCTCGACCTGATCGCGGTGCAGCGCTGGCGCGCCAAGCGCCTCGCCGGCCATCCCTATCGGACCAAGGCCGACCTGCCCTATTCGAAGCCGGTGCTGGCGCAGGGCGACCTGATCGCGGTGCGCGATTTCCGCCAAATCAGCGACGCCACCCAGGCGGCCAAGCTGGTCATCCTCACCGCCGCGCTCGGCTATGTCGATTTCGCCGCGACGATCCTGCGCCATCACCAGGCGGCGATTGCCGGCCTGGGGCTGGACCTGGCCGCCGACCTCAGGTCATTATCGGGGTCGCTAGGCGGTGCGGCGCCGGGCGAGGCGATCCGCGCCAATCTGCGCGACCTCGTGCCGCTCGGCCGCTCGCTGCTCGGCGGGCTGCCGGCGCGATAGGAGAGGAAGCATGTGCGGTATCCTGGGGCTGGTGTCGAAGGACCCGATCGATCGCGGGCGGGCGCACGCGGCGCTCGACCTGATCGCGCATCGCGGCCCCGATGGCGACTGCGCCTGGCACGATTCGGCCGACAATGTCTGGCTTGGCCACCGCCGCCTCTCGATCATCGACCTTAGCCATGCCGGCGACCAGCCGATGCACTCGATCGACGGCCGCTTCGTGCTGATCTTCAACGGCGAGATCTACAATTACGTCGAGCTGCGGAACGAGCTGATCGCCGCCGGCGTGACCTTCCAATCGGCAAGCGACAGCGAAGTCATCATCGAGGGCTATCGCGCCTGGGGCATTGGCATGCTGTCGAAGCTCAACGGCATGTTCGCGCTCGCGCTCTACGATCGCGGCCAGCGGATGATGCTGTGCGCGCGCGATCGCTATGGCGAAAAGCCGTTCCTCTACACGATGCGCGACCGCTTCTTCGCGTTCGGGTCCGAGTACAAGGCACTGCTCGCGCTGCCCGACGTGCCGCACGACCATGACGAATTGCGCGTCGTCACCGAGACCTGCCAGCCGGGATCGAGCGCCGACCGCCGGCGCCAGACCGTCTTCACCGCGATCGAGCAATTGCTCCCGGGCGAAGCGATGGTGGTCAATTGCGCCACGCTGGAGCGCAAGACCTGGCGCTATTTCGACATCGACCTGACGCGCCAGCGCAGCTTCGCCAACCCGAAGGATGCGATGGCCGAGTTCCGCGACCTGTTCGTCGATTCGGTGCGCATCCGCATGCGCTCGGACGTCGAGGTCGGGTCGTGCCTGTCGGGCGGGCTCGATTCCTCGGCGATCGTCGGCGCGGTGCGGCACCTGCTCGGCCCCGACGCAGTCTATCATACCTTCACCGGCCGTTTCCCCGGCACCCCCGCCGACGAATGGCATTTCGCCGAGCAGGTGGTGAACGCCTCAGGCGTCGTCAGCCATATCGTCGAGCCTACGGTCGATCGCTTCATTACCGATCTGCCCAGCTTCATGTGGCACAACGAACTGCCGGTCGGATCGTCGAGCCAGTTCGCGCAATGGTGCGTGTTCCACCTCGCCAAGGAGCACGATGTCACCGTGCTGCTCGACGGCCAAGGCGCCGACGAGCTGATGGGCGGGTATGAGCAATATTTCGCTTTCTACATCCGCTCGCTCAAGGCGCGGGGCGAGACCGCGCGGCTGGCGCGCGAGTTGCCCGAGATCGAACGCCGCTACCCCGCCGCACAGATGGACCGCTCGATGCGGATGAAGTCGGCGGTACCGCAGCGGCTGCGGCATGCGCTGGCGCACATGCTCAACCGCGGCTCGGACATCCGCTTCGGCCTCAAGCCCGGCTATAGCGAGGCGGTATCCGAACAAAGGGCGCGCAATGACCATGGCAGCGGCGATCCGCTGCGCGACGCGCTGTACGAGGACAGTTTCGAGCGCTTCCTGACCACCCTGCTGCGCTATGGCGACCGCAATTCGATGGCGCATTCGCGGGAGGTGCGCCTGCCCTTCTGCGATCATCGCCTGTCCGAATTCGTCCTGTCGCTTCCGCCCGAACTGATCATGGGCGACGTCCAGACCAAGCGCCCGATCCGCGAAGGCCTGCGCGAATTCATGCCCGAGGCGATCGCCACGCGCTGGAACAAGCAGGGTTTCCGTCCGCCGCAGGATCTGTGGTTCACCGCGCCCGGCTTCCTCGAGCTGATGCAGGACACGCTGACCTCGACTTCGTTCCGCCAGTCCGAGATCTGGGACCAGAAATGGTGGCTCAAGGTGCTCGACCGAATCCGCGCCGGCGACCTCGGGCTCGGCTGGAATTTGTGGCAGCCGTTCATCCACGAAATGTGGAAACAGCATTTCCTCAAACCCGCGACGCAGGGCATCGAGCCGAAGCGCCTCGCCGCCTGACGACGCGCGCGCAATGGACATCCTGCTGATCAACGGGACGCACCCCGCGGCGCCACACATTTCGGGCGTGCGCGCGGGACGGTTCGCCGCTGAGTTCGCGCGGATGGGCCATCGTTGCGTGCTGATCTGTCCGCCGATGCCCGGCACGGTCGCACAAGACCCCGCGCCGATCGCAGCGCACGACTGGTCGCAGCCTCTGATCATCGAAGCCGACGATCCGCCGCCCGCCGGCGGCAACGCACTCGCCACCTTCGCCGATTTACTGCGTTATGGCGGCCGCCGCGCCGGCTTTCACCGCAACGTCATTGCGCGCGGCCGAACGCTCGCCGCCGACTTCCGTCCGCAGATCGGCTGGGCGACGTTCGGCTCGCTCGAAGCCATGACCGCGCTCCGCACGCTGGCGCGCGAACTGGGCTTTCCGTGGGTCTTCGACGACAAGGACAATCCCGATATCTACGTGCCGCGCGCCGCGCGCCTGCCGCTCGCCTGGCGCCTGCGTGGCTATGCCGCGCTCCAGGCCAATTCGGTGCTCCACGCCGACGCCGCGCGGGCCTGGCTCGGGGATAGCGCCAACGTTATCTACAGCGGCGTCGATAGCTGCTTCTTCGAGCCCCATCCCGCACCCGAACCCGCGCGGCGATATGTCTCGCTGGTCGGCAGCCTCTATCATCGCGACCTGGTCGACACGATCGTCGCCGCGGTCGGCGATTTCAACGCCGCCAGCGGCAAGCCCCCGGTCAGCATCGTCCATCTCGGCAAACAGGGCGACTGGCTCGCGAACGACCGCGGCGTGCAGATCGAGATCCCCGGCTACGTCTCGCCCGACGAGATGGCGCGGCTGTGCCAGCACGCGCTCGCCAATGTCTACGTCTTTCTCGGCCGCACCTTTCACCACAAATTGTTCGAACTGCTCGCCTGCCGCCGACCGGTGATCGCTTATGGCGGCGAGCTGCCGGAAAGCATCACCGAGGCCGAGCGTCTCCACGCCCCGCTCGGCTTGCCGACCACGCCCGCCGCACTCGTCGCGGCGCTGACCGCGGCGGAAAGCTTCGAGCCTGACCCCCGCATGCCCGAACGCTTCTTCACCTGGCCCGAACAGGCTGCCATGGTCGAGGCCGCGATGAGGAGATTGATCGGATGACCGACGCCGCCGTGCCGACCACGCAGGAACGCGTGATCGACCAGTATTTCGAGACGACGTCGTCGCGCACGCCCTTTACCGAGGAGATGAAGGCCAATGCCGTCGCGACGTTCAGCCGATTGCTCGGCGACTGGGGAACGCAGCCCGGCGAAGTGATGGTCGATCTCGGCTCCGGGATGGGCGAAGGCTGCCTGTTCGCGCTGTCGCGCGGCGCTGCCCGCGCCACCGGCATCAACCTGTCGAGCGGCGAGAATGCGCTCGCCCGCGAACGCGTGCCGGGCGCGACGTTCCTCGACACCGATCTCGTTTCGGGCCTCAAGGACCTCGCCGACAACAGCGTCGATCGCATCATGGCGCTCAACATCCTCGAACATATCGACAAGCAGACGCTCGCCACCGTGCTGGAGGAGGCCGCGCGCGTGCTCAAACCGAGCGGTTATCTGGTCGCGATGACTCCCAATGCCGGATCCCCGTTCGGGTCGATGACGCGATATTGGGACATCACCCATGAGATCGCCTACACGCCCTCCGCCTTCCGTCAGATCGGATCGCTATGCGGGTTCAAGCGCTTCGATTTCCGCGAATGCGGCCCGCGTCCGCACGGGGTCGTCAGCACGATCCGCTATGTGCTGTGGCAGATGATCCGGCTGAGCATCAAATTCCGGCTGATGGTCGAAATGGCCTCGACCAAGGGCGGCATCTATACCGCCGACATGCTCACACGGATGGCGAAATAGCGTCGGCGACGAGGCGCTTCACCAAATCCTCGCCGGCAACGCTCGCGCGCCAGCCGATCATTTCAGCCGCGAGCGACGGATCGGCATGCTGCTCGACGATATCGGCGGGTCGGCGCAGGCCGGGGACGCTCTTCACATGCTCGCGCCAGTCGAGGTCGATCGCGGCGAAGGCGGCGGCGACGAAATCCTCCAGCCGCATGCTGGTGCCGGTGGCCAGGATCAAATCCTCGGGCGTCTCGCGCTGGAGCATTGCCCACATCGCCGTGACGTAGTCGGGCGCCCAGCCCCAGTCGCGCACCACGCTCAGATCGCCAAGTTCGAGCGGCACGCGATCGCCCGCGGCGAAGCGACGGATCGCCGCCATCAATTTGCCGATGACGAAGCTGTCGGGCCTGAGCGGCGATTCGTGCGGGAACAGGAAGGCCGAGCAGGCACGCTGCCGATACGCGACGCGATTGGCCTCGATCAGCAGATGCGCGCTGCACTTGGCGACGGCATAAGGGCTACGTGGGCGAAAGCGCGATCTCTCGGTCGCGGGCGCGACGGTCTCGCCGAAGCAATCGCCCGACGCGGCGTTGAGCAAGGCAGCTTCGGGCGCCTTACGCCGCGCCGCTTCCAGCACATTGAGCAGCCCCAGTGCGGCGCCCGCGAACGTGGCCTCGGGCTCGGCGAACGAGCGTCCAACCGAACTCTGCCCCGAGAGATAATAGATTTCGGTTGGCGCGACGCCGGCGACGACCTCACCCACCCGCACGGCATCCGCCGGATCGACAACGTGCAATTCGACCTTGTGGGGGATCCCCAGCCGCCGGAGATTGTCCGGCACCGCTCCGCCACGACTGGTGCCATGGACGTGATAGCCCTTGGCGAGCAGCAAGTGCGCCAGATATGCGCCGTCCTGCCCGCCGACACCCCAGATCAGTGCCGATCGGACGGTCATGCCCGCGCCATCAGCGCCCCGGTCATCGCCGCGAGCCGCCTGGCGAAGTCCGGGAAAGCGAAATAGTCGAGCCCCTCGGGAATGACGCGCGGTCGGTCGAGGCTGGCGATCACCGCATCGACCACCGCCTGCTGGTCGAGCGGATCGACGATCGGGCCGAGCAACCCTTCGCGCATCGCTTCGCGCGTGCCGTCGCGCGTGCTGCCGATCGACGGGATGCCGCAGGCCATGGCTTCGAGCAGGACGAAGCCGAATCCCTCGCCGCGGCTGGGCATGACGTAGACGTCGGCCAGCCGGTAATGGTCCGCCTTCTCCTCCTCGGGGACCATCCCGGTGAAGACGACATGCTCGGCCATCCCCATATCGCGCGCCTTGTCCTCCAGCCGCCCGCGGTCGTTGCCATCGCCGGCGATGACGTAGCTGACGTCGGGCCGCCGCGCGACGATCGCGGGCAGCGCATCGAGCACCGCGTCGAATCCCTTGTAGCGCTCGCTGCCCGCCAACCGGCCGAAGGTCATCAGCACCTTGCGCCCCTGGAGTCCGTAGCGCGCCTCGAGATCGGGGTTCTTCGGTCCCAGCGCGAATTCGTCGAGGTGGATCGCGTTGGGCATCAACGTCGTCGCCGCGTCCGGATAAGGCGCCCAGGAGCGGAAACGGTCGAGCGTCACCCGGCTGATCGACATGACGTGATCGGCCGACCGCGCTGCCCGCCGCGCCCAGATCCGCGTGCTTGGCTCCCAGGCGTCGATGCCATAGATCGCCAGCGCCAATGGCTTCCTGAGCAGCGCAGCGACCATCCGCGCCAACGGCAGCAGGTTGAGGTGCGCGCAATAGACCAGGTCGTACGGCCCGCGCCGCATCGCGCGCATCGTCGCGCGGACATAGGCACCGAAGCCGCCCAATGCGGACAGGTCGAAATCGAGCTTGGCGGGCAAGTCCCCGATCAGCGGCAATTTCGCGACGCGTGGCAACGCCACCACCTGGTCGATCGTCGGATCGAGGCACATCGCCTCGATCACATCGCGATTGTAGAGCGCTATGCCACCATGGCCGCCCCATGCGTCGGTCAACAACATCAACACCCGCCGCCCGCGCGGCGCGGCCGCCATCAGGCGCCGCCCCGGTTGCTCTGCCCGACGGCGAGGCGCAGGTCGGCCTCGACCATCTCGGTGATCAGCGCATCGATCGAGGTGGTCGGCGCCCAGCCGAGGACGCGCTTCGCCTTCGATGCGTCGCCGATTAGCAAATCGACCTCGGTCGGGCGGAAATAACGCGGGTCGATCCGGACCAGCACGCGCCCGGTGTCGGCGCAGCGGCCGACCTCTTCCACGCCTGCGCCTTCCCAGGCGACGGTCATCCCCGCGACCGCGAAGGCGCGTTCGACGAAGCTCCGGACACTATGCGTCTCGCCCGTCGCCAGGACGTAATCGTCACCCTCGGGTTGTTGCAAAATCCGCCACATCCCCTCGACATAGTCGCGAGCATGACCCCAGTCGCGCTGGGCGTCGAGGTTGCCCAGGTACAGCGTATCCTGGTGCCCATGGCGGATCGCCGCCACCGCGCGAGTGATCTTGCGCGTCACGAAGGTCTCGCCGCGCAGCGGGCTTTCATGATTGAACAGGATGCCGTTCGACGCGTGCATGCCGTACGCCTCGCGATAATTGACCGTGATCCAATAGCCGTAGAGCTTGGCCACGGCGTAAGGGCTGCGCGGATAAAAAGGCGTGTTCTCGGTCTGCGGCATTTCGCGCACCTTGCCGAACAGCTCCGAGGTTGATGCCTGATAGAAGCGCGTCTTGTCGGTCAGCCCGGCAACGCGGATCGCCTCGAGCACGCGCGCGACGCCGACGCCATCGGCATTGGCGGTATATTCGGGCGTCTCGAAACTCACCGCGACATGGCTCTGCGCGGCGAGATTATAGACCTCGTCGGGTTGAATCTCGGCGATGACGCGGCCGATATTGGTCGCGTCGGTCATGTCCGAATAATGCAGGAACAACCGCACGCCATCGACATGCGGGTCGTCGTACAGATGGTCGATCCGCGAGGTGTTGAACGACGACGCGCGCCGGCGCAGGCCGTGCACCTCATATCCCTTGGCGAGCAGGAGCTCCGCCAGATACGCGCCATCCTGGCCGGTGATCCCGGTGATGATCGCTTTCTTGCCGCTCAACTCCTCGGACCCCTCTTCCACGCCGCCGCCGCCGACGGACGGGTCGCAGCCCCGGGTAACCCGCGCACGGTCAAAAGCAACCCCTTCGCGGGTGCAGCGCGCCAAGCTTGGCAGCGGGCGCGCCAGTCGCTAGGGCCTCGACTTCGCGGGCATGACCCCGGCAACGACAGAGCGACCGCACGGGAGGAAGTTTGCCCAATCCGTTCAGCACCAACCGGCCGCAGACGCTTTATGCGGCGCTCGCGCTGCTGGGCGTCGCTGTGCTGTTCGGTGGAGCGACGCGCTATGAGGTCGGGACGACGATGCTGCCCCGGCTCG
>Ga0307513_10013013_pt1 | contig 10234 bp, 8 predicted proteins | sample 15_EM_MG_FD_202174 | JGI IMG/M metagenome (GOLD analysis project Ga0307513, IMG submission 202174) | Populus trichocarpa ectomycorrhiza microbial communities from riparian zone in the Pacific Northwest, United States - 15_EM | ecosystem: Host-associated > Plants > Roots > Unclassified | place...
GCGGGCTGCTGGGGGACGGCGGAGGTGGCCAGGAAGCCGTTCTCGCTGTCCCGTTCCTGCGGCAGGCGGTCCGTACGGCGCAGCCGCAGCACCAGCGGCCCTGTGGGCCGCTCGTCGCCGACGGGCCGCGGGTCGCGCAGATAGACGAGGATCGTGTCGGAGAAGGTCGGCACGGTGGCCCGGCACAGCCCCATCACGATCTCGTCGAGGTCGATGCCCCGGGCGATCCGCCGGGTGGCCGCGCCGACGAACCGCAGCCGGTCGCCGTCCCGCCGCATCGGCAGGGGCGTACCGGCGGGGCTGCCCTGGCCGGAGCGCCGCTCCTTGCCCACGAGGGCGCCCGTGGTCGGGTCGATGTCGAGGGTCTCGGGAGGTGGGTCGGTGGCCGTGTGGTTCTCCGTGCCCGGGCGGGTCGTCTCGGCGCCCGGCTGGACCGGGATGCTGTCCGGCGCCGGACGCGGGCGGTGCGCGTCGGGCCCGGTGGAGGGCGGCTGGTCGGGCTGCGAGTGCTCGGGGCCGGGGGTGGCCGGCGGGCCGGTGGGGTTGGGGCCGGTGGAGCCGGACGTACCGGTACCAGTACCCGAGCTGGATGCCATCGCGCCTGTTCCCGCCTCTGTTCCCGCTGTTCCCGCGTCGTGCGCGGTCCTACCGGTCGTGTCGGCCGTACCGGCGCCGCCGACGGTCTCGGGGCTCTCGGAGCCTGTCACGGGGCCGACGGCGGCCTCCGGTCCACCGGGGCCCCCGCCCTGCCCTGTCGTCTGCTTCGGCAGAGGCAGAGCCGCCGCCTCCGGGGAACGCAGAAGCGCCCCGCGGGTGTCCGCGGGGATGTCCGGCCGGCCGGTGCCCGGCCGACTGCGCTCGTGCGAGGTGGGTTGCTCCGTCACGCGTGTCGAATCCATCCGTCCGGGGCTGCGCGCTGTACACGCAGTTGGTCCCGCCGACTTCCCGATACCCGGTATACGTGCCCCAGGAACGGAAAACCGGCGTGGTCAGAGGTTGTTCCTGTTACACCGGCGGGCCCTGGTCGGCCCGGACCGGTGTTGCCCTCGTACCCCTCGCTCACGTCCTGCCGCCCCTCGGTGACGTATGGTCAAGCCCAGCGCATGTTCCGGGAGTTACGGTTGTGCGCCCTTGCGGAGGACGATCCTACGGTTGCGCACCGGGGGCGCATCAAGGGTCTCATGACGACATGTGCGCGGGCGTACGGTCCCAGTCCTCCGGCAGTGACGGTACAGCCCAGGACGGATCCGGTCGCCAGTGCTGCCAGCCATCCGCGAACGGCGCCCCCCAGGCACGGATCACCTCGACCGCCGAACGGCCCGCTTCCCTTACCCGCTCGGCGAGTTGGGGGTCCATCAGGCCGGCCTGCTGGGCCTGCGCGAACTCGTCCTCGTCACGCCACTCCCAAGTCCGGTCGGGATTCACGGTGATGTCGAGGAAGTGATCCTCGGAATCGACCCCGCCGGCCCAACGGACCAGCGGTTCCTCCAGGTTCACGTACCAGTTCTTGAACTGCCAGCCCGGCTCCCAGAAGAGCCACACGGACCACGGCTCACCGGGCCGCGCCAGCTTCAGCACACCGGTGCCGAACCAGCGGTCGCGCTGCACGGTACGGGGCTTGGTGTACCGGGACTCCAGCGGCTCCACATGCACCGGGGTCCCGTCGGCGAGCACGGGCTTGACGCACTCGGTACCCGGCGCCATCCACACGGCCAGCACTTCGGAATCATCCCGTACGACGGTGACGGGACGCGCGATGTGGAAGCGGTCGCCGGAGTTCTCACGGTACCGCCACAGAATCTGACTGCCGGGGGACCAGTACGCCGCCGATCCGCCCGCTTCCACTCGTCTCACCGCTCCGTCGTCTGTCATGAAGAGATATTAGGTGCCCCGGGCATACGACGCTGCGGCGCGCGTCACGGTTCTCGCCAGTGGCCGAATGACGTTACGGGCGCGTCATCCGCAGGACATCAAGCGCCGTGTCGAGCTGCTCGACGCTGAGATCACCACGCTCCACATACCCCGATTCCAGGACGACTTGGCGAATCGTCTTCTGCTCGGCGAGCGCCTTCTTGGCCACCTTGGCCGCTTCCTCGTACCCGATGTACTTGTTGAGCGGCGTGACGACGGAGGGCGAGGACTCGGCGTACTCCCGGGCCCGCTCCCGATGGGCGACGATCCCGTCGACGGTCCGGTCGGCGAGCAGCCGCGAGGCGTTGGCCAGCAGCCGCACGGACTCCAGCACGTTCTTCCCAATGACCGGCAGCATGACATTGAGTTCGAAGTTCCCGGCGGCACCGGCGGTGGTGACGGTGACGTCGTTGCCGATGACCTGCGCGGCGACCATGAGCACGGCCTCGGGAATCACGGGATTGACCTTGCCGGGCATGATGGACGACCCAGGCTGAAGATCGGGGAGAGAGATCTCGGCGAGCCCGGTCCGAGGCCCGGAGGCCATCCACCGAAGATCGTTGGCGATCTTCGTCAGCCCCACGGCAATGGTCTTGAGCTGCCCGGAGGTCTCGACGATCCCGTCCCGCGCCCCCTGGGCCTCGAAGTGATCGCGGGCCTCGGTGAGGGGCAGTGAGGTGGCGCGGGCCACCTCCTCGATGACGGCGGCGGAGAACCCGGGAGGCGTGTTGATCCCGGTGCCGACGGCGGTGCCGCCGAGGGGCAGCTCGGCGAGCCGGGGCAGGGAGGCCCGCAGCCGCTCCACGCCGTACCGCACCTGAGCGGCGTACCCCCCGAACTCCTGTCCGAGCGTCACGGGCGTGGCGTCCATGAGATGCGTACGCCCCGACTTCACGACGTCGGCGAACTCCTCGGACTTGCGGGTGAGGGAGTCGGTGAGGTGGTCGAGGGCGGGGATCAGATCGCGGGTGACGGCGGCGGTGGCGGCGATGTGGATGGAGGACGGAAACACGTCGTTGGAGGACTGCGACGCATTGACATGATCATTGGGGTGTACGTCTTTGCCGAGCCGCTCACTCGCAAGGGTGGCGATGACCTCGTTGGCGTTCATGTTGGACGAGGTGCCGGACCCGGTCTGGAACACGTCGACGGGAAAGTGCGCGTCCCAGTCCCCGGCGGCGACCTCCTCGGCGGCCTCCTGGATCGCCCCGGCGATGTCCTTGTCGACCACACCGAGCTCGGCGTTGACCTTCGCGGCGGCGCCCTTGATCCGGGCGAGCGCCTCGATATGGGCCCGCTCGATGCGCTGCCCGGAGACGGGGAAGTTCTCGACGGCACGCTGGGTCTGGGCCCGCCACTTGGCGTGGGCGGGGACGCGGACCTCGCCCATGGAGTCGTGCTCGGTGCGGTACCGCTGGTTGTCGGCGCCGTGGTCTGTCGTTGTCATCGTCGTACCTCCGGGAGGGACAGCGTGGGGCTGGGGGGACGTATTCCCCGAGGGGGATCACTTGGCCCGCGGCTTCCTGGGCCCTGGGGCCCCGATTCCAGCAGGCGTTCCTTCACACTCACCTGCCCTTGCGGCTCCTCGAACCCAGGTCGGTGTACGCCAGGCGCTTCTTCCCACCCACCCGCCCCCGCCGCTGCTTCAGCCCAGGCCGGGGCACGTCCATCCTGCCCGGAGTTCGAGGGGTGAGGCGGATGCAGCCCAGGCCGTGTTTCCCACCCACCCACCCGTTTGCCGCATGTGTCCAGTGCGGGGTCAGGTATCTCAGCCTGTCCGGCGTTCGAGAACGGGGCCCTTGCACCCTGGGCCTCTTTCCCGCCCCGCCGTTACTCCAGCACAGGCCCTGGGCCTTGTGGACTCCAGCCCGTCCGGCGTCTGAGGACGAGGCCGTTCAGGCCGATGCAGGTTCAGATGTGCGGCTTTGGGTGGAGTTCAGGGGCGCCAGCCCCGGCAGGATTGGAGGGGTGCGGCTCCGGGTGGCCCAGGCGCGTGGCCCGGGTTGGGTTCGGGGACTCAGGCCCTGGGGGGCGTCAGAGGTGCAGCCCCGGGTGGGAATCAAAGGCGAGGCCCAGGCGAGGTTCAGGGGCGTAGTCCAGGGCGGGAGTCAGGGGGACGGCCAAGCCGGATTCCGGGGTGCAGCCCCGAATGGGGTGCAGCCCCCGAGCGGGGTGCAGGGGACGCAGTCCCCGCCGGGGGTTCAGGGGGCTGCGCCCCCTGGCGGGGTCGAAGGGGCGGAGCCCCTGGGGATGGGACGGGTAGGGGCGGCGGGGGCGAAACAGCCCTACGCGCACCCTCGCCGCGCCCCGAACCACTACACCGCGCCCCAACCCACTACACCAGCCGCAGCCCCCGCACCGCGTCCCAACCCACTACACCAGCCCCGGCCCCCGCACCGGAATCGAAGTGAACGTAGGCGCCGGCGCAGGGTCCTTGAAGAAGTCGTTGCCCTTGTCGTCGACCACGATGAACGCCGGGAAGTCCTCGACCTCGATCTTCCACACCGCCTCCATGCCGAGCTCCTCGTACTCGACGACCTCGACCTTCTTGATGCAGTCCTGGGCGAGACGAGCGGCCGGCCCCCCGATCGACCCGAGATAGAACCCACCGTGCGCGTCACACGCGTTGGTGACCTGCGCCGACCGGTTCCCCTTCGCCAGCATCACCTTGGACCCGCCCGCCGCCTGGAACTGCTCCACGTACGAGTCCATACGCCCGGCGGTGGTCGGCCCGAACGACCCGGACGCGTACCCTTCGGGCGTCTTCGCGGGCCCCGCGTAGTACACCGGGTGGTCCTTCAGGTACTGCGGCATCTCCTCACCCGCGTCCAGCCGCTCCTTGATCTTGGCGTGCGCGATGTCACGGGCGACGACCAGCGGCCCCGACAGCGACAGCCGCGTCTTCACCGGGTACTTGGTCAGCTCGGCGAGGATGTCGTCCATGGGCTGGTTCAGGTCGATGCGGACGACGTCGGCGGACTCGTCGAGGTGCTCGTCCGTCGTCTCCGGCAGGAATCGCGCCGGGTCCGTCTCCAACTGCTCCAGGAACACGCCCTCGGGTGTGATCTTCGCCAGCGCCTGACGGTCGGCCGAGCAGGAGACCGCGATGGCGACGGGGCAGGAGGCGCCGTGCCGGGGCAGCCGCACCACCCGTACGTCATGGCAGAAGTACTTGCCGCCGAACTGCGCGCCGATACCGATCCTCTGCGTCAGCTCGAAGACCTTCTCCTCCAGCTCCTTGTCCCGGAAGCCGTGCCCGAGCGGCGACCCCTCGGCCGGGATCTCGTCGAGGTAGTGCGCGGAGGCGTACTTGGCGGTCTTGAGCGCGTACTCGGCACTCGTGCCGCCCACCACGATCGCCAGGTGGTACGGCGGACAGGCGGCCGTGCCCAGCGACCGGATCTTCTCCTCCAGGAACTTCATCATCGAGCCCTCGTTGAGGACCGCCTTCGTCTCCTGGTAGAGGAACGACTTGTTGGCCGAGCCGCCGCCCTTGGCCATGAACAGGAACTTGTACGCGCCGCCGTCCGTCGCGTACAGCTCGATCTGGGCCGGCAGGTTGGACCCGGTGTTCTTCTCCTCCCACATGGTGAGCGGAGCCATCTGCGAGTAGCGCAGATTGAGGTTCAGGTAGGCGTCGTAGATGCCACGGCTGAGCGCCGACTCGTCGCCGCCCTCCGTGAGGACGTTCTGCCCGCGTTTGCCCATGACGATCGCCGTACCGGTGTCCTGGCACATCGGCAGCACGCCCGCCGCCGCGATGTTCGCGTTCTTCAGCAGGTCCAGGGCCACGAACTTGTCGTTGTTCGACGCCTCGGGGTCGTCGATGATGCGGCGCAGCTGAGCCAGGTGCGCGGGGCGCAGATAGTGCTGGATGTCGTGGATGGCCTCGGTGGCGAGCTTGCGCAGCGCCTCCGGCTCGACCTTGAGGAACGTGCGCCCGTCGGCCTCGAAGGTGGAGACACCCTCGGAGGTCACCAGCCGGTACGGGGTGGTGTCCTCTCCCATGGGGAGCAGATCGGTGTACGCGAACTCAGGCATCTCGCCCATTCCTCACTCGACGAAGACAGCGGCCTGCCTTCATTGGCGGGCGCCCACCAGCGTATGACTTGCCGGGAACGGCGAGCTTGTTAGGTAAGACTCAGTTGAGAGGGGCCCGGCTCGGACGAGGCGGCCCGCACAGTTCGTACGTCCCGCCCGTCCACACCCCTAGTCGCGATCTATCGCGTTTGGGTACGCTGCTTTCGTGGACCTTCAGAAGCACACCGAACCGCGAGTCACCGAAGCGCGCGCCCCCGAAGCCGGGGCCTCGGAACTCCGCGCCTCGGACGCCGACCGTGACCGCGTCGCGGACCTCCTGCGCGAGGCCCTGGCCGAGGGCCGCCTCGCACCCGACGAGCACGCCGAGCGCGTCGAGGGCGTGCTGAGCGCCAAGACGGTCGGCGAACTGGAGGTCTTCGTACGGGATCTGCCCGCCGGCCACCAGTCCTACCGCCCCCACGCGACCCGGGGGTACACCCCCGCGCCCAACCGCCCCACCCCGGGCGCGATCCCGATGGACCCCGACGAGAACGTGGTGGCGGTCTTCAGCAGTGCCGTCCGCAAGGGCCGCTGGCGCGCGGGCCGCCGTATGCACGCGTACGCGGTCTTCGGCAGTGTCGAGATCGACCTCAGCGAGGCGATATTCGAGTACCAGCAGGTCGTGATCAAGGTGATCTCGGTCTTCGGCAACGTCGAGATCCGCGTCCCGGAGAATGTCTCGTTGCGCGGCAGCGGCGGCGGTGTGCTGGGCAACTTCGAGGTGAGCACGCTGGATTCGGGCGAACCCGACGCACCCGTGGTCTATGTGGACGGACTGGCCATACTCGGAAATGTCGAGGCGAAGCCCAAGCGGGGCAAGATGATCGAGGACATCCTCGACCGCGTCTCCCGCAAGGTCGACCGGAATTTGCGCAAGCACCTGGATCGTTGACGGTTGTGAATTCGGTCGCACCCGAAGAGATTCGGTCAGGTCACGACGCCTCGACAATGCCCTGGAACCTCAGCGGTTGGGAACTCAGTGCATAGGCGCGCGCACAGCGGGTAGGGCTTGCTGCATCGTCTCTTGGAGGGTGCCGTGGGCTTCACGCGGAACCCGGTACGCCCGGCACGCGCGCGCCTTGCGATCGCACGCCCCGGACGCTCCGGACCCGTCGCCCCGGTCCACGTGGGCCCCACGGCTCCCTCCAGCTCGCGAAGCCGTCGTCAGGAGTAGACCGTGCTGCAACCGCCGCATTCGTCCTTGCAGGTCGCTGCCGTTCCGCCCCAGCGGATGCCAGCGCGAGAGAGGGACCAGGACGCCCCGTGGCACACCGAGGCGGTGTGCCGGCGCGACGAGGCGGGTCTCTTCTTCGCCCCCTCCAAGGAACCGACCGCGGCCAGGCTCTCCCGGGAGGAGGCGGCCAAGCGGGTCTGCGGAGGCTGTCCCGTCATGGTCGAGTGCCGCGAACACGCCCTGCTGCAACCCGAGCCGTACGGAGTCTGGGGCGGCCTCACCGCTGCCGAACGCCGAGTGGTCCTGGCCAGGCGCCGCCGCCGCGAAATGGAACTCAAGAAGACCGCCCGCGGCACGATAGCCGCGGCCGGCTGACCAGAGCTGGGCACAGGAAAGGGGCGCCTCTCCGCACAGAGGGCGCCCCTTCTCCCGCATGATCTTTTTTCGGTACGAGGATCAGACGCGAGCGCGATGACAGGCGCTGGCCGGGTCGCCTTAAGGGGCGCGGGGAACTGCGCGACCAGCCCCCACGGCCCCGCAGCCGCCCACGACCCAATGCACCCCACCCAACCGACGGAACTACTTGGCCCGGTCGAAGTCGATCGCGCTATAAGCCCTCAGCTTGCTGAGCCTGTGCTCGGACGAAATCTGCCGAACCGTCCCCGACTTCGACCGCATCACGATCGACTCCGTCGTAGCCGTCTCCGACCGATAACGAACCCCGCGCAGCAACTCCCCGTCGGTGATCCCGGTAGCGACGAAGAAGACGTTCTCCCCGGACACCAGGTCGTCGGTCAGCAGAACCCGATCGAGATCGTGCCCCGCGTCCACCGCCCGCTGCCGCTCATCCTCGTCCTTCGGCCACAACTTGCCCTGGATGGTGCCCCCGAGGCACTTCACGGCACAGGCCGAGATGATGCCCTCGGGCGTGCCACCGATACCGAGCAGCAGATCGACGCCCGTGCCCTCACGCAGCGCGAGGATCGACCCGGCGACATCGCCGTCGGAGATCAGCTTCATCCGCGCCCCGGTCTCCCGGATCTCCTTGATGATGCCCTCGTGGCGCGGCCGGTCGAGGATGACGACGGTGACGTCCTCCGGCGTGACCCGCTTGGCCTTGGCGACCCGGCGGATGTTCACGGAGACGGGCGCGTTGATGTCGACGAAGTCGGCGGCGTCCGGGCCGGTGACCAGCTTGTCCATGTAGAAGACGGCGGACGGGTCGAACATCGAGCCGCGGTCGGCCGCCGCGAGGACCGCGATGGCGTTCGCCATGCCCTTGGCGGTCAGGGTCGTACCGTCGATCGGGTCGACGGCGATGTCGCACTCGGGCCCGGTCCCGTCGCCGACGCGCTCCCCGTTGAAGAGCATGGGCGCCTCGTCCTTCTCGCCCTCACCGATGACGACGACGCCGTTCATCGAGACGGTCGAGACGAGGGTCCGCATGGCGCGCACCGCGGCACCATCGGCGCCGTTCTTGTCACCGCGGCCGACCCAGCGGCCCGCGGCCATCGCGGCGGCCTCGGTCACCCGGACGAGTTCCAGGGCCAGGTTGCGGTCAGGAGCTTCGGAGGGGACTTCGAGTTCGGACGGCAGATGATGATGCTCGGTCATCGAGACGCACCTTTCTGATACGACGACGGCCGGATGAGGGTGTTGGCCCCGACTCTATCGTTAGGCAGACAAAATGAGCAGGGGGCCCCACGGATGAGCGGGCAGGTGCACCTGCGACGATAGGCGGCGTGGCAGGTTCGAACGGCAAGGCCGGTAAGCAGAAGACGGTCCGGGACATGATTCTTTCCCTGGGCCTCATCAGTCTCGCGGCGGGAGTGATCTACCTCTTCATCCCGCACGACGACTCCGCTCCCGACCTCAAACGGGTCGACTACCGCGTCGAGTTGCTGACCGCTCGCCGCGCCGCGAGCTACCCGGTGGCCGCGCCCCAGGGCCTGTCGGCCGACTGGAAGGCGACCTCGGTGCGCTTCTCGGGCGAGAACTTCGACGCGTGGCACCTCGGCTTCCATGACTCCGAGGGTGAATACGTGGCGGTGGAGCAGTCCGCTCAGAAGCCGTCCGTCTTCATCGACGAGAAGACCCAGAGCGCACAGGAGACGAAGGTCACCCAGCGCATAGGGGACGTGACCTGGACGCGGTACGAGGGCGACAAGTACGACGCGCTGGTGCTGCGCGAGAAGGGCTCCACGACGGTGGTGACGGGCACGGCGCCGTTCGACCGTCTGACGAAGATGGCCCAGGCCCTGAAGACGACGTAGGCGCACGTACGCAGGCGAGACGGGGCGGGTGCGCCGGAGGGGTCACTCGCCCCCGGAGCCGGACCGGCCCTCCTCGCCCTCACCGTCGGACGGTCCTTCCGCGCCGGACCCTTCGTGTTCCTCGGCCAAGGCCGCGTCGAGCCGCTTGCGCGCGCCCTCCAGCCACTGCCGGCACACCTTGGCCAGCTCCTCGCCGCGCTCCCAGAGGGCGAGGGACTCCTCCAGCGTCGTACCGCCCGTCTCCAGTCGCCGTACGACGTCGATCAGCTCGTCCCGCGCCTGCTCATAGCCGAGCGCCTCACTCACGTTGCTGCTGGTCATGCGCCCACCCTAAACATCGACTACATCGACAACATCGGCTCGGACAGTGAACTCACCCTCGGCGACCCGAGCCCGCAGCACCTCACCGGCCGCGACGTCACCCGGGTCCCGGACCACGTGCCCGTCGGCCTGTTGCAGCACCGCGTACCCGCGCCGCAGGGTCGCGGCGGGGGAGAGGCCCACCACGCGCGCGTGGGTGTGGGACAGCTCGGAGTCGGCGCGGTCGAGGAGATGGCGGAGAGTGCGCCGCGAACGTTCGACGAGGGAGGAGACCTGATCGGCCCGCTCGTCGATCATCCGGTGCGGATCCTCTATGACGGGCCGCGCGAGGGCGTGCGCGAGCCCGCGTTCCTCCCGGTCGACGAAGGCGTGCACGGACCGCCGGGCCCGGTCGAGCAGCAGCCGCACCCGCTCGTACTCCTCGCCCACATCCGGTACGACCTTCTTGGCGGCGTCGGTAGGGGTGGAGGCCCGC
>Ga0307513_10013014_pt1 | contig 10234 bp, 6 predicted proteins | sample 15_EM_MG_FD_202174 | JGI IMG/M metagenome (GOLD analysis project Ga0307513, IMG submission 202174) | Populus trichocarpa ectomycorrhiza microbial communities from riparian zone in the Pacific Northwest, United States - 15_EM | ecosystem: Host-associated > Plants > Roots > Unclassified | place...
GCGACCAACGCGGCGGGTAACGCGACGACGATGAACAGTTCCTCGGTGAAGATCGCGGCGCCGGGTGTGCCGGGGACGCCGGTGATGGTGTTGACCTCGCCGGTGGCGGCGACGGTTACCTGGTCGGCGCCGGCGACGGCGGTCGGTCCGGTGGTCAGCTACACGCTGATCTCGACCGGGGCTGGAACGCCGGATGTGTCGGACTGTGCCGTGATCACGGCGACGACGTGTGCGGTGACGAGTCTGGTCGCGGATGTGTCGTACCAGTTCAAGGTGACCGCGCGCAACGGGGCAGGCCCGACCGACTCGGCCAACAGCGTGGCGGTGACGGTTTCTCTGCCAGGTGTGCCGGGCACGCCGACGGTGCTCGTCACCGCGTCCGGTGTGGTCACGGTGAACTGGACGGCACCGCTGTCCGGGGGTGTGGTCAAGGACTACACCGTCACCGCGTCGTCGGCACCGGCTACCTCGACGCTGTGCATCGAGGCGACCGGTCTCACGTGCAGCTTCGTCGGTCTGAACCCGGCCACGGCGTACACGTTCTCGGTGATGGCTAACGGCGCCGCCGGGGGTACTTCGTCCGCTGGTAGTTCTGCGCCGATCAAGGCGGATCGGCCGAGTACCCCAGGCACGCCGACGCTGGCTCTGGGCGGTCCGAACGCACTACGCGTCACCTGGGGGGCCGCCAACACTGCTGGTCCGGTTGCCGGGTACACAGTGGTGTCGAACCCGCTGCTGACCACGCCCCCGGCCTGTGTCGATGTGGTGCTTACGACCTGCGTCTTTGATCAGTTGGCGAGTGGGACGTCGTACACGTTCACGGTGACGGCGAAGGGGCCGGTGGGTACTTCGGACGCGAGCGGGTCCTCGGGACCTCTCATCCCTGGGCCGCCGGATGCTCCGGCCAAGCCGACGGTCGCGCTGACCGGCACTGCTGGTGAGGTCAAGGTGTCCTGGGTGGCGCCGAGTCCGGGTGCGGGTATCGCCGGCTACACGGTGCAGTCCACTCCTAGCGGACATGGCTGTACCACTACCACCGCCACCTCCTGCACGATCACTGATCTTGGGACGGCTACTCCGTACACGTTCCGGGTCCAGGCTGTCGGTGTCACAAACAGCGGCAACTCCGCGTTCAGCGCGTGGTCTGACTCGATCACATCGAGTACGGGGGGCGCGCCGGCGGCGGTGTCCAAGCCGACCGCGGTGGTGACCGGAGTGGGCCAGGTCGTGGTGACGTGGCCGCCGCTGATCGGTGGCGGTCCGGTGACGAACTTCACCGTTGCGGTGGTGGCTGGTGTGGTGCCGGCAGCGGCATCGGGTTGCGCGCCCAGCGCCGTTGTTGCCCCGTGCGTGTTCACCGGTCTCGACCCGGCGGTCGCGTATCAGTTCCAGGTCACGGCTCATGCGCCGGTGGAATCCAGTAGCACCGTGTCGGGGTTGTCGGATCCGGTCATGCCGGGTGCGCCGGGGATACCGGCTACGCCAACCGCGGTGGCCACGGCACCGGGCACGGTGACGGTGAATTGGACGGCATCCGTTTCCGGCGGCGGTCCACTGACCAGCTACTCGATCACGTCCGACCCGGTAGTCACGCCTCCGCCGGCTTGCACCCGCACCAGCACGAGTACGCACAGTTGTGTCTTCTCGGATCTGGTGACCACCAGGTCGTACACGTTCCTGGTGACGGCGAACGGTCCGGCGGGCAGTACCCCGTCGGTGGCCAGGTCCGCCGCGATCATCCCGGCCGCGCCGGGCGAGCCGGGTAATCCGACGGTGCTGGTCACCGCGGCGAACACGGTACGGGTGACGTGGACGGCGCCTACTGGTGGCGGTCAGGTCACGAGCTACACGGTCGCCTCGTCGGGGAGTCCGGCGGCTACTGACGCCTGCACCACCGTGGTCGGCCTGACATGTGACTTCACCGGTCTGAATGCGGCTACGCCGTACACGTTCCGGGTGACGGCGAACAGTCCGGCAGGAAATACTCCGTCGGCCGCCTGGTCAACGTCGATCATTCCGGCTGCGCCGGGCCTACCGAATGCGCCGACGGTGCTGGTGACTGCGGTGGGCGCGGTGAAGGTGAGTTGGATGGCGCCGTCCGGTGGCGGTCTGGTCACCGGATACACGGTCACGTCGTCGGGAAGTCCTGCGTCGGTGCCGGCTTGTACTAATGTGTTGGTTTTGATATGTGATTTTGTGGGTCTGGATGCGGTTACGTCGTATTCGTTCACCGTGACGGCGAACGGTCCGGCGGGCAATATCACGTCGGAGCCGTCTGGTTTGGTGTTTGCGGCGAGGCCGGGTGCACCGGGTCGGCCGACGGTGTCGGTAACGGCGCCGAACACGGTGCATGTGAGTTGGGCGCCGTCGTCCGGTGCAGGTCCGTTGACCAGCTATTCGGTCAGTTCCGACCCGGGCGTCACACCGCCGCCCGGCTGCGTCGGTGTCACTGCGTCGAGTTGTGATTTCACTGGTTTGAGCGCGGCGACGTCGTACACGTTTGTGGTGACGGCGACCGGTCCAGCCGGTAGCACTCCGTCGGCGCCGAGCTTGGCGCCTGTCGGCCCGGCGATGCCCGGTGCGCCGGGTACGCCGCAGGTGTCGGTCACGGCGCTGAACACGGTGCACGTGCGTTGGACGGCGTCGTTCGGTGGGGCCACGGTGACCGGCTACACGGTGACCGCGGACCCGTCGGTCACCGTGCCAGACGGCTGTCGTAACACCAGCGCGCTGACGTGTGATTTCAGTGGTTTGGATGCGGCTACGTCGTACACCTTCCTGGTGACGGCGAACAGCGTCGCGGGTAGCACGCCGTCGGTGGCCAGGTCGGCGTCGATCAGCACGGCGGCGCCGGGTGCGCCGGGTGCGCCGACGGTGGCATTGGGCGGCCCGAACGCGGTGAAGATCAGTTGGGCGGCCTCGACCACTGGTGGTCCGGCGACGGGCTACACGGTGGTGTCGGATCCGATGGTCACTGCGCCGGCGGCTTGCGCCGATGTGCTCGCGTCGACGTGCCTCTTTGATCATCTGGCAAGCGGTACGGCGTACACCTTCAAGGTGATGGCGAGCGGGCCGGTGGATGGTGGTGCGACCTCCACGAGTTCGCCATCGTCGGCGATAATTCCTGGCCCGCCGGCTGCGCCGGCCAAGCCAACGGTCGCGTTGACCGCGGTGGCCGGTCAGGTCCGGGTTACCTGGGTCGCGCCGAGCGCGGGCGCTGGTATCGCTAGCTACACAGTGCAGTCCAGTCCGGGCGACCTCGGCTGTGCTGGACCGGCTGGTTCGGGTGCCACGTTCTGCCTGGTGTCCGGTCTGACCCCGGCAACGGAGTACACGTTCCGGGTGCAGGCCATGGGCGTACCGAACAGCGGCAACTCCGCGTTCAGCCCGGCGTCCGAGTCGATCATCGCGAGCACGCTGGGTGCGCCGACCGACGTCGACGTCGTCGGGGCCGATCGGCAGATCGCGGTCTCGTGGACCGCGCCGATCAATACCACGGCGCAGATCGCCTCCTACCGGGCGACCGCAACTCCGAGCGGCGCCTCATGTACGACCGGCAACGGCGCGGATACGGACTGTGTCATCACCGGCCTGAGTAACGGGAGCTCGTACACGGTGACCGTGATTGCGGTCGGGGTCAACAACGTCGGCAATTCGGCGCCGAGTGCTCCGTCGATCCGGGTGCGACCCACCGCCGGCCGTCCCGGGCCGCCGACCGACGTCAGGGCTGCTTCACGTGACGGCGGCGCCCAGATCACCTGGGCGGCACCGGCCGGGATCGGTGACGGCATCGCCCGCTACACGGCCACCGCGACTCCGGACGGGAAAGCCTGCGTCACCCCGAACGCAGCCGTCCTGAGCTGCCTGATCGAAGGGTTGGAAAACGGGAACGAGTACAAGATCACAGTGGTGGCCATCGGTCGCGGCGGGAGCGGCAACTCGGGACCGAGCTCGCCGCCGGTGATCGTACGACCCCGCGCCGCCACCGCGACGCCGGCGGATGTGCACGTCACGCCGGGCATCCTTACCCTGGCTGTCGGGTTCACGCCGGGCAGCGTCACCACCGGGGTGATGAGCTATACGGCCACCGCCACGGCCACGGCTGCCGGCGGGACTCCGGTCGCACCCTGCACCACCCCGAATGCCAGCACGGCAGAGTGCGTCATCACCGGGGTGACGGCGGGAGCCACCTACACGGTCACCGTGGTCTCCAACGGGTCCACCGGCAGCTCGTCGCCGAGCGATCCGTCAAGCCCGGTGATGGCGCTGAGCTGGCCGGCACCGCCGCTGCCTCCGACGGCTCCGACCGGGACCGCGATCTATGGGCCGGTTACCAGCTCGGGGGGCGCGACGGCGACTCTCGGTAGCCCGATCACGCTCTCCGGAAACGCGTACGCGCCGTTCACCGGGGTCACTGTGGGCCTCTATCCGGGGCCGGTGCTCGCTACCACGGTGACCGACTCAACGGGTAACTTCAGCGTTCCGGTGACGATTTCGGGGGTCCCGAGTGGCTCGTACACGATCGTCGCTGCCGGAATGAGGACGATCGGGACCGTGCGGTACCGGGCGTTGCAGGTGACCGTCTAGGCCCCGAGCTCCGGCACGGCGTTCGCGAGCGGGAATTCCATCGCCAGGAAACTGACGACGGGAGATGTCCGGAGTCGCTTCGCGCTTACACGGGCGGCGCGGTAGTCGAAGGTCGAGGGCCGGGGGAGAATTCCTTCGGCCCCTCGACATCGGCACAGTTGTGCCGTCGATGTCCGGCCATGTGGCAGGGGTCGCCCCGGTCGGCAATGCTGGGTCGCGTGACCACCCCGCAAAACCTCGACGAGCGTTTCCGGGACGCCGTGTCGGCCCTGACGCCGCCCGCCGATCGCCGGTCGCCCGACGAGCCGCTTCGCGACGGCTCGGCCCTCACCGGCGCCCGCGCCCTGGAACTCTTCGACGCCCAGCTCATCAGCCGGCACCTCGACCTGGCCGCGCGCTGGCTGCGCAGCTTCAACGAGGGCTTCTACACGATCGGATCGTCCGGCCACGAGGGAAACGCCGCGGTAGCCGCCGCGCTGCGCAACGACGATCCCGCGCTGCTGCATTACCGGTCGGCCGCGTTCTACTGTGTCCGGGCCGCGGCGGCCGACGGCGATCCCGCCCGAGACATCCTGCGCGGCGTCGTCGCGTCCGCCCGGGAGCCGATGGCCGGCGGGCGGCACAAGGTCTTCGGCCGCGCCGACCTGCAGATCATCCCGACCACTTCGACAGTCGCGTCGCACCTGCCCCGGGCGGTCGGGCTGGGGTTCGCATTGTCGTTGAAGGGCGCGGAGACCCGGTGGCCGGAGGACGCGATCGCGGTGGCCTCCTTCGGGGACGCGTCGATCAACCACGCCAGCGCCACCGCCGCGCTCAACGCCGCCGGCTGGTACGACCACTCCGGCGTACGGATCCCGCTGCTGTTGGTCTGTGAGGACAATGGGCTGGGCATCAGCGTGCCGTCGCCGGAGGGCTGGGTGGCCGAGATGCTGCGGTCCCGGCCCGGGATCCGGTACAGCGCCGCGGACGGCAGCGACCTGGCGGCCACCTACGACGCGGCGGCCGAGGCGGTGGCGTTCGTCCGGGAGCAGCGTCGGCCGGCCGTGCTGCACCTGTCCATGGTGCGGCTGATGGGGCATGCCGGCGCGGACGCCGAGATCGCCTACCGATCGCGCGAGGACATCGCCCGTGACCTGGACCGCGACCCGTTGACCGGCACCGCGAAGCTGCTGGTGGAGGGCGGATTCGCCACCCCCGACGACCTCATCAAGTCGTACGACGAGGTCGGCTGGCGGGTGCGCAAGATCGCCGAGGAGGTGCTGGGTGAGCCGAAGCTGGCCAGCGCCGCCGAGGTGGTCGCCCCGCTGGCGCCGCGCCGGCCGCTGCGGGCCGCACACACGGTCACGGAAGCGGCCGGCCGCGCCGCCGGGCCGGATGCCGCGGCACGGTCCCGGGCGTTCGGCGGCAAGCTGCCCGAACAGGCCGGCCCGATGACGCTGGCGCAGACCATCAACGCCACGCTGACCGACGTGATGCTGGCCACTCCCGGCGCGCTGATCTTCGGCGAGGACGTCTCCCGCAAGGGCGGCGTGTACGGCGTCACCAAGAATCTGCGCGACCGGTTCGGGCCGGAACGGGTCTTCGACACGCTGCTGGACGAGACCACGATCCTGGGCCTCGGGCTCGGTGCCGGACTGGGCGGACTGCTGCCGATCCCCGAGATCCAGTACCTGGCGTACCTGCACAACGCCGAGGACCAGCTGCGTGGCGAGGCGGCCACGCTGTCGTTCTTCTCGTCCGGCGCATTCCGGAACCCGATGGTCGTACGGGTCGCCGGGCTGGCGTTCCAGGAGAGTTTCGGGGGGCACTTTCACAACGACAACTCGGTGGCCGTGCTACGCGACGTACCGGGACTGGTCTTGGCCGTGCCGGCGCGGCCCGCCGACGCGGCACCGATGCTCCGCTCCTGCCTGGCGTCGGCCGTGGTGGACGGCAGCGTGTGCGTGTTCCTGGAGCCGATCGCGCTCTACCACACGCGTGATCTCTATCAACCTGGCGACAACGAGTGGCTGGCGCCATACCCGGCGCCCGCCGACTGGGCGACCGGGCATGTGCCGATCGGCCGGGCCCGGACCTATCCGGTCGGCTCGGCCCAGGATCTGACGATCCTGACCTTCGGCAACGGCGTCCGGATGTCGCTGCGGGTCGCCGCACAGCTCGCCGCCGAGGGGTACGGGTCGAGAGTGGTGGACCTGCGCTGGCTCAGCCCGCTGCCCACCTCTGACCTGGTCAGAGAGGCGGCGGCGACCGGGCGGGTGCTGATCGTGGACGAGACCCGGCGCTCCGGCGGGGTCGGCGAGGGCATCCTCGCGGCCCTGGTCGACGGCGGTTTCGTGGGCGCCGCGCGGCGGATCGCCTCGGCCGACTCCTTCATTCCGCTCGGTCCGGCCGCACAGCAGGTTCTGATCGGGGAAGATGCCATCACACTGGGTGCCCACGCACTGCTGGCACGGTAAATTGCCACACACTCGGTGCGCCACTTGCGCGCGGGCGAGCAAGTGTGTGGACTACCCCCAGGTTTTTCGCAACTGGCAAGGAGGAACTAGACAGTGAGCGCGACCGCTGGTCAGGCCGACGGCGTACGTAGCCTGGCGGACCGGTTCGGCTTCGAGCCGACCATGGTGGTCATGGAGATGGGCTACGACGACGATGTCGACGAAGACCTCCGTGACGCCCTGACCGAACGCGTTGGCGAGTTGGTCGACGAAGACACCGACGAGGTGGTCGACGCGGTACTCCTGTGGTATCGCGACGGCGACGGTGACCTGTTCGAGCTGCTGACCGATGCCCTGGGCCCCCTCGCCGACAACGGCGTGGTGTGGTTGCTGACCCCCAAAGCCGGCCGCGACGGCCACGTCGAACCGAGCGAGGTCAGCGAATCCGCGCCGACCGCGGGCCTGCAGCAGACGTCGACGCTGAACGCCGGCAAGGATTGGACCGGCGCACGGCTGGTTTCGCCGAGAGGCGCCAAGAAGAAGTAGCGTTTCGTGCCTCCGTCGGCCGGCTCCCCGCAGGGGTGACCGGCCTACTGAGCTTAGGGTTGCGGCATGCTGATCGAGGTCGGAAGCTCGGCGCCGGACTTTGTGCTGAAGGACCAGAACAACCAGCCGATCCACTTGACCGATTTCCGCGGCCGGAAGGCGGTGCTGCTGGTCTTCTATCCGCTGGCCTTCAGCAGCACCTGCCAGGGCGAGTTGTCCGAGGTACGCGTCAACCTGGCGGAGTACGCCAACGAGGCGGTCCAGATCGTGACGGTGAGCGTGGATTCGGTCTACAGCCACAAGGTGTGGGCCCAGCGCGAGGGTTTCGAGTTCCCGCTGCTGGCGGACTTCTGGCCGCATGGTGCGGTGGCTCGGGCGTACGGGGTGTTCAACGATGTGGCGGGCTTCGCCAATCGGGGCACGTTCCTGATCGATGCCGCCGGGGTGGTCCGGTTCGCGGAGCTGCTGGGGCCGGGGGAGGCCCGTGACCAGAAGAGATGGCGGGCGGCCGTGGCGGAGCTGCGGTCCTGATCGCACGGTAGGATGACGGTTCCGGCTTTCGCCGAGCCGGGCGCGTAGCTCAGTGGGAGAGCACTCGCCTTACAAGCGAGGGGTCGCAGGTTCGAAACCTGCCGTGCCCACCATGCCGGCCTCCGGGGGCGACCCCCGGACACCCACGGTGCGATGGTTGCGCTTCTGCGCAAGCCGCGCATGCGGGTCTGCTCCGGTTGCCCGCATGTTCATACGGATGTGGCGTTTTGGTCGGACTACTCGGCAGACGATTTCGTTTCCCGACGACGTGGCGACGGCGATGGCTGACGTCCCACGCCGCCAGGTGTCGGCGTATGTGACCGAGGCCGTCCGGCGCCGGATCCAGTCCGACGCAGCCCGCGTGGCACTACGCGCTGCCGGTCACCGGGAGTTCCCGTTCGATCCGGTCGCATCGGCGGGCCGCCTGGCGGGCGCGGCGGTTCCTGCCGACGTGCACCGGGCCGCTCTCGACCGGCTGGCCGCGGCGGTCGGAGGTGATCGCGATGACCTGGCTGCCCGGCTCGGCCGCAGCGCCGAGGCCGCCGGGTGGTGACCCGCCCTGCGTCGGTCTTCGACACCGGCGCGCTGATCGCGTAGCCGCAGGCGACGAGCGGGTCGGGATGATGCTTGCCGACGCTGCGGATCTGGACGTGCGGGTGGCTATCCCGGTGATCTGCCTCGTCGAGGCGTACCGGGAGCTCGACATGAAGAGCATGATCTGCTGGGGCCCGCTGCGGGCCAACAGCGCGGTCGTGCTGTCGCCGGTCGAGGTGATCGCAGGCGGGGACTGTGCACCGATCATCGGGGCGATGGCCCGCACGACCGGCCGGCTCGGGGCTGCGTACGCCGTCTACACGGCGATGGCGGCCGGGGCCGCGGTCGTCAGCTCCCGCCCCGATCAGCTAACAGGCTTCCTCGGCGGCCAGTGGCCGATCACCGAGGTCTGAGACAGTGGAGGAGCCGTCGGCCCTGCAGCGCGACCGGGGTGTGAGCTGCGCTCGGGCGCCGCCGCAACAGGCACCTGAGTTCAGGGGTCGCAGGTTCGAAACCTGCCGCGCCCCCCTTGCCTCATCTACGCCTTTTTGATGCTGTTTGTCTAGCCTCCGACCGGCCGAGCGGTCTGCGCCGTCAATGCCGCGATGGGCGGCGGTGACCGATTCCCCTTGTCGACGCGCAACACTTCATCGGGCTAGTCGCGCAAATCGCTCTAATTCCTGATTTATCCGTGGTTATCTAGGTGCCGATCAGTCACGACGATTCGGAGGAAGGTTTACCCATGAGTAAGGCAACACACGCGCTGGCGATGGCCGGAATGGCCGTAATCGCGGGCGCGCTGATCGGGGCGGGTCCGGCCGCGGCTTCGGCGCCAACCGTGCAGCCAACCACAACCGCCACGCAGAGCACCGTGAGTAGGGTTCTGGTTCAGGGTCTCGAGAATGATCCCGAAGTCCGCTACTACCGCACGCTGAAACTGTGTAACAGGGCAGGCAGCCTCGGCGTGCGCGAGGGCGATTGGGACGAATACGACTGCGACCGCGGGAAGGGCTCGAAGCGGAAGTTGTGGAAAATGACGCCGTTCTGGGACGACAACGAGGACAACGGCAACAACTGGCCGCGCCCGGCGTTGACCTAGGCCACGGATACCAGGGGCCACCACTAGGTCGACGTGATCCACCAGAGCGGCGTTGACCCGCCGCACGATCCGTCTTGACATCGAACGCATTCTGCGGGCCACGCCTAGGCATGGGCGTGGCCCGTAGCGGCTTGAGCGGTGGGAGCCGTGAAAGTTGAGTCAGGTTTGTTGATCGTGGTTGGTTTTCTGGTGTGGTGGCGGGGTTTTGCTTGTTCAGGCGGCGGCGAGTCCGGCTTGTCTGGTGAGGTTGTCGAGGGCGGTTTGGTAGGTGCGGGCGGCGGCGTGCAGCGGTGACGGTGCAGGCGGGTCGGGGTCGGTGAGTTCGGCGAGGCAGGTGCGTAGGAACCGGTCGTCTAGGCGGGTGAGGAACAGGGCGTGGTGCAGGCCGGTGTCGGTGACCTGGTAGCCGTGGGTGCCTCGGATCCGGGTGATCAGGCCGTGGACGCGTAGCCGTCGCAGGTCGTAGCCGGCCTGGCTGGTGGTGAGCTGTTCGGGGGTGTGT
>Ga0307513_10013015_pt1 | contig 10233 bp, 10 predicted proteins | sample 15_EM_MG_FD_202174 | JGI IMG/M metagenome (GOLD analysis project Ga0307513, IMG submission 202174) | Populus trichocarpa ectomycorrhiza microbial communities from riparian zone in the Pacific Northwest, United States - 15_EM | ecosystem: Host-associated > Plants > Roots > Unclassified | place...
CCACCGCCCACGCCATCTTTCTTCACAAAACCACCACAGATCACCCTCGTTTATACAATGGTGTGTGTCATTTTTTCTGCCTTTGGGCCTTCCCCGTCCACGTTTCTTATCTTATTTACGGGGTCCTGTGCCACAGATGAAACCAGAAGACGAGACCATGGACATCGACGGCGAGGCCAACACCGCGAATCTCAGCCATAATATTCCCCAGACTCAGCAGGATACTTATACACCCCAAGGTATGTGCTGCTGTCACCCCCACGTCGATCAACATCATTTACTCATTCAGCGCTAGTCCCCCAACTGCCCACGCCATCTGCCAAAGACAGCTTCCGCGAGATCCAGGTTAAAGTCCACCTCCGCAGCTTTGGAAAGGATACATGGACATATCAAGGGAGAGGGATGGTCACACAGGAGATAACAGGGCACTCCTCTCGCGTTGGTACATCACTTTCGTGATTCGGCCCCAAATGTTGCCTGACCAGACTTGGTTTTTCATTTACCAGTGGTCCGAAATCTGAACAACGGAAAGATTATGGCGACATTTAGCGAAGTAATTTCCCAGTTTCTGCTGGCATTTGAACAAGACGAGTTAATATTTCCTATCTCCTAGACCTCGGACCTCCAGGCCGAAAAGAGAGGCAACTTCGTTGTCATTAGTTGTGTCGACGGACCTCGCGTTGTATCTTGGTCTTTGAATGTAATTTGGTTTATTAACCAACTCCGTTCACTTCTAAACCCTCTGCTCCTAGGCTCTGAACAACTCGGAAACTCTGCGTCTGTTAGCAAGCATTGAGCTTGCCTGCTACAGATGTAAACAGGCTCTGCAAGATCCTCGACTGCATAGCAAGGCCCGACGAAAGATAGAAAGGCTCATCAAGGAAGACAGACGGAAGAGACATCGTCGCCGAAAGGACCAGGAGGCTATGATTGATGCCTTTGCACAAAATCTAAACCTGTCGAATTCCCAAGAACCAGCACCTGCGGCATCATAAACATGTTTTCAAACCTTTTAGTGCCTGAATAGCAGAGGTGGTGTCGATATTGTATAACTAAGCCCCCCACATGGGCGGTGTGTTGTATCTGTTAGATATATTTCAATTATGCTCTGAACACTTACATGTTCATACTCTTTTCTGTTTTCTTGCTTTCGAAGCATCAATTCGAGCACTCGAACTCTCATTGCGCGTACCAACAAGTGAAGTCTTTGCTATGAATAGGATATTGCGGTAAACGTATATAAACTGAGGACTTCCAACAGTTGACATTACGGACGAATCTTCCCCTACAATGGGACAGAAGAAGATCTAGCCGCTGGAATATTGGTACTCAGTAAACCTGGGATTGGTACTCGTCCTTCTGAGTATGATGGAGGCAATTCCAAGAGCTCATCCGACTCTGCAATATCAGTGTGCACAATCACACGGTGTAATGGACGGGCGCTTGCTCTATCTAAAGGCAAAAGCGATGCGTTGCGTGACAGTGGCACTTCCTGACTCTGAAGCGAGGCATACATCAACATACCGCCCCCGTTAGGGGAGATACTTGCACCTGATAAACTATGGGCGCTCGAAGGTCGAAGGTCATGATGTAAAAGGGGGGCATGCCCTGACGATGAGCCTGTTCTGAAGTCGGACGTCAGGGGCAAGGAAGATGTCGACTGCCCTTCGGTCCCCATGGATTGGAGAATTTGACCCTTCTGTGAAAGGGAAGAAAGTAACGGCGCTGCTGCTTCAAATGGAGTAACCGCGTATTGTCCAGAAGGGAATGGACCAGTGTCAGCCGGAGGCAAACGGGGACTGTCGGAAAGAAGGTGGGTTTTATTAGAGATAGAGATGCGCGTTCTCCGGCGTCTCCTGAGGAAAAGAATGAACCAGGCAATGATTGCAATGACGCCCACACCTCCTATGACACCTCCCGCTATGGCGCCTTTTTTGGACTTCGAAGGACTCGGCTGCCCCACATCGCTGGACGAGGAGGGAAGAGGGACTGTCGTAGACGAGGATGAGATGAGACCAGAGGATGAGATACAAGACTTGTTATCGGACAACTTCACAATCCCGAGGGGAGAAGTTCCGCCGTTTCGTCCTTGAGAATCCATCATGGAAAATACCACAGAAGTGCCAGCAGTCAAGTTGTTCTTCCATTCGAAAGTATCTCCACGGGGAGGGTAAAGCGTAAAGGATTGACCTAAAGGCACAAACCCCTTGAGAAAATATCAGGTCAACGTTAAAAAACGAATGCCCATTGAAAGCTCACGTAGATAGTGATAGGTTGCACTGCGTTGGGATATTGATTAAAAGGGTATGGTCTGTGGAGTGTTGGAACGTAGTTTCCATCGCAAAGAGCTCAAGAACTTACTTGCATTCCTCGAGGTCCGTATCCAATGAAAAGTAGAAATCCACAGCTATGCGGCAATTGAGTCCCCGCGAATGCTTGTACAACTTCAAACGTACCTGGACTACTAGTGTTGCATGAATTACCACTAATAGAATCGCCGACGGTCAACAACGCAGAAATCCCTCCTGAGGCAACCCCCAATGCGTCCGATAAAGCCAACATTACGCGCTGGGATTTGGCAAGTGTGAGTCGAGTTGTAAATGACCCTGCGTCATTTCCGAACGCTGTTGCTGGGATTGAGAAATTTCTTATGGGCTGCCCTGGCTTTGGAACTCTAAGTTGCCGAACCACTTGAGAGTTTGAACAGAACATACAGATATTATTAGCAACCGAAATGGTGGTTGTCCTCCTGTGAACGCTCAAGGATCAGTGATATTCTTAAAAACCAAGAAAGGTTTTACGTACCTGTCCAACTGACCGTCAAGTCGTCGCATTCACTGGGGTTGGTATTCGTAAATGTGAATGCCAGAGCATTGAAAGGAAAGAGAGTGATGGCAAACACCAACTTCTGCCAAAAAAATAGAAAAGACATCGTAAATATGCACGCAAAGCAAAGACAAGGAGGAAAGGGTACATCTAGTAAACATCAGGACAGTTTGGCAGCTAAGTAGGGCCTTGGGCTACCTCGCGTCAGCAACAACACTACAACATCTTGGCAGTCGTAATTCCGCCCTAATGGTGCTGGTATCATGCGGTCAAGTGTAGCCGCACTGATGGAAATGTCGGTCTCCCACGCAGGTAACAGCTGGGGAGAACGAAAATCATCAACGGTTGGTTGCTTTCATAGTCACGGTCAAGCCTACGATTCTACCGTCTTCATTTGTGTGAAACGGCCAGGCCAATGCCCTAATGAAAGTACAAAATATGGATAGATAGTATGTAAGAAACACATGTCGAAAAGGAATGGGGGAGACGGTGCCGCAATTAGACTTTTGGAACAGGTATCGACCACAGAGATAGGAATATGTATATACAAGGGGCAGCCTCGAAGATCCTCAAGAGTAAGGCCCACCTGGAAGTTTGCCAGAGGCGCCTGGCGTTGTTGGATTTACAGTTACTCCTGGACCCCGTCGCTCCGAGTATTGTGGAGGGAGTTCGACGACACCGCTTTCATCAGGAGGCGGTAGTGCATCTTCTACGTCGGTATGGACGATAAATCTCGAGGGCGTGTATGCTGATACGCCCGCCATGGCAGCTTTCCGCTGTGCACTTGACTGGACTTCACTTGGTGCTGATGGTTGGGAGGTTTGCATTGAGAATCGTTCAGGTTGCGTACCAACGAGCGTAAGAGGTGGTGCTGAATGGAAGGGATCGCCAGGATGGGGGTTCACCGACTGATAGTTTGGATTTGGTGGGTATAATTGTGCATTGGGTTGATAGGCCCCAGGATACTGCTGATATGGGTTATATTCATGTGGAGCAGTCGTATCCGAAAACTGGTAGCGGCTGGAGGAATACTGGCTAGCCGCATCGATTTGACTCGGTGGTATGTAGCGAGCGGAAGGTTGATACTGAGATTCAGGGGGCGAATCGTAGAAAGGGTTGTCACTAAAGGGAGGGCCAGAACTCGGGGAATAAGGGTAGTTAGAAGTAGGAACGGAGCTGTTCTGAGGTATCCCATAGGGTTGCCCAGCGGGGGCCTGACTAGGATCATAAGTCAAATCGATCCCAGAGCCCATCCTGCGTGAGTGCCTTTTGAATGTGCTTGGAGCAATACCACTTGCTGCATCGCGTTTTCTTCGGAGAAAGAATAAACCCAACGTGATGACGACAGCCAGAAAAAGGAGAGCGCCGATGACAGTGCCTGCGATGGCTGCAATTGAAATGCCGTTCGAAGGGGGAGCAGAAGTGTAACTGGTGGGCTTTGAGCTCGCAGTGGTTGAAGGCGCCGTTTGCGAGGCTCCAGGCGGCGTTTGCGTTGAGGATGGTGATAGACCGGTCAGACAACTACTGTCGTCTGAGAAGCCCACGATTCGTACGTCGGAGCTACCGCCCTGGCGGCCCTGAGAATCGGTCATAAAAAATATCATAGAGGTTCCTCGAGCTACGATCGCGTCCCAAGAAAAAGAGGTTGGGCCAGTCGGAGGACTTAAGGAAATTGAATTTCCTCCAGGAATGACGGCCTGTCACAAAGTTAATAAATGGTAATAACAAGAAATAAAAAAAGCAGAAGTTTACATATATTGTCACCGGTTGTACGGCCTGCGTATACCCACTGAATGCGAAGGGCCTGTGTATAGACACTCAGATCCACGATACTCCAAAAATTTGCGGAGAACTTGCCTGCATTGTTGTAGTGCCGTGTTCAGCTGAAACGAAAAGGAAACTCCTTAAGAAGGAAATGAGACTGGTGTCAGAATGCGTAGTAGAAATAGATTTACACGACTTGCCTGGATCGGTTGAATTGCACGAACCCCCTTGAGAAGCCTTAACGGTTAGCACATTGGTGGATCCTCCAGTGTTAAAGCCCGTTGCATCCGACATGGATAACACCATCTGCGAGTCTTTCGCCATGGGAAGCTGGAAAGAATAAGATCCCTTTCCATCACTGAATGCCGAGGAAGGTATTGATATATTCCGGGGTGTTCCAAACACCTAAGGACGTGTTAGATATTGATGATTGACGGGACTAAAAACAAGTCGTATAATTCTTACGGGAATTATCGACAGTTGAAATGGTGGTGTTCCTCCTGGTAGCCTGCATGAGAACTGCATATCAAAGTTCGGCACGAAACTCTCACCAGTCCATGTAAGGGGGAAGTTATCGCATTCAGAGGGTGTGCCAAACGAATAAGTGAAAGCGGAAACTAAAGGAAAGCTAAATATAAAGGAGAGAACAGCAGCGACGAAGCCGCGAAACATTGTTTGAAGTACGACGAAGAAAAAGGAAAGTGTTGGTTGCAAAAGACGAGCAGACCGCCGTCGTTGCGACTCCATCAATTAATTACGTAACGTCCCACACTTGGCCCCCTGTCTAAGTAGTTTGTACGAACAGTTCTAAGTAACTCTTTATTACCCTCTGCGCTGCCAGAAGTAATCCAAGGTCTTCTTAAGCATCCACTTCAATGCCAAAACCAGTCCTCCAAAACCTCCCTCTTCTGTGTTTGAGTTCGCGTCGCAGGTATGCGTCGGCAATAGGGTGGTTGATCGTGACCAGGGAGGACTTGGCAGAGCAATCGCGAAAAGGAGTGGAGATCTGGAAACTGGAGTGGATGCTGGTGGAACAATCCCAGAGCGAGTATCCAATGGCGAGTCTGGGCATTTCATCGTACTCCCGCCCGTTGCTTGGGGGAAACGTGTCGGAGTTTGTGGGTCCAGGACACCCTTTTCCAAATCATCTACCGTTAATCCTCGCCTCTGCTGGAAAAACTTATCGTCAAACGTGGGCCTTTTTTCCTGAGTGATTGGGGCGGCTGGTGCAAGCGAAGTAGATCCCAGGTTAATCATGGGATCGTCGTTACCGGTATTGTTGACGTTAATTTCGGCCCTGAAGGCTCGTTGATCCGTTCGGCTCTCCATTTGCTTCTCCATTCCGGGGGTGGTGGAATTGTTGGAGGAAAAGTTGTCGTCGTCCTTTGAGTAGACACCCGAAACTGGATCATTCCTTCGGGGAGTCTGATCCCCCCGTGGGTCAGGTCTTATAATCGAACCATCCCCGAACCTTGGTTGAGGTACTACTGTCGGAGTTTGGTCACTTTGGATAGCCTCGACTACGGCTCTCGGATAGTTTACTCGTAACGGGCGCAGATTTATACCGCGCGTTGGCTCGATGTCATCTGCCAGTCGGTCATGGGATTTAATCTTTCGTGACAGAGCGAGCAATGCCTTTTCCGATTTCGTTTCGTAGACATCAGGGAAATGAGGGAATAGAGCTTTGCCGGAAGGACCAACATATCGGGGTTTGCCCGAGGACGCAAAAGACTCTGACCCATGAAATCCCTCGGCTCCTTTCGAGATCGTTGGAGATAAAGGTTCGGCCTTCAAAGTCTGCGCCACTGGTTGCGCAGCAGATCCAGGAAAAATGCGAAGAGTAGCAGCAGGGAGGTTGGAAGCAGAAGATACGGGCGGCTCAGGAAACTTGAACAATTGATTGGAAACGATGGGAGCTTTTGAGGCATTTTCTTCCGAAATGCGTCTTTGGAAAGTAAATTGGTAAAGAGAAGGAGAACGGTGGCTTCGCGACGACGACCGCGCCGATGGAGGCTTCAATGAATATTTGCGTGCGTCCAGCGGTTCACTAAAAATAACGGATTTGGAGGACGCATTAGACGAGCTTCTTTTGAATTTGGCTGTCGCAACAGGTCGTTCTTGGACAGACTTATTCGGGAAAACCAAAACGGAGGACCGCGCTGCATTATCTGGATGCAAAGTCTGAATATATGCGTCACACCTCTGAGAATTTGAGGAAATAAAGTCGGATACACACTGTTTTTGCGGTTTGCACATTTGTTCGGCCGGTTTTAGATGGCGGATTACCCTGTACAATAGCCACATTCGGAGACTCAGAAAATCCCACAGAGCAACCGGGACCAGAATTACAGAGGGGGTCGAACAGGTCCAACATCGGAGAATCAAGACAAGCAGCAGCAGAGACAGACACAGTTAAAAGATCAAGGCTTCCTTTGGATCCCGAACCAGACTCCAAAACCGGAGACAGAGAACGGAGATTTTCATCGCGACAAAGACTTTTCGCCAACGCACCCATAGCCAAATATCCATCAGGATATACAAGAGAGAGAGGAGAACGAGTTGATTTTTCATCAAAATATTCAGATCCCAAAGAGGCTGGAATTGCCTGCGAGTCGAAAGGCGCGGTCCCGACACCGGCCTCAGCAAAAGTGGTGCTGTGGACAGTATCGTCCAGATTCGTCGAGATACCTGAAGAGAGATCCGTGCAATACGTAGATCTAAGATGAACGGTAGAGCAAGTCAGGACGGGAAGTCAAAAGGCGGCAAAGGGGGTCACCCTTGTCCAGCGTCGGCCTCAGCGGGGGCCTTGGCCAGTTTTCTGGCGAGAGCACGTTTGTGATTCTTCTCCCGCTTTCGTCTAGCCTCTTCGAGTTCATAGTCCTCAAGCTTGGGGTGATGTGCTGCCTTTTTAATTCGGAACAGGTAGATTACACGCTCTCGGGGTTCACCCAAGACTGCTGGATCGAAGCCATTCTCGAGTTGCTCCGCGCGTTTTTGCTCTTTTTCGAGCCGGGCGAGCTCGCGTCGCGTCGGAGGAGGCAGCCTCGGACCCACTTTGACCATCGCAACCAGAATGCAGGCTCAGATTTAGCGGAAAGTTGAGAGATACATATTTATCCCAAATTGGGTTGAGCGGTTATTTAAATCATTCGCGGGAGTTGCCGAGATCGTAATTGTATCGAGCGAGAACGCTGAGCGCGCTTTGTACAAGGAAGGGGGTGATAACATTGTGGCATACTTCTACATGGTTTCCAGATTTTGCAGACATACATAGATGAAATAGATCAGTGGGTTTCATTTGGCCAGATCTGCTTGGCGGTCTCGACGAGGAGGGAGAGTTTCCTCTTTTGATCCTGTGTACATGTCCTTGAGGATTAAAAAATCACGAAGTCGAGGACGATCCATACCTCTTCTGTGACAGGATTTCCTTCCCAAACCGATGCGAAACCACATTGGGTGCTGATACAAAGTCTGACAAGGACAACACTCAGCTGTCCCAATGGTACGAGTTACTTAGAGACACTTACTGATTTAGCGCTACTTCCTTGGAACGTTTCGGGCTTCCCTGGCACAAAGCTTCTGCCGCCTCGTATACTCGTGCCTTGAGCTCTTCAACGGATTCCAGCTATCATAGGGTTGAACCACTGTTGCAAAGATGAGAGGAAGATCGCACCTTTGGATTCTTCGTAGTCACGAGCCCAAGGACGGCTACTTTGTCAAGAGGAAGGTGTTTAAGCGGCGCAAAATCTCCTGCACGCTCAGTGTCGTATTCGAGCTGTCAGAGAAGGTCATGAATCGTTGCCATATGCATAAAATTGTAAACAACCTACGTAGAAGACATCCACATCCAATGTGTTGAAAAGCTTGACTGCAATTCTTCCATATCCTCCTTCCGAAAAATGAACGCCTCCCTGGTGGTGGAAAGTTCTGTGAGTAACAAAAATTGGAAGCGTCAAGTCCAACCGACCTTGAAATTTCCACGGCACATGTGGACACTAACGGTCAAATCTTCTGGGCGACCCTGCGTGATTACATTGATAGCACGGATGTAGGTGTCGAGCAATGCTTCATGATCTACTCCTGCCTTTTCCATGCCGGCGATCATATTCTCGCTACAAAAGTAGCAAAAAGTGGGATCATCGAATTGAATATGACCTTAAAGGAGCCGTGTGAGCATCCACAATGCTAAAATGGGGTAACTCACGGCATCCCAAGCCATACAATTCCTGGATCTCTTCTCGATAAGCCTTGCCCAGGTCATCGAAGTAGTCATCTAGAAGGTCGAAAATGCCATGAGGCGAGTAATTGGTCAGGGAAGAATGATACAAACCATCGTTCTGGTAAACCGACAAATCATATGTCTCGTCGGAACCGTGGCGTTGATGGAACCAGGAGGGTGAACAGACGGTGATTTTGATAAACTTCACATCCTAAATTGATGAATGAAAAAGGACATTAAGTGATGAACGGCGACGGAGAAAGTGGACGGACCTCTGGCGGGACTAGCGATTTGAGGTAACTAAATTCCTCGACATAAAAAGACTTCGTTCGCTCGATTCTGCCCTGTTTCCATGATTAGGTTTCGTTGTTCTTTTGGAAAAAGATGATCGAATCTAACACTGCAAAAGATCGTTGGAGATTCCTTGAGCCCTGCCGCATACATGAAGGCAATATGGGGAATGTACGGCTGTTAAGATACCCCGGTTAGCACGCGGACTTGGAATTGCATGGTTCGCGAAATTTTTACTTTAAAAGTGGCAATGGGACCTTAATCATCCAGGATAAGCAGGAGGCAAGGAGGCGAAAAAGGAACGCACGGTTTGGTATGTATACCATGCCTTCGAGTTTGTCAAAGACACCATCAAAAAAGTATTCCCTAAGCGTTTTGGTGGTGTGAACAGACGCGCTGAGAGAACGACACTTTTTACCAACAAACCTGCGCAATTCCCCATCGGTGATAGTCTTGATACCAATGTCTTGCTGAAGTTTAAGAACGTGTTTTATGGCTTCATCCTCGACGGGCTTCAGGTCACTTGGGGAACATTCTTTGGCCTCGAGAGCCTGGCGCTTCTCGTAGAGGGGTTTAGGGCGGAGTAACGAGCCAACGTGCTCGGCACGGAAGGGTGGGTGCAAGTGCACGGAGGACATTTGATCAGTCTAAAAATGAGAGATGGATAATGTCTAGAAGTTTAGCAAAAGGTGGGGACATCGCCATGAGCTTCTTATATTGAAACAAGAGGTGGACGTAATGGAATCCAGGGAACGGTGGCACGAGCGAATGGAGAACGAAGCAATGGAGCGATTAGATCGCGCAGATTTGCACCTGTCACTATGGGCAAGGTGGGTTTGACATGGTTCGTAGTTTCCGTTTGGTGTGATCACGGGAAAAAGGAAACGAGACCAAGTCCCAAACGTGTCCATATAGTGTAACTCATGTCAAATGCGTGGTGTAACGGTAGGTAAATGGTGTGTGTGCACATGAGAAAAAGAACCTTCACTTACTGGGTGCAGGGCTGCGAGAGCAAGTGACATACAAGAGAGGGATGATATTTACATTGAGCCATCGTTCCAAGCGGCATACGAGAAGCAGAGAAGCAGAGAAGCAGTAAAATCCTCCCAAATAGGGGACAGTGTGGGACTGGC
>Ga0307513_10013016_pt1 | contig 10233 bp, 9 predicted proteins | sample 15_EM_MG_FD_202174 | JGI IMG/M metagenome (GOLD analysis project Ga0307513, IMG submission 202174) | Populus trichocarpa ectomycorrhiza microbial communities from riparian zone in the Pacific Northwest, United States - 15_EM | ecosystem: Host-associated > Plants > Roots > Unclassified | place...
TCATGCATGGGTGTAACGGGTGACCATGCTCTCGTAGTGCTGTGTCTGAGGTCGCTGGATCACCTTTACCGTACGACGACCTCCTGAGTCTACGCGATAGGCTGTGGGAGATCTCGCCCACATTGGTCAGATATGACATCACGGAGCCTACTTCATCAGAGGTTGCTTCACTTGGCTTGAAGGAGCTGATCGCTAAGACGGCCACCGCCAAATTTACCAACACTCCATACACAAAACCAATCTCAAACTTCTATCAGACGGATCCTATATCTCGAGCGTCAGTTGGTTCCCCTCCCTTGGATGAATGATCTATGGTACTGACTTACTGGTCTTTATCAGTTCGCTGACAATGGCCCAGTGCACAAGAGCATTTGTGAAGGGCGAGGATTATGGGCTGTTTGACGGAAAGCGGGCCAGCGCTCTCGCGTGATTTGTGTAACTTATTCCCCTCCATACTACTTACCTCCATCATCTTTCATCCTCTTGTTGATTGAGACGAACTACAACAATACATAATTGCGGGTTATGTTGGGGTCAGCTGCCCCCGCTCGTCGGAGCACGTGTGCTGAACACGCGAAAGCCTCGAGGCGAATTGGCCGGACGTGTCAATCCGCCGAGGTTGACAAAAAGGGGCGCTACATCGTTCCACCTCTTTTCCTCCAGTAGGGATTGGCTTTAGCCGTTTGTCGTCTCTCTCAACTCAGAACGATGCCGTTGACCGTGTTGGCGTCCGTTTCGCTCCTCGCGCTGGTCGTCACCGGTCGTCCAATCTTGTCTCCGGACCCTCGTCTGTGCGTAGCATCCTCCGTCTGGCAGTGGTTTACCAGTGCATTCATCACCGTCCCTTCAGCGTCGAGGCCTCCGGCGAGGTTCACAATGCCGTTCAGGCTATTATTGAATCCAGACTTGGGTATGTCCGTCGCTTTCAATTGGATTCGCCGCTATTTCCCATGATCGTCGCCGTCATCCCCCTTCATTCCCTCCTACGCGCATTTAATTGATGTTGACCTCACATCTCTACCCTATATGCATGATAACCTCCGTATCGTCACCCATCCTCACACGCGTCCCTGTCGCCATGTAGACCCTCCGCTACCAAGCTACTCAACGAAGGCGAAGACACTCCCTCAAACGAAAACCAAATCTATTTACAAGAAGCAGATTTCCAAGTCCACCTGACCTCGTCCGAATCCCAAACGGAGGTTCTCGCGGGATTGGCATCCGAGGAAGTCAAGTTGATCATATCCCTCGATGACCTGACACGAGACTCGGCGATCGTTCCGACAAGCGAAGAGAAGACCCTTTTGAATGCTTTGGAGAGTCTTAATGACCTCGACGGAGACACGAACCTCCAACCGTCCTTGGGTCCGGAGGGAGTTGTTGGGGGTGAATACGATGTTCTCGGGATCGAGGATCTTGATGGGCTCACCCCCGAAGAAGCTGCTGAACTCGTGCCGAACCAAGATGAAGCACGGGGATCGTGGTGGATGACGCTTCTGGATGAGAGCAGGCGACCCGTTCTAGTCTCAGCTGCTTGCGCAGCGGCTCTTATGCTCATCTTCCTGTGCACCATCACAGCGCTGTATGCGATGGACTTCATCAAGGTCAATCTGTTGGGCAGCCGTGACCTCTACAATGTCTTGCCGGGAATGGAGAAGGGTGAACTGGGCGCTCCTCAGGGGAAGGTGGGAATCAAGGAAAAGAAGATGATCCTTGATTCACCCAAGGGAGAGGAGGGAGAGGAAGTCTTCAACGAGAAGGTTGAAACCGAAAATCCCCCTCGATCTGTCACTCCTTCCATTGAAACTCCGTCGTCGCCTCCACCCAACCCGGATGCGGAAGTAGAAGACTCTGAGGGTCCATTTGAAGACGCTCCGGACATCGAGCACAATGACCCGGATTTCCTTCCCCTCCCAGACCACAACAGTAAACAGCCTCCTTTTACCTCCCCTCATCGTTCGATGAACCCCCAGATGCGCGAACGAACCTCTACGACCCTCCCTCCCTCCTGGTCCGTCCGCGCTTCGGAGTCCCAACCCTTGTCTATCCCTGGCGCATATGTCTTTGATCCCCTTCCATTGCCGTTCTCCGAATATACGACGGAGACCGGCGAGGTCGCCCACCGACCGTACAGCGATCGGAACCCTGGGATAGATATTGCGCTCGCGATGCAGCTTCGACCTGGGCTGGGTGAGGGTGCTGATGCGGCGTGGTTGGTCAGGTTCTTGATGGGGATTTTCGGGTGGGTTACCGTCGTGGTCTCCGGCAATGGTCGATAGTTCCGGCAAGCTGGACACTCCAACAATCATCCATGCACCCTTTCCATCAAGTCTTCAAACTTCTCCTTTCGTGCGTTTAGTTGATCGCCCCCGGGCCCGCTACCATCATTCAGTCCACTCCAGCATTTTTTTTCTTTCCCATGGGTACTGCATTCAACATCATCGCGTTCCATGATTCCGTGGTCACGCCCGTTTCGCAATTTTATCATAGCCATTCATTACTGGATTTCCTTACATTTTGCAGCCCCTTGTAGGTTCACGAACACATCTACCCGCATATTTAGCATCCTACAGTAGTGTTCTGCGAACGTGGTGCTGTCTAGTTACACCCCAATCCTCAGTTTGAACTCCAACCCGCTCAGCCAGGCTCACCGTGACGGCTGTGCCCCTGATACGGACGCCAGGAAGCTACTCGGGATTTACCGACATACTTTCGCAGCATGTCCTTACCTTCAAAACAGACTGATATCGAGTTTTTGCGAGATGCTGGTGCAAAGCTCATCCAGGAGACTAATAGGTAAGTTCACACAAAGAAATGACGGTCTTGACGCTCATGTTACCCACCACTGTCAACCAGCCATAATCCCCCTATTTCAACGGTTCGCGTCTTGCCAGCCACCCGTTTTCCTTGCGAGCCCGCTCTCATCCTCAACTTTATTTACAGGTAAAATCTCTGGAAACAGACATGCTTGTGGTCCTCGCAGTGCTGCGCAGGCGAATCAATCTCCATGAATCTTCGATCTACCGTCTCCATCCAGAACTGCTCTCGCTCATAGCCTCCCACCTCGTAACAGGCGATCTTGTCAAGGCGACCCACGTATCTTACCATTGGCGCACGGTACTCCTCTCCCACCCAATTCTTTGGTCAACCCTTGATTTCGCCTACCCCGAGCGAGCATCCACTTTCTTCGCACGATCCAAATCAGCGACGATTCACGTCTTTCTTCCGAAAACTCCAAAGGTTCCTCTCCCCATCGAACTATTAAAACAATCTGCGGAGCGCATCGCGACACTTCTGGTGGGAGACTACACGTCTCAAAGGGATCTATTACTGCAAACCATGCCCTCATTGAGATCGCTCCAATTTTACGCGGAATATAAAGATACCTTCCCCGATGAACCGGTTAGGCTGTATTTCCCCGCCTTGAAGACGCTGTTTGCTGGGGCGATAAATCCCTTCCCGTTCTCTGTGCCTCACCTCACCCGCTTCAGTTTCAACGACTTGGCGTGCGGGAAGCGGGCGATGGATGCGTTATTCGATTTTTTCCGCGACTGTCCTCTGTTGGAAGAGCTTGATGTCTATCGCGTTGGAAACTTCTACCCCCACCGTGATCGCGATGTCGTCCCCCTCCCTCGCCTTCGTGTTTACAACGAGTACTCAAACACCGACTTCTATTTCGACCTATACAATATGCTCTGCCTCCCTCCATCTTGTTCCGCGATTTTCTGCTGCAATTGTGACCCCTTCTGCGAGATATCGCTTGCCCTCCGTCCGTTCCAAACCCCGACTCCTCTCATTCCCATAAAGAGGTTGAAACTGAAGACGACGGACGAGGGTCGCAAGGACTATGTCGAAGGAACGGTGGAAATCATCGACACCGCCGGCAAACGGGTGTGTTTAACGCGGCAATTACTTCCGAGGGAGGCTGTGTGGGAGGATGTCGTTACCGACGGCTTCAATCCACTCCACTCGGGTTTCCTCGAGGACCTCGACGTCAGGTTTATAGAGGTGCTGTGCGTTGAGGAGCTTGCCTTATGGTATTACGGGGAGTGTGGTCGTGTTGAGGAAGCGTTAAGTCATCTGAAGTACATCAAAACGTTAATCCTCGCCGATTCCGGGGTGGGTCTGTTTATCGGGGCCCTTGTCCCGGAACCAGTGGCGGACGTAGATGAGTGGCGATGTTCGATGTTGGATACCATCGTAATCTGCAACCGGTCCGGCAACCCCCATAGGGGGGATGTACTATCAGAGCTTCTCTGCGTCGCGCGGAAGCGGAAAGCGGCTGGGTTTCCGCTAAGATCGGTTTCCGTGTTTATTTGTTCGGCAGAGGATTCGGAGCGATTTGGGTGGACGGACTCGGTGGTAGAAGAACTGAGGGGATACATCGAGACGTTCGAACTCGTCGTGGGCGATGATGCGTTGGATTGGAATGTTGACGACTATTTCTTGGGCGGGCTCTATGATGCCCGAAGTGATTTATCCATTACTACAGGTACTACAGGTAGTTAGAGGGTGTTGTCGTTCCCAGCCCGTGGCATCTTGTACCGTCGTTTCATCACTCCCACCAAGAATTCAATATCTGAGACCTGTCCCCGCCCCCTGTACGGGGAAAGTTGTGTTATCAATGACGGTGGTTTGCCCAGCAAGGTTCGAACACTAGCGGTCTCCATGTGCTGTTCAGTTGTGTCGTATTTCAAGCACAGTCGTGTCTCCCACATCCGTTCGACCACCGGACCGCCACAAGGCCTCAGGCCTCCGGCCTTGGGAGTCCCGGGCTCTGCCGCTTATCGGTCCTATACCTTATCCGTTGTAGCCTGAGAAGGGCCGATCACTCGCAAAAATGGAGGCGGGATTGAATATCGGTGGTGGGGCGTTGCAGCTTGGCACCATTAAACAAACCCCGCGATGAACGCTGAGGAGAGTTCTGGGATTTCGTGCCCAACACACCTATGTACTCAGAGGTGACATTAGTAACACTGCGCAACCAAATATCCTATCACTTAGAAACCACAGATTTCGACGAAAGCCACCCAACAGACAAATGCGGAATGTAGAACGTCATGCATCATGAGTAACTCAGAGAGAGTATTTTCAAAACCAGGAACCGAGAGACCGTTCGTGCACAAGTTTTATCTTACACCCAAGGCTTGCTAACCCCAACACGTCCTTGAGAGCCCCTGGATCTCTCTACAAAACATATCGGTACCCGCTCCACTTGTCTCCTTTTTCCCTCTTCGCGTCCTCGACTGTTGCGAACCTTCCGTTGAGTCTTGTCAGCTTCTCAACGATCTCGGGGTCGCCTACATCACAGGAGTAAATCAGTCGATGGCGCAGGGACCAGGTGTAGCAACAGATGAACGTACCGTTGTCGTTGACGCCCTGAATGATTTCGTCCCTCATTCCCAGGTCACGCCGTGCGTTTTCGGTCCTTAGCACGAGGTAGTATACCACAGAAGCCAGTAGAGCGAGCCCGATATAAATGAGGACGATTCCGTGACCCAAAGCGTACCGCGGTCTGTCTCGAGCACGATACTACGGAGAGTCAACCATGAGGGAACGAGTAATGTCGCTAGGGGAATTTCAACATACCACGTTTGAGCTTACGGCACCGTGGAGGTTAGCACTATATGCCAGGAGAACCGTTACTCGAGGCAGGGATCACCAAACGAGAGAGCAGACGCACAAACCGACGGTCATCGCGATAGATACACTACGTTTGTAGGACCCCTCGACGTTGTTCGAGATCCATGCACTCCAAACTGTCAGATAAGAGGAATTCCTCGGGCCATAAAGAACTCACAGAGAATTGGCTGTGGGTGGAAGCGTTGATCAGACGTATAAAATGCGGAGGTATTGGGTGCTCACCACTGGCTGGGAAAATTCCGCTGGAAACGGTGGTGGATTCATCAGTCCACGTCTCGCTAGGACAGCCGCTGTACTCACCACGCGCCAAGGTACACGGCAACGTATGATAATGCAGGTGATCTGGAAGAAATCAAGATGATGTAACCGGCAGCAGCTGGGTTTGTCAGTTCGTGTAGTCCACGCCACTTTGGGTTGTGTCCCACCTATACAAAGGGGGATACTAGGCAACTTAAATCGACCGGACTTCCATATGAGAGCAATAATACATACATGGTAAGGAGACCACGTCTCCCCTTGCGGTCGCCGTAAAATCCAACGGCACAGGTTACAATGCAGGCCAAGACGTAGACGGGGACAGTGAGCAGGTTGGCAGGGGTGGCGCTGTATCCGAGCTATACTTAGGTATGAATGCTGACTCCGAAGCTGAATTTGTAACATCAGATAATACCTGATTGATGATGGTGGGGAGGAACAGTGCAAACGCGTATAGAGGAACGCCAATTCCTGCGAATATCAGCACTAAGAGAGAGAATTTGATTAATCAAAGAGGTTGGAGAAGAGCAAAATTCCTTGCTTGTAAGATAAGTCATCCAATCAGATAAGCTCTGCCAGATATACTTCATCTTGAGGTTTTCTCCCGCTGCACTATGCTGGTCATCGCTCTGCAACCGACGAATAACAACAGTTCGTTCAGCGTTGGTGAGGAATTTCGCACTGTCGGGGAAGTCCTGGATGATCCAGAAGGACAGGAACCCCGCGACGATCGTCGCCAAACCTTCCAAAAGGAAAATCCACGCCCAGCCAGGTTTGCCGCCGAGCCCGTCCATTTTCGAGATTGCGACCTTTTGGGGTACCAAATCAAGATATAATCTCGAGAAGGCAGATTCTACTTACAGCGAGCAAACCACCAAATGCACCTGATACAGTGGCCGCCGAGAAGAATAGTGCCACGCGGATACCAAACTCCGAACGTTTGTACCAGCTAAACGAGGGCTGAGTTTTGAGTTTAAGGAATGGTCGGAACGCACCATGAGAGGTAGTAGGCTACTCCAGGGAACAGCCCCGCCTCGAATAACCCCAAGAGCCATCTCATACCTGGAGGGGGTGTCACGAGCGTGACGCGCGATGGGTGCGATGAAATTTACCGAGGAGCTGTCCATAATTGCTCACGAGGCCTTGGCAAGTCTGAAAAGTCTATCAGCGATGCCCAGGATGAGGAGAGGTGGCAAAATCCACCATGATGACACCCCACAATAGCATAAGCGTGGAAAGCCAAATGCTAGGACGCAGCCTCTTGAGGAGCACGTTACTTGGGGCCTATCAAGCGCGCTCAGAACTCGGTGGACTTGCGCAAAGAGAAGGGGAACATACTTCAAAGAATGCGTAGGAGAAGTAAAAGATCGTCAGACATAATAGATATTGTTTATCGCTGAGGTGTAGGTCATCTACTAGATGGTAGAGCTGTTGGAAGCACGCGTCAGAGCCGGCCAAATGAAAGGAATTAATCAACGTGCCCTGGCATTCCCGATGCTTGTACGGTCCAAGAAACTCAGAAGGTACAAGAACGACAACCAAGGGATGAGACGCCAGTCTATCTTTCGGATAAGCTTGGCCTCGTCGACACCGGACACGTCCACATCAGGATTATAAACAACAGCCTCATTCTTCCCACTGCCGTACTCCATCTTTTCGGTACCCGGCAGTTCTTTGCGGTCGGGTGTGGACATCGTTGGGGAGTGGGAGGGGGAGGGAAACAAGAAGGTTTGGGAGAACCTTCCCACCAATGGCGTCTCGCCTAAGAGTAGAAGCTTCCCCGCTCCGCAATCCAAATCCGGGCTCTATTCTAAATAGAACCGCGCATCGGGTGCGCGGTGGTCCGCGCGGGCAGAGGTACGCGATGAGAACAGCCAGAAACGCGTTCAAATTTTGCAACGATGGAGCTCAGCTTGTTCACGAAAAAAACGAAGTTTTCGAGATGGAATCGCTTGCAGGGGAGAAACGCAGCCGCGCGGCTGGAACGAGAATGTTCTCGGGGTCGGATTTGACTTGAGTACTAGTCCCAGGCTGATCTGTCGCGGGAATTTCATCTTGCGCGCTTAGAGCCGAGACCAGCTGCTCCCGACTCGGGAGATCCATCGATCCTACATTGACTCGCCCACGGTCATCTTTATCCCCGCCCGGTCTCTGCCTCAACGCCAAGAGATCTGCCCCCGATGGCGCAGAAACAGAACATCCGACGGGCGGGAGGATCCTCAGATCCCGAAAAGTGCGCCAACGGAGCCAAATGCAACCTTAGCTGGCGCGATATTCAAAATCTTGAGTCCGCGAGACTCAAGGCCTCGATGGCCCGCCCAGTGAAGAGAGGACATTGGCTTGACGTTCTTGTCGTCGAGAACCGGATCATGGGTTCAAAGTCGTGATAAAGTGACCGCCCACTGGATCTCCCCGACGACCTGCCGACTACAACGTATCCCCGTACTACACCGACATGGTCTAGTCCCGTGCTGGTTGGAGGGCGAGCACGATCGGTCATCTGGCCTGATTGCAGCTCAAGAGTAGGAACATACTTTGTTCAGGCGTGGTGGTAATCAACATAAAACGGACGGTTACTGTCACGTTCCGAAGGTCCGCCGACTTGTCACCCGGAGTCAGTAGCTAAGTACTAAACCCGCAATTGATGTCGGAAGTTAGACCAGCCATGCTGCGGAACCACTGAAGGAGGAAGTATCGCTCGAAAACCCCAACTCCGTCGGAAGGAGAGTCCAGATGAGACTGATCGGCCGTTTTCTGTTCGAGGAATATGTGTCGGGGCTCGCCAGGGGACTGCATGGCCATTATACAGATGCTCACTTCACTGATTTTGGGTGATGGATGCCCGGATCCCTGATCCCGTGGAAATCCTTGATCGAGTTCTCCATCACACGTTTCTCCTTTCCTACTGTACATTACTTCGTATCTGCCCCGATAGATGCGGACGGCACCTGAATGGCTACCTCTGGCCACCGCGGGTAAGATGTCACCGTCGCTTGGTATTGGGAAGCCCCCCGCTTAGATGCTTCCACGTAGGTGATGACAGTGACTGCCAGTTTTTGCTCCGGGCTGGGCTGGGGACGTAAATACCCTGCATGCGAGTTGGCTGGTGTCCACGCGTCAAACAAACACAAACAAGCGCTTTCTTCATCCCCACTTGTGGCTTTGAACCCCGCCGTCCCAGCTCTCAGATTTAGCGATCCTCTCCTCCGTCATGAGCCGGGAGTCCCGCTTATTTGTGCTACAGAAGCACTCGCCTCGGTCCCACACCTACGTGGGAGATTTTCGGCACGCAGTTGATATGCGGTCTACGATAACCGTGGAATCACTCGCGGAGGCCGTTCGACGATACATCAAGTCGCGTCCGGAACTCAAATCCTGGGGTAAGGATGTTGACGGTATTGGGTTCGTAGTCCATCAGGTAAGGCGCCAACAGATCCCCGTTGAACCCCTTATTGACCGTGGCTTTGTGTCACATGGCCAGCTGCCCCAGGCCCCGCCGAAGCCGACGAAGTGGGGGGTGGTGGAGATGGCCAACCGTGGCCAGCTGAGCGAGATGAACACTCTTGCATCCAGTGCGGTCCTAGAAATGTCGGAGAACTTTCCGGAGCTCATCTTCGTCTTCGGTGCGTTGTTTCAGTCACCCTTTGAAGGAATCTGCTCACTTGGCTTGTAGAAAGCTTGTTGTTCCGTTTCGTATTGTTCCAAACGATTCGTTCATCCCGCGAGTGTCTCGTGGTAGGAAGGGTAGCTGGACTTCCCGTGCAGAACGTGCATGTTATCAAGGAAGCCGCTCGAGACTATGTCAAGATCCTCCTCGGCTCGGCCTTGGAGGCTGACGTGCAGGTGTGGGAGGTGCGGCCGATCTTGGTTCCCGTTTGAACGACCTTTGACTCTTGTATAGCCACAAGAATCCTTCAAGCTCGACGACAACCTGACTGTACAGTCCAAGAAAGAGCTCTGCGACCGCATCAACGAGGAATATGTGGGCAGCTGTCACGAGTGTCAATCTGATCGCCCATTAAAAGATATAACACATAGGGGACATCTTATTATCACTTTCAGTGCGCCCATCTTTGTTTTTCCTGTCCCATCACAGGAATTACTGAGACATTGCAGCTGTACCTCTAGAGGAAGGGGAACTTGTGCCCGACCCTAATGAACCCCCTCCTGAGGAAGTGCCTACCCCACGGGGCACTCGCGGCCCCATGTTCAACAACCAACATATTTTACAAGCAGTTGTCGCCTCCCAGCCTTCGGTTGACAGGGACCTGACCGACAGTTGGTCCGACCCAGTGGAGTTTCTTCGGAAGCGCTACGGTCTCGTGGAGCTTTCTG
>Ga0307513_10013017_pt1 | contig 10233 bp, 5 predicted proteins | sample 15_EM_MG_FD_202174 | JGI IMG/M metagenome (GOLD analysis project Ga0307513, IMG submission 202174) | Populus trichocarpa ectomycorrhiza microbial communities from riparian zone in the Pacific Northwest, United States - 15_EM | ecosystem: Host-associated > Plants > Roots > Unclassified | place...
AATTATGTCTTCTTAATGATGGTGGGTTTATTTTCCCAATAATATTCATTTCTCATCATCTAAATGGCTATGGTGTGAACACTATATTGATTTTGTTCATTGGTACATGTTAGATTGGACTAAAGTATTGACATGTTTGACACTATTTTGCATAACTAATGCAATCCTTGGTTATTCCTAGCCAATGAAATCTATAGATTGTTGCTACCCAAGTTTTGACTCATCTTTTTGTTAAGTTTTTGAAAAAAATCCAAAAATAGCGAAAACAACGAAAATCAAAAAAATATCTTTTTAATATATTTGCACCGTTTTTAACATTTTCAACGTCATCTAAAAAAGAATTTAAATTTTCAAAGGTTTTTGGAACGCGTTCGACTTTTCACGCGTCATTTTTAAAATCATTGATTTTCCTCATGGAGTCGATGTTGGTATTGCTCGTTTTCAAAAAATACAAAAAATTAAGAAAAATCAAATTTTACAAAAATAAAATAAAATTGGGGGACCAATTTTGAGGCTCAAGCAACATTTTGCCTATAAATAGTTGCCTTCAACACCCATCAAGAGAGGGGGGCAATTTTGCAATTAGGGGGGGCAATTTTGAAAGAAAAATACAAAAAAAAAGGGGAAACCTAACCCTAAAATCCATCTCCACCCGAAGCAGCCGCGGAGCCCCACTCCTGATTTTTTTCTTCTTCCTCCCCCCGGCCATCTCTGCTCCTGATCTTCACTGCCGCCACACCCATATCAACCTCTCTCGGCCACAGCTCCCCCACACGCGGCCAAACCAGCCATCGTCATTTCCCCCATTTCCACTCATCTTCAAGTCTCAGCCTACATAACAGACCCCCCCTCCCTTTGCCTGACCATCTACTCCCCTCACCTCATCTGATTTCCCTCTCTATACCCACAAACCAGAATCAATCAAAGTCGCAGCATCCCTGCTAACCCAAGAGTCCCATCTCCACCGTTTTCATCTCCTCCTCCCAACCGCGGTGTCTCAGCCTCAACACAGCCAAAACCCTCTTCATCTCCCTCAACCGGCCTCCAGCTGCAACCCACGAATGACAGCGCCCACAGATGTCGTCCCCTTCCTCACCCACCAACTCTCATTTGCACAAACTGGCCTCCTGCCCGCCTCCTCGCTCCAGCAACGCCCGCAGACCCAACAACCTCCAGCGGCACCTACAGATCAGCAGCCATCCTTCCTCCTTCTGCCAGCTACCCGAAGTGGAGGGGAAGACGAAAAAAACCCATAGAAGAGCTGATTTGCAGTGAAGCAGATCTAAAGGAAAACAGAGAGAGAGAGAGAGGCAGACCTGAAAACCATGAAAGAAGATTAAAACAGTTTGCCTGTTGTGTTTTTTTGGTATTTTACAGGTCACCGCCGGCGAGGAGGGGAAGAAGAGAGGAAGTCGTAACTGGCCCACCTTCTTGCCTGGGTTGTCTTGCGGCGGTGCGTGAACCTATGCACTGCCAGTGGCGGAGGCGCGTGGGGAGACTCGCCGCCACTGTTCCTGCGGTTGCAGAAGGCCTTCCCTGCAATTTCTAGAGTTTAGGGACTATTTTGTAATTTTTAAATTATGTAATGTAATTTTTGTTTAGTGTTGATTTTTTTTTATAATTTGTAATGTGGATGTACAAAAAAAACAAAAGAAAAAAAAAGAAAAGTATAGTGAAAGTGAATGTGTGATTTGTATTTTGTTTATGAATGTTTTTTTTTTTTGATAAAATTTCAACAATAAAGAAGAATTTAATATTTTGATTTGCTCATGGGTAAAGAATTATGAATTTACACGTAAGTCGTATTTCTAAAATTCGATGAAAGAACAGAATTTTTAAAACTTCTTTAACACTCAAGTCCACGAAGCAGCTTACCTCAAGTAGGGTGCGTTAGGGGTGCTAATACCTTCCCTAACCACAACCAGTTCCTTACCCGTGAATCTCTGATAAGACCAGTACACCCGGGTTTCCTAGTAGCCCTCAATTAAATACTAGGTGGCGACTCCCAATGAATGAATCAAAGCAAACGAGTAAATGATAAATCGCCAGCTCGATGCCGAGCAGATTTTGACGTGAGACAGAATGGCGACTCCACTCGGGAAGGTATTGTTTCTGACAATATTGGACTAAGCTTTGTGTATTTGATGTGTTTAAGTTTTTGCATTTTTATCTTGTTTTATTTTTGTTTTATCCATGCATTTTTAAAATTGTTTCATGCATCACCTGTATTTATTTTTGAAAGAACACACAAGCTTCTAGGTTAGGTGGGGGACTAGCAGCTTACCTTATGACTTTTAGTCAAGGTTTAAGTTTGTGTAAACCCCAACTCTTCGTTGAGTGCTTAGACTGGTAACAGTTGGTACACGTGCCATCTCATTGCTTATTGGGCCCCTATATTGCCTTCAAGAGGGTGATCACTGGGACAACAAGATACCCTTTTTAGAGACCAAGTAGGAAACCTACCCTTTGTCTCATGTAAAAAGATTAGAACCTGTCTATTAGGATGTATGCTCCGTATACATTGTTTTGCATTCAAGCAAGCCCTTCTTGAAGTATCTTGAACTCAAGACTTGTGGGTAACACAATGACCGTCGCTCAGAAAATTTTCATTGTAGAGTTTGTGCAAGAATCAAGATTCTTGTTTCATCATGCAAGAGTTGTGATCATATGTCACCCCTCGAAAGGTGAGTTCCTCATATAGATTACATGTTCATACATTTATCATGCAAGTACCGGGAGGAAAAATAGGTTCCCCCATCCGAGGTTTACTACACTGGATGGAAAAAGATGGATAATAAAGAAAGGGGTGAGAGAGAGGCACATTGTTAAAATGAAGTTGAGAGCAGCAAAGGTGAAGTAGCTAGACTCAGATTTGCTTGAACAGGTGTTGAGCATTAAATGGAAAGGGAATGTCTGCACAGTCTTTTGTGGGAACACTGCTTGTCCACATCCAATTGAAGTTGCACCTCTCCTTTTCAGCCATGAACAACAGTAGCAATGCCTTCAGTCATCAACTAAGGACAACCCTTGTTCTTGTTCATATGCACTGTTAATTGTTCATCGCCTCTACATTTTCCAATGGCACCTAATAGCTGTTAGCCTTCGGTGCATGGTGCATTAGTCTTCTTTGAAGTTACCCCAACTATGAGCTCAATTCCAGTTCAGCAACACAAGATGTTGGTCTAAAAAAAACATGATTAGACACTGAACTTTAACGTGACAAAGCTCTCTCTACAAAAATTTGTTTGTGGATCTACCAGTGGGGAATGAAAGAGGAGATTTATTAGTTGCATATGCTACAAAAATGTCTCTCATCAGTTTCAGCACGAAGACACGGTAGTAGGTTGAAGAGCCAGACTTGGGCTGAAAAACATGAGCAGACATCAAACTTCTATGTGGCAGAGCTTTCTCTGTAGAAATTTGTTTGTGGATCTGCAAGTGGGAAATCCAAGAAGGGATGTAGTAGTTTCAGATCATCTATAATTTTCTCCTACTAGTATCGGCATTAAAACACAAAAGTAAGGAGAAAAGACAAACATTGACTAAACAACATGAAGAGGACTGAAACTTCAACAGAACAGAACTCCCTTAACAGGTGGCTGTTTGTTGCACCGTTAGTGAGGAATAAAAGAGGAAATAAAAGAGTTTTAGATTCATCAGGTTCTCTTCCAGTTTTGACAATGTGTGATTCCCCACATTTTTGTTTTTGTACGCTGCCAGGATTACCTAGCTAATGAGAGGTTTCCAACAATCCTAAAACAACAACAACAACAATAACATTGGAAGATTGACATGAAGTTGTGTGGATTGCTAAAAAAATTGAACAAGCTATCAAGATGGGAAAGATTGAAGGTTTTGCCAAGGATTCCAAAACAATGATGAGAGATGCATCAAAAGAAGACTCTAACGGTGGAAACCTTAATTATATGATCTAGCCAAGTCTCGCTATCATCGACTACTCCAATGTCTTTGCCAAAGATAGACATTCTTTTGCCATGTGAGTTTATTTACCAGCATCTGCCAGATTCCAGACTTTTACCTGACTCCGACAAATCTCATGCAACTACCGTTTTCTACGTGGTATAATCCAAACAAGATATGTGATGTCATGGTAGGGTCCTCGGCCATTTCAATTGAACAGATGCAAGAATTTCAAGAAGCGAGTTTGGAAGTTGGTGAGCAAGAGACGAGTGGAGTCTGTGAATGAGGGTGTCATTGGCTATATTGTCCCCCAAACATCTTCAAAATGACATGTGATAAAAAATGCTTGGCAAAACATAGATATTGCCAGAAAAACTGATTCAAGAATGGCGATGAATTGTCGATCATATTGTTATGGAATTTTGCATTTTTGTTTTGGGATCACATCTAATCCTTCAACGAAACATGTCTTGTTTTTGTCTCTTTGTTGTTTTGAAATCAACAGATGTTTAGTATTTTATTTTGACAAAATATTTTGATCAAACTCCAACATGTGATAAAAATTAATCAATCCTGAAGATTTAAAAGTGTTTTGATTACAGAAATGACTCGATGCTTGTTGAAATGACATGAGGTGACCAAACAAATTTTGAGTCTTTACATGAAACCAAACTACACATCATATAGAGTTTTTGCAGTATGCATAATGACACGTAGTGGATTTAGTGGTTATGGACTCGTGAAGCATGATTCTTACAAGTCCAAATCATTACACTGGATGAGGTCAAAATTTATCGGTTCTAACCGACCTTGCTTGAAATGAGAAAAGGCCATCTTTGATATCCCTTCACTTGCTAAAGATTATATCCCTTGTAGTCCCATTTTGAGCTGGATAAAATATTATTTTCATAAAAACCCTGATTAGGATCATACCCCACACTAGGGGCAGATGAGAGATATTTTGAAGACATTGATATAATTAATGGATAAAGGGAAGGCTTAGAAATAAAGTCCAATGATTGAAAGAAGGCTACAAGAAAACACATAGGGTAGGGGCATATAAGAATTTTAAGGAAGGCTATGAGAAAGCAAAAAAAAAAAAGAATTGAAAAAAAGAAGTTGAAATTGCCTTCACTTAAAGGCAAGTCAAAGATAAAGGAAAGAGAACGCCTGTCAAATCTAGGAAGAGCAAAAGAAATTTCAATCAAGGAAAGACACAACAAAAGTCAATACCAAAAAAGACTAAGTTATAAATGTGACTTTTGGTATCCATTATAAAGCCTCTGGTGTTATCAGATTATTGAGTTTGGTTATCCATCAAGGAAAGGTGGATTTGCATTATGACTTGTGTTAAGAGAAGTTTGATCTTTCAAGTTAACAAGGTTATATGTCGTTTCCTCTACAGAGACAATAATAGAAAAGGAGTTGATGAATAATTGATGTTGATCCTAGGTCTTTGAAACCCTCAAACACCTTTTGAGCCTGTGAAATTCCTTTCTTTCATAGCCATGAACCATAGCCTGCATTACGTGCTTTTAAAAGCCATTTTTAATCAAGCAAACAATTTGAACTGATAAATGGCACTCTCAAAACTTGAAGAGCTTTTCCATAAGGGTCATGACATCATGAATTAAGCTATTGGTTATTATGCATGCTGATAAAATAAGTGTTAAAAAGAGAAACAACCTTTCTTGATAAAGCCTGAGTTTTGACTTAAGCATCTTGTTTTTTTGAAATTCACAAAAAAGGTCACCTCATCACAGACCATTAAAAGATATACCCAAAATTAGAGTCTAAAATGGATACAAAGAACCATGAAAAAAAAGAAAAGAAAAAAGCCATTTTAGTCTTACAATTGGTCAATTTCTGTTTTCAAAATACATGACAATCAAAGGACTGTATATTTCGAATAACGTGTGTTGGGTCTTTGATAAAAAAGCTTGATTTTCAAAAGGTCTTTTCAAAAAAAGACATCTCTGATTTCATTTCAACAAACTAGACTTCGAATAGACATGATGTTTGAAATATGAGAGTTGATTCCAAAACAAGGAAGATTATTGGATATAGAAGAACATCGATTGAGTCTGTGAAATCCTTGATAGAAATGACATTAAAGTCCTCAACACTTCTTGAAAAGTTGAGCAGATGGGGGCAATACAGTGGACCCGGAGAAGGAAAAACAAGCAATATTCAGATCAGCTATGAGGCAATGAAAGATGATTAAATAATGAATCAGTGAACTGAAGACAATGATGTTCAAAGAAAGATAATCAATGAACGAGCACATTCAGATCATACTGAGGGCAATGTCACTCCAAAATAGTTCATGCTCTAGTGAACCTTGTCAGCAATGGAGAAACAAAGATGTACCTGAAGGACACTTTCATATCATCATCTTTTAAAGCATAGCTAGCGATCGATGAGGATACACGAATGAATGGCGAAAAGATGCATACCGCCAATACTGACTGTGGAACAATGCTGCACTTGAAGGACAATCTCATACTGTCATCCTTTGAAACATGGTTATCGACAGATGTTATCACACAACTGCATTGAATGAATGTCGGAAAAGGCACCCACCACGAAGACTGACTATGAGACAATTTGTTTTGAAGCCAAATGTGCACTTCACCGCATGAGTATAGGTGATAAAAGCAACATCATTGATGAAGCCGAGACATTTCTTTTCACAATCTGATTAGAAGAGCTGAGAGGAATCTATTGAGAAGAACACTGAGCATACAACCATAAGCTTTTGTACTGCAAGCTATGAGATGCATGTCTGGATGATTGGATAGTTTCCAAGAAGACTAATGATAACATATACTTGAAGAGTACTGTTTCAATTGGGGGCAACTCCATGACTGATTGGCAATCTAAAATGAGGTTAAACACTAGAAAACCTCTTGACGGGCGGTGGTAAAACACGCACAACCAATCAAAGGACAGTTCTTGAGAGAATCTAGGAGATGGATGATTTGTTCAACTTCTTTATAATGAATCGAGCAACACCACACTTGGAAGCATGGTCAAGCTTGAGAACAACCGAGAGCAGTAATCGTCGTGGACAACCCAAGATGGGCACTGCACTTATATTTGAGTGGAAGGCTAGCACACAAATGAGCCAGTACATTGAAAGAATAAAGAAAGCTTTGAAAAGCAAACAAAGGCACCCTGTGATGATGGAACATTGAAGAGGGGGGGACCTATATTTCAAATCAGGTAAGGATGCATGCATGTCATCTAACGTCAAAACATTGTATATATTTTTTATTTTGTTGCAGGAAAAATCCTCAATGCAGTCCAGCAAGATTGGGGACCAAAAAAAAGAATCATTGAGTTGATGAACAACAAAGAATCATGGTTTTGACCCTGGAAACGAGAGGAAGATGAGATAAACCCTAACATTAGGGAAATCTCAAAGAAATAAGAAGATCAATGAAGAAGAGTCTTCAATTCGAACCCTATCATCTTGAAGAAGGAACATATTTTTTTGTTAAATGAGATTGCCAGAAGGAATCTCAGGTTAACCACAACATGAAGATTTTAGTTTTGGTTGAAGGAAGTCGCCAGATGAGATTCCATGTTGACCGAGCTACACACATGATTTTGGTTCTGGTGAAAGGGGATTGGCGAAGGGAATCTCAGTTTATCCTAACCACACAGGATTATGGTTCTGGTTAAAGGGGATCGGCAAAGGGATCTTAGTTTATCCTAACCACACAGATTTTGGTTCTGGTTAAAGGGAATTGGCGAAAAAAATCTCAGTTTAGCCTAACCACACAGGATTATGGTTCTGGTTAAAGAGGATCGGCGAAGGGATCTCAGTTTATCCTAACCACACAGGTTTTTTGGTTCTGGTGAAAGGGGATTGGCGAAAGGAATCTCAGTTTATCCTAACCACATAGGATTATGGTTCTGGTTAAAGGGGATCGGCAAATGGATCTCAGTTTATCCTAACCACATAGATTTTGGTTCTGGTTAAAAGGGATTGGTGAAAGGAATCTCAGTTTAGCCTAACCACACAGGATTATGGTTCTGGTTAAAGGGGATTGGCGAAGGGATCTCAGTTTATCCTAACCACACAGGATTTTTGGTTCTGGTTAAAGGGGATTGGCGAAAGGAATCTCAGTAATCTCAGTTTATCCTAACCACAAAGGATTATTGGTTCTGGTTAAAGGGGATCGGCGAAAGAAATCTCAGTTTATCCTAACCACACAGGATTTTTGGTTCTGGTTAAAGGGGATTGGCGAAAGAAATCTCAGTTTATCCTAACTACACAGGATTTTGGTTCTGGTTAAAGGGGATTGGCGAAAGGAATCTCAGTTTAGCCTAACTACAAAGGATTTTGGTTCTGGTTAAAGGGGATCGGCAAAGGGATCTTAGTTTATCCTAACCACACACAGAACTTTGGGTTCTGGTTAAAGGGGATCAGCGAAGGGATCTTAGTTTATCCTAACTACAAAGGATTTTGGTTCTGGTTAAAGGGGATCAGCGAAGGGGTCTCAGTTTAGCCTAACCACATAAGACTTTGGTTCTGGTTAAAGGGAAACGGCGAAGGGAACTCAGTTTATCCTAACCACACAGACTTTCGTTCTGGTTAAAGGGGATCGGCGAAGGGATCTCAGTTTAGCCTAACCACGCAGAATTTAGCTTTGGTTAAAGGGAATCGCTAGATGGGATTTCAGGTTGACCGAGCTACACACCGATTTTGGTTCTTGTTAGATCGCCAGATGGGATCTCAGGTAAACCCAATCAAAAGGGTCGGTCGCCTTTGAAAATAGACCAAAGTGAGTATGTGTGGGAAGGTCGCCCGTGAAAATAGACTAGTGTGAGTTTGTGTGGGCAGGTCGCTCGTGAAAATAGACCACTGTGAGCGTGTGTGGGCAGGTCGCCCGTGAAAATAGACCACTTTGAGTATGTGTGGGCAGGTCGCTCATGAAATTTCTTCATGATCCATACTTCCATGAAATTTCTCTCCCTATCGATGCAGGTCATGGCGAGCTTTCCTTTGTATTCAGTAAGTCTGACATCATTGCCCTCAGAGGCTGGCAGGGGAAGTGGGAACAAACAATGACTCTCCTTTTTTACATGAAATGCAAAGACGTTTCTCTTCCAAGTGAGCCAATGAAGTGAGCCATTTACAGATACTTTTGTCATGCGATGAAGGGACTCTTCATGAGGCAACTTCACTTCATCCAGCATCCTCCATTTCCAAGTTACTGATTCAAACAACTCAACTCTAATGCAACGGTACATATAGAATTCTTTATGTGAGCGAAACTTGGGCTCCGAAAATCTCACAATCTTGTATCGTAAAGGCTTTAACCTTTCAACCATTAGGCCAGATTCTATAGTATCATATCGTGCCTTTGGATTTGGGACTTTTTGCCACTGTTGGATGGACGGGATACACACATAATAACATGATTTATTATGTGCGTGACAAAGTAGGACTCCTTGATTCGTTGATGACACAATCTCCGTGTGTTCTGGAAGAAAATCAAAGGATATTTGTGGATGGTTCTTCAAACCGTTAGTTGAAACAAAGAAAACCTGATATTCGTTCCTGGTCATGCTTTGGATAAGGAAACCGGAGACAATGGTGGTTCTTTGACTGTGCAGCTTTGTGAAAAGGGATTCGTAGGTGAATTTGTTGTACTCTTTAGACAAAAGCTTACATTTCCCCACAGTCTCCATCGATGAGCGTGTTAGCACTTCATAGATGGCATATGGACACAGTTCACCAGCTGGGTCCATTTGAGCAGAGAACCCTATTACCACAAGTTATGTTTCTTGATTGGAGGCTTGAGTGAATCCTCTTTGGCACTAGCGGATGTTGGCAACTCTTGATTCTGGTGGTGAAAACAAAATTGGGGGACCTTTATTCCAAACTGACGAGCATGCATGAGTATGTTCTATATGATAAACTCGCCCTTCAAGGGGTGACATATGGTCGTAACTTTTGTATGATGAAATAAGAATCTTGATTCTTGTCCAAACTCTACAATGAAAATTTCCTGAGTGACGGCCATTGTGTCATCCACAAGTCTTGAGTTCAAGATGCTTCGAGAAGGGTTTGTTCTGATGCAAAACAAAAGTAAGGAGTGATGTAACCATATTATTCGATAGTTTCACTCACATTTAACTAGTGTTTTGCCTATGTTTTATGTATAAAATGTCTTGATATTCTTTGTTTTATGTTTTGAAGGCACCTTTAGATGAACGATGCAAAAAGGAGTAAATTGGAGGTAATTGGCAGATTTGACCCTCAGTCGATGTTTTGTGCAGAGCGTGAGCTCTAAAAGT
>Ga0307513_10013018_pt1 | contig 10233 bp, 8 predicted proteins | sample 15_EM_MG_FD_202174 | JGI IMG/M metagenome (GOLD analysis project Ga0307513, IMG submission 202174) | Populus trichocarpa ectomycorrhiza microbial communities from riparian zone in the Pacific Northwest, United States - 15_EM | ecosystem: Host-associated > Plants > Roots > Unclassified | place...
GAGGAGGGTGTGGGAAAATCACGCGGCAACTAGGTAACATCGAAAACAATACAAGATTTTTTTTAGACAAAAATTTATGTTTCGAAATGTAATTTTTGGTTGCGTGAAGTAGGTTGCGTGATTTTTGGTATGAAGCACAAAAAAGGGCAAAACAAAACGCGAGAGATAGGGGTTTCCAAGGCTGGAACGATGTTGTGGTTTAGAGGAATTTCAAACCGATATACATCCCGGAAGATATATGGCCACACTATCTTGAGCACGTGATGTCTGAGCGGTTCACACGACGCTCACAGTCTGGTGCTGGCAACCGGAATCGGCCAATTCATGGCTCGGTGACAACGCACACTAGCGGCTCCGTTCCGTTTGCTGCACATGCGAAACGGATGGTAAGATTAATTTAAATGAAATATATCGTTAAATTAAGTTGTTGTTAATAAATCTTTTTTCATTATAGGCTACATCTCTTGGACATGAGCCGAGCCCGATGGAGCTATTTGTGGAGACACACGTGCGGAGTCAAGACCGCCAAAAGAGGGCACAACAGTTCATTGATAATCGTGCTCAACATTTCATGGTATGTTTGTTCAACCATTTTATTTTGTAAGTTATTATGTTTATTGAATTGAATATGATGATTACTTTTTTTATTTTCGGGAGACCTATAATAATCGGTTGAGGGAGAGATACGAGGATGATATTTTGATCCATCCGGAATTCGATCCGGATTTGTGGATGGAGGTTGGATCGTCAGGTGGACCCGATAAAAATCGGGTTTACGGGCTCTCCAACACTACGGCCGACAACTTGCGAACGGCCCGTAGTGTTTCAACCGTTGGGAGCTCCCAATCAATATCGAGCTCCCAATCTAAGGAGTTCGTGGCCTTACAGCAACGCACGGTTCAGCTCACCGAAAAATACGACCACCTATCAGCGGAGTACGCACAACAAAAAGCGTCTCATGCATAACAAAAAGCGGCTTATGAACAGCTTCGCGAGGTGGTCATGAACATGGCAACACAAAGTGGGACATGTGCGCCTAATCCTTTTTGGCCGTATAACCACCAGCTCCACTTTTATATTAATTTGTAATAAACATTATTTACCTTTAAAATTTCATTTAATATTTTTTTTAAACACATTCAGTTTGTAATGAATATTATTTAACTTTGATTTTTTGATTTTGATGTTTAATATAAATTTTATTTGCATAATTGGTTTTTATTACCATTAATTTATATAATTTTATATTATATATTCTAAATAATTTTTAAAAAACAAATTTAAAAAAAACTATTACAAGGGTTTTACCGACGGAATGAATCCGTCGGTATTTGACAGTAGGAGTCACCGACGCATTTCCAGACGGATATATTCGATCGGTATTTCAAACACTCACTGACCGCTTTACCGACGGACTTAATCCGTCGGCATTTGACAGTAGCTGCCACACTTACCGATGAATTTACAGACGAATATATTTGGTCGGTATCTCAAACACTCACTGACAAATTTACCGACGGTACGTATCCGTCGGTAACTCGCGATATCACCGATAGAATAAAAATCCGTCGGTATATTTCAAGCGGGAAACTTTTTTTTGGCACGCAAATTCCGTCTGTAAAACCATTGGCAAATGATTTTTTTGTTTTCCCGACCGATATAGGGATGGAATGGGGAATCACCGACGAAAGGAAAGCCGACGGACGTAATCCGTCAGTGAAGATGTCGGTAAATAAATCACCGACGAACTGCTAATCACCCACTGACGGAATATGTCCGTCGGTAAAACTGTGAAATCTTGTAGTGAAAAGAGTTTTTAGCGAGTTGTGTCAAAAATACTATCACGTCTAATTTCTAAAATAGAGGAACATAATTTTTTTTTTATTATTTTTTGAATGGATTAATAATATTTATTTTAAAAATTTAAATACTACTACAACTATATTTTAACAGTTATATTTTTACGATTATATTCTTGAAAGCTATATTGTCAATTTGTCACCTATAAAATGAGTGTGTCTATATATATATATATATATATTATTTTTTGTTCATTCAATCTTTATTTCTTCAAACAATTTTTAACTTCAAATATTTTTTTCACCATGATTACTTAATTTTCATGCAAAAAGAATGAGATTAAAAATATTTATTTTTCTGACATGCTTATAATTTTATGATATATAAGAAGATATATTTTAACACTAATGACCTTTATCATTATATTTCTAGTTTTTGTGTTTTTTTATTATATAATTTGAAGGACATCATTCTTAATGAAATTCCTCATAGATTGTCATCTATTAGGGCAATTGAGCACCAAATGGATCTTGTACCTGGAGTATCTATACTTAATCAGCCAACCTATAGAAGTAATTCCAATGAGATAAAGAAACTTCAAAAAAAAATGAAAGAATTGATGACAAAGGAGTTCACAAGAGAAAATGTGAGTTCATGTGTAGTTCTAATATTATTAGTACCAAAAAAGAATGAAACTTGAAGGATGTGTGTTGATTGTTGTGCCATCAATAATATTACAATTAATTATAGACATTCAATTCCTAGACTTGATGATGTGCTAAATGAATTGCATTAGTCTTATATGTTTTTTAAGATTGATTTGAAAAGTGAATATCATCAAATAATAATAGAAGAGGGAGACGAATGGAAAACTGCTTTTAAAACTAAATATGTTTTGTATGATTGGTTAGTTATGTCTTTTGGACTTACTAATACACCTAATACTTTCATGAAATTAATTAACCATGTTTTGTGCAATTTTACAAGTAAGTTTGTTATGGATTATTTTAATTTATAACAAGAATATAAATAAGTATGTTGAACATTTAAGGAATGTATTGGTTGTTTTATGAAAACAATATTTATATGTTAATCTGAAAAAAGTTTGACTTTTGTAAGGAAAATTTCTTGGATACATTATTAGTGAAAAAGGTATTAAGATGGATGAGAAAAAAGGTTAAGGCTATCCAAGAATGCTCTATATCTAAGTCAATCATTAAGGTAATAAGTTTTCATAGTTTTCATAGTTTGTTTATATGAGATTTGTTAAGGATTTCAGTACTATAGCCGCACCTTTTAACTAAGATAGTTACCAAAATTGTGGGTATTAAATGTGGCAAAGAACAAGCATGTTTTTAATTTATTAAAGGATAAATTAATTTTGGCTCTATTGATATCATTGCTAATTTTACAAAATCTTTTGAGATTGAATGTGATGCCTCATAGATAGATATTAGAGCAGTTTTAATACAAGATAAAAAGACCTAGAACTTATTTGAGTGGTAAGCTCAATGGTGCAACATTGAATTACTGTACTTATGATAATGAGCTTCATGTTTTGGTAGAAACTTTAGAAACTTTGTAACATTACTTATGGTCTAATGAGTTCATGATTCATACCGATCATAAGTAATTAAAAAATCTTAGAGGTCAAGGAAAGTTGAACCATCTGCATGTCAAACGAGTAGAGTTCATTGAAACATTCTCATACATGATTAAGTACAAGTTAGGTACGGAAAACATAGTGTTTGATACATTATCATGAGAGTATGTACTTCTTTCAATTCTAAACACTAAATTATTAGAATTTAAGTATATGAAAAATTTATATATTAAGGATGTTGATTTCGACCAAGTATGTATTGCATATTAACATTCAGCCTTTGATAAATTTTATAGGGTTGATGAATATTTATTTAAATAAAAAAGATTGTATGTGCCTAATTGTTTTATACAGGAATTGCTAGTTCATAAAGCTCATAAGGGTGGATTAATTAGATATTTTAGGGTTGCTAAAACTCTAAATAGTTTGTATGAGCATTTTTGTTAGCCTAATATTAAAAAAAAAATGTGCAAAGAATTTGTGATAGATGCATAGCATAACATAAGATAAGCTAAGTCTAAAGTTTTACCTCATGGTTTATAAACTCTTTTACCAATGCCCTAGGAACCTTGGGTTGATATGAATTTTATGCTAGGTTTTTCTAGATCAAAAAGGGGTAGGGATTTTATTTTTGTAGTTAAGGATAGGTTTTTTTTTTTTGGATCACATTTTATATCTTGTAATAAAACTGATGATGCAACTAACATAATAGATTTATTTTTTAAGGAGATAGTTCGACTACATGGGGTACATAAGAGTATTGTGTTTGACTGTAATGTTGAATTGTTTTGCTATTTTTGAAAGGTTTTATAGGGATATTAGAAATAAAATTGTTATTTTCTACTACTTATCATCCATAAAAAAAAATGATCAAACATAAGTAGTTAATAAAATTTAATTATATTGTTAAGAACTATCATTCAATATATTGTCTGTCATTTATTGAATTTGATTATAATAGAAGTATGTATTCTACTATTGATTATTTTGCTTTTAAAGTTGTCTATGACTTTAATCTTTCGACTCTTTTGATTTGTTTCCTTTACCTATTTATGAAAAGGTTAGTCTTGATAGCAATAGAAAAACATATTTAGTAAAGGTTCTCCATGAGAATGTGAGGCGAAAAATATTTTAAAAAAATGAGCTATATGCATTCAAAGGTAATAAAGGGTGAAAAGGGTTAATTTTTAACTAGGTAATTGGGTTTGAGTGCAAATACAGAAAAAAATAATTTAGGATTAAAAATATCTAAGTTGATCCCAAGAGGAGATAGACTATTCTAAATCCTTAAAAGAATTAATGATAATGCCTATAAAGTGTGTCGCACGACACCCGCACGGCGTCCGTTGGCGATTTTCGTTTCGTTTGCTTGATTGTTGGGAGTCGCCACCTAGTATTTTATTGAGGGTTACTAGGAAACCCGGATGTACTGGTCTTGTCAAAGATTCACGAGTAAGGGACTGGTTGTGGCTGGGGAAGGTATTAACACTCCTAGCGCACCCTACCTGAGATATGCTGCTTCGTGATTTGATGTAATTTAAAAGGTTTTGAAAATTGTCTTACCAATAATTTCTTAAAAAAAGAAGAAAAGTTCTCCTCAGTAAGAAGATCTTTATTTTATCAGGTAAAAAAAACCCTAATTGCTCTAACATCAATAAAAAACAAGACAATTTTTTTTTTAATATCAAGAATACATATTACATATAAGATTATAATCCCGGATACCAAAAGAAAAATATTTTTTTGATATTTTTGAAATATGAACCAAATTCAATGCAAAGTAAAACATTTTTATTTTTTTTGTCTTTATAAGTTTTATCATTAAAAAAAACATACATAAAAAATATACAAACACACACATCACTTTTTTACTATATTTTACCCACACCAGGACTACATATTACAAAATACTCAACATTCAAATTAATCTAAACAACACGTTAAACGATTTAAATTTACAAAAAGAGGCCCCAAAATAGAATCAGGAACAACGCAGCACGGAAACAGTGTTGGAAGGCTTCTGGGTCACGGAAACAGTGGCGGCGCGTCTTCTCCAAGCACCACCGTCACTGGCGGCGCGTGGGTTCACGCGCCGCCGCAAACAATTCAGGCAGCAGGGGAGATCCGAAACGGCTTCCTCCTTTCTTCCTCGCCGGCGGTGACCTGCACAAACAGCAAAATCCCAACAAACAGTTGATTTTAATTTTTCTTTTGTGCAAATCCGTTCTCGGATCTGTTGCTCTGTTCTGGTCTTGTTGTTCTTTCCTTCTTCTTCAAGCGGCAGATATGGCAGCTGAGGAAGGAGTGTTGGAGGCCGGATTTGCAGGTGCAGCTGTTGGTTCTCAGTTGGAAATAAGGCTACTTCTGTGGGCACCACTGCGGGATGAAGAAGGCAGGTATGTGGGCGCCTGGAGGTTGGTGTCATAGGTAAAAATATTGCTAGGTTTTCAAACTTGGTCCCTCAACTTCTTTCTTTTTTATAAATTTGATTTTTCTTATTTTTTGGATTTTTCTTATCAACATCGACTCAAATGAGAAAAACCGGTGATTTTAAAAATAAAGCGTTAAAAGTCGAACGCGTTCTAAAAACCTTTGAAAATTTAACTTCTTTTGAGACGATGCTGAAAATGCTAAAAATAATGCAAATACATTAAAAAAACATATTTTTTGGATTCTTGTTATTTTTTGCTATTTTTGGATTTTTTCTGAAAAATTTATCAAAACATGGGCCAAAAATTGGGTAGCAACAAAGTGGATCCATCATATGAGTATGATGTTAGTGTTGCTTTCAATATTTCTAATCTCTCTTTGTTTGATATAGGGGATGATATGATCAAGACTACACCAAAAAATCCATTGTAAGTTCCAATTGGTTCAATTATAAGATCAAGGGTAAAGAAGCTCGAAGATGCATTTAATGAACTTATTTAGAAGATGCATTTAATTAGTTTATTTAGAATATTTGGGCCAAAATGGATTTCAAAAAGGTAACATCAACAAGCGATTATCATACCTTAGTCAATCTAATCTATGTGCAAGAAGGGCTTGCTCCATCTACAACATGGACCTAATTATTTCACAATGGTGAGCTAATTAATTCCAACATTAGAGGCAGTAATGAACTTATTCTTTCTAAAGCATAATTTTACTATAACAAGCATAATGTTTTATCTAATTGTTGGATCGGTCTGAAATCTTACCAGAAGTTTTCAAACGTCATGTTTTATAAGCTTAAAATTACAAGGCAATTGAATATTGGTAAGGCCTTATGATAAGATCTAGAAGTTATAATGTGAAAATTGTATTAGTTTTCTAGTTGATTTAGAATTATTTTTTCTATTTTATTTAAAAATATTTTATTATTTTCCAACAGTGTTTAGAATGTTTTTATCTATTATAAATATGGTTATTTAGATTATATTTAGGTTTTTTCTTGGGGGGGGGGACATAGTTTGATTTTAATAATTATTATTGTGTGTAAGAGGTTTAGTTTAGTTTTTTGTTCTTTATTGAAGTACTCTGACATATTAAATAATTAATCAAGTTTTATGGAGTTTTCTACACTTCTCGTTTGTGTTTCTTTAAAAGTGTTGGGTAAGAGGTCGGTTACTTGTAGTCTTGATATCTCTATATAAATTATTATTGTGTCAAACTCAATTAAAACTTTCATCATTTTGATTTTAATATATAACAAGACACCAAATTTTCTTAAGGGATCTTTTTACATTAACAAAGCAATTTTGTGGTGAAGCCTTAATAGCAATGCTAGTGGTATAAAAAAATGGCAGGGGGTTATTAGCTTTGTGTCAAGGAATCATTAAATTAGTAAATATTCTTTGTAAAGAATATTTTTGTTAAATAACCACTTTAATCTAAAGGTAAGTTATTTAATGAAATTTCAAGAATAATTTCAAGATTAATAAATATTTTAAATGAAAAAAATTTAGACTTGAAACTTGTATATAATCATTACCATTTTATATTTAATTTTATTAATTAAAAAAGATAGTGAAATTCAAAGTCTCGAGAACTTAATCATTAAAATTTTAATATAATATTAAAGAACGATTTTGAGCTAAAAATTTAAATTATTAGATAAAATATAAAAATTATTAGATAAGATATAATATATTCAACTATTCATGTCAAACCCAATAAGAAAACTAAACAATTGCATTAGAGAAAAAGAAGCCATGATCAAGAAGAAAAGGAGATGGCTTTTATCTCATTCCATCGTCCCCCTAAACATCTTATAATTAAGAGCTGTTTTTAATGGTATCCAATATATTTAATTTATTATATATAGTGGAAATCAAATCACTTAGGTGTTATCAGATTCGGTATCAATTTTCTTTTATAATTTCATAAATTAAAATCAACATATAAAGTGATGACCGAATTCTTCAACAGTTTTTAGTTTTAAGGTTAAACCTGAAAGAATGAATTTCACAGGATAAGTATTTCAATTACATGATGTTTGCAGGTTAGTATTTCATCTATCAGTTGATTCTGAACTTTAAATGAACATTTCGTCAGGTTAATTTCACTCTCACATTTCAATATTCATAGCCAACTTTTCCCTTTTATTTCTTTCCAATTCATCATTGCAAATTATATTGGCACAATTTATGGATTGAAATTGGTTTTGATTTGCATGCTTGGGCATTCGAAATATCATAGAATATTTCAATGTTAAATTAAAAATCATTTTCACAAAATAAAATGTTAGATTATTGTTAAAAACAAAGTTTGGAAAGTTGAAGGATGAAAATTAACATAAAAAATAGAGCCTTTCTTGTGTACACTGTTCACAAGGCAAGGAAAATTTCAATTTGCCCCTCAAGTTCTGATTTTTACATGTTCTAACCCTATATATTCTTTTAGATTTTCATGATTTGGTCATAAATTTTAATTTTATCATGTTTTAATCTTTAGATGTTGAGAACGAAGTTAGCAACCTTTTTGGGGGAAAAAAAAAACTAGCCTTTATATCAATGTATTGGTTTCAGAGAAGATAGTTTAATGAATGTAGTTTTAACTTTTAAACATGTAAAAAAAAAAGATCATTGTGATTCATGAATTTTATTTTGAATGAGTTTAATTTACTTTTAAACTTATTAAAAGGTAATTTAGGGTTGAAAATGGCTTTATAGTGATTTTTATGATGTTTTTGAAGTGTTTTCAAGTTAAAATAAGTTAAAAATTGAGTTTTGAAGATTTTAAAAGCAAAACCCTAAGTTTTAGGCTAGAAAATGACACCAAGTTTACCTAATCAAACAATATTTTAGACCTATATGCATGGACTTTTAATTTAGGCTAGGCGCACCAGACCATCTTTCCAGATCGAAGGACGCCCGACCTTCTTCTTAAATAACCCTTAACTTTTATATTCTTACATTTTTTTTAATTTTAGTAAGTTTATTAAAATTGTATATAAGAAATTATCCAATTATGTCATAGTTTTCAAGAATATTAAAGCTTTTTAATGGTAACATTAACAATTAATTTATGAATAATTACATATTAACTTAATATGCAAAATGTTTTTTAAAATTTTATCATTAATATTTAATGAAAATAAAATATTTATTTAGTTATTTTTTATTTGTATTTTTTTTATATAATTTTTTATACAAGTGCGTAGAAATGATCTATTCATAATTTTTATTTTATTTTATCAAATTTTTATTTTATGATTATAATAAGTTATCATTTAAACAAAACAAAGTTTACGATAAAAAAATATTTTCATCAAAACAGAAAAGAAATACACGAGTGAGGGAACAGAGTTTCAATTAAGAAGATACTTTTTTCCTCTTTAATTCAAATTGTCAGAGAATAATATAAATCATATCCTTGAACCTCACCTAACGGCTTAAGCTATTGGGTTGAGATGGTTCTTTGACACAAATCATTACGTTTTTTAAAATATTTTGTAATTGTCACTAGTTTTTATTCAAAAAAATATTTTTTTAATATTAAAAAAAACAATATATGGTTGAGATCAAACAAATTTGACTAGAAAAATGCATTTTTCTTCAAGAATCTTAATCATTGTGCTTCTCACAAATATATATAATTAAATAAAATAGATTTCAAAATATATCCAATGGCAAGGAGAATATTATAAATAGCTGTATGGAACCCAGACGCTTTGTAATAACTATTTGAAAAATTCACTTCTTAAAAAACGAACTTTTGAAGAGGAAATAGTTCATGTAAACATAACAACATACGATCTTAATGTTATAATATTGTCATCAAGCTAGTAATTTAACTTATAATATTTTCAAGTGGTAGAGAGTCAACTGTTAAAGAAGATATTTTTTATTTGAATCATATATCGAGTTGACAAGTTTTTTTTCAAGATTTAATTCTTGAAAATAATTTTCAAATCTGTTTAAAAATGTAATTATAGTTGTTTTTTAAAATATTTTTTATTAAAAATATATTAAAATAATATATTTTTTTATTTTTAAAAAATTATTTTTATATCAGCACATCAAAATGATCTAAAAAATCAAAAAAATATTAATTTCAAGAAAAATATTAAAAAAAAAATTCTTTTTAAAATATTTTTCAAACAAAAAAATAAACAGGATATTAAAATATGAGTCAAGTCCTGAAGTGTGTTCACTATATAGAAAAAGAAAAAAAAAATGCATGCTATGATTAAGAATTCTTGAACTGTAACCAAAAAAAATGCATGCTATGATTAAGAATTCTTGAACTGTAACCAAAAGCAGTCATCTGTTAAACCATTTTTCTTGCCTGCAAGGACCATAAGTCTTGCTACAAACAAGATAATAGATGAAGTTAACCAAGCTCAA
>Ga0307513_10013019_pt1 | contig 10233 bp, 5 predicted proteins | sample 15_EM_MG_FD_202174 | JGI IMG/M metagenome (GOLD analysis project Ga0307513, IMG submission 202174) | Populus trichocarpa ectomycorrhiza microbial communities from riparian zone in the Pacific Northwest, United States - 15_EM | ecosystem: Host-associated > Plants > Roots > Unclassified | place...
TGAGTTGGAAGACCAAATTATGGTCCCATTCTGATTGAGAATGACAAGAATTCCCAAGTCAGTTAGCCTTAAAACACCTGATGAATCATTAAGGGGGGTCTCTCTATTGGCAACCCAAACTATAGTCTTGACAGCTATCTTGCCATACCATATCCCTATGTATCGGTTTTTGGATTTTCCAGGGCTGAAAAATCCCAACACATAGGTTCCTTCAGCTGAAACTATGGTATCACCATCTCTAATGGAGTGAGTTGTGTTTATGGTGTCAATAGCAGTTGCTGTGTCTACAATAAGCAATAAAGAGAAGCGAAAAAGAAGCACAAGAATGCAATGTTCCGCTGGTACTCTCATTGTTTTTTTTTCCCTGTAGCTCACGTTTTGATACTGATGGCTGCTATGGATGATGAAAATGTTAATGCGAAAAACGGCATATTTGAGGGCACAAGTGGTCTGCTTTGAGATGAGCGAAGTTAGGTGGGACGTCCCTTCGTAGAAAAACCACTGGCTATGCAACTGTGTTCTAAATTAAAATCAATTTGGCAATTTACTAAACGAAACAAGATATTTTAATGGAAGTTATTTGTCCAATCATTTCGTCTTTATACTCTTAGAACTTTTTTTATTGAATTCCGCCAATGGCTTTTGATTCGATTGAATACCTATGATGTGGCCTTTCTTTAAAGTTTACTAGTGAGTCCATTTTTAATTAAAAAAAAAACATGTAAAAATATATTTTTAAAAAAATTAAAATAAGTAGTTCCAAGCCATTGCGAACCTTCACATGCATTTTCTCGGCTTCGAATCACCCCATATTTTTTTTTATATAAATTGAAAGTATCCCTATATTAAGGGTTTGTTCATTTAGACCCCTATAGAATGATTACTTATAATTACCTTTCGGCCCCGTCTCTTTCACATTTGTTTTTTTTGTTACCTTTATATATGGGGAGGAGGTAGATGGATATTATATATATCCCTGTACCTCCTCTCCCCTCCCCCACCTAAAATAAAATAAAATAAAAAACAATGTGCTCCGGCTCAGTCACTACTTCAATGCCTTCAATGCCATCTATATGTCAAAAAAATCCATACTAGATTTGAAATTCACGTTATACCGTGTGCCAATTTAAATTTTTTTAATATAAAAAAATAATTAAGTGACGATAGTATTTTAAAAAAAGTAAGAAAAACTTGGCACTCAGGTTATTAACTTGATTATATCTAATAAAATTGTTTAATTTTATAATATGATTTAAATTGAAGACAACAATAACTAATGAGCACAAAAAACACCTGACAATAATTAACTAAAAAATAAATCATTTATATTATAGAGAAGAAAGAAAAGATTTTTGAAGATCCACTTCCACTCCACTATAGACATCTCACATGACCGTAAAAATTTGTTGAGATGATTCAAACTTTATGGCAAAAGGATGCAAGATGACATCAAAAGAACTTACATGGTTCACTAGAGCAATGCCCTAGAAAAGCATATCGAACAAAACACAATGAAGTGAGTATTAGACTATATTCAATTAATTAATTCTATTTAATTCAAAAAATTATTTTGAGAAAATATATTTAATAAAGAACAAAAAATAAAAGGTCCCCAGATAACCCAATCAAATAAAAAAAACAAGGGATAAAACAAAAGATGTAGAAAGCATATAAAAAACACAGAACCTAATCTCCAATAAAATAAATATCAAATGATAAAATTAAAAAACTATTAGCTTAAAATAATGATAAAAAAATCAAAGCAACCCCTAGCGAGCGTCCTTAAACTAGCTTAGTTTCTCAAATTGTAACTCGTGAAATTTCAAAATGGACTTAACCAAGAAGCTCAAATTCAAATTAACTCAATGTCGAAGGATGAAATTGAATATAAAAAAAATATCAAACTAAAAAATTTGGCAAAGCAAAGAAAAAAAACAATAATAAAAAACGAGGATAAAATCTTATAGGAAAAAATGATCGAGGGTGAAATCGCTAAAAAAATAAATTCATAAAAATTATCTCAAATGATATTAATAGCAATTAAAAGAATGAGGACTAAATCTGACAAATAAAAAAAATTAAATGAGGATGGAAGTAGAACTAATTTTGATTTTCATAAGTTATTTCAAATAAAACAAATAATTAAAGGTAAAGATGATGAAGGTTTTGCGAGTTATTCGGTTTTTTAATGGTGTAATTTTAAAAAATCATTGTATGGGTTCAATTGTGTTATATTGAGTTAAGGTTTTTATGATGGAAAATAAGGTGCATTGATGGAGATTTTGGTAATTAATAAGTGTTTCTACAATGGTGAGTTGTTGATGATGGTCTAAGAGATTAGTTTGTTTGGTTAAGATTGTTATGCTAATTATAGCTTGTAATGTTTCAAGGGAAGAAGTTTTGACCAAAAGAAAAGCTTTGTGATGGTTGATTGGTTATATAGGTTCTTGTCGTTGTGGCAGGGAAGTTGTTGAGGTTTTCTATAGTAGTTAGGCATAACTTGGGTGTATAGGTGGGGGTATGAAATAGATGGAATTTGGACATATTGGTGGATGCTTTTAAAATGGCTTGTTTATGGGATGTTTTGGCATAGTGGTGAGCATCTAGTTGATATTGGTGAAATAGGATTTCAATTTCGTATAAGTTATGGTGTTGTTATTGACAAATTTAGTTAAAGTTATGTTTCTCATTTTCTCAACACAAAAAATACAAGTGGTTTCGGCTAAATATGTTTTCGCTCCACTTCTTGATGTTGTTCATATGTAAAGGACCAACATTTATTATTTATGTTTGGAATTGTCCTTCAAAAAGATGACCAGAAAAGGGGTTCTGACCTATCATCTCTAAGATCAGCTAAGCGTTTAGCTCAAACTCGTGGTTTGGCGAGCTACCAAACTCATCATCTTTAGGCTCATTTAAACGTTAAGCCCAAACGTATATGGGTATGGCAAGCTATCAGACCCATCACCTTCGGGCTTAACCAAGTGTTAAGCCTAGACATCTGTGGGTCTGACGAGCTGCCAAACCTATCATCTTTGGGCTCAGTTAAGCGTAGAGCCCTAATATTAGTGGGTCTGGCAAGCTGTCAGACCTATCATCTTTGGGCTCAGCGTTTATCATCTTTGGGCTCAGCCTTTAACGTATATGGGTGCGGCAATCTTCCCAACTCAACAACGTTAAGCTTGTGCTCTTTTTAAACTTCAAAAGAATTTTAGGGGTATATTTTATCCTATAGATCAGAGATATTTTCATCCTAACAAGAAAAATATTTTGCTGATACTTGAGTCATTTCCCCTCAAAGAAAGAGAAAGACCTCAATGACTATAAATTGAACTGATGTAACTTCCACTGAACGGATTGAGATTTTCTCCATTACAAATGGCATATATATTCAAAGATATTTTCATCCTGACAACATAGATATTTTACTGATACTTGATTCCTTTCCCCTTAAAAAAAGAGAGGCATCTCAAAAGCTATAAAATGAACCGATGTAACTTTCATTGAAGGGGTTCAATTTTTCTCAATTACGAATGATATATATATATATATATATATATGGTTGTCTTCTAAACTATGACTGTTTTTTCTCTCAAACAATGTAACTTAATTATCAAAAAGTCCCCAAACTCAAATAAGGGGGACCTTTTGCAGGTGTCGAGCATAATCCACCAGCCACCTTGTCAAAGAAGAACAGATTAAATTGCTAGAACTAGAAGATTAACCAAATATCCTAGATACCAATTTGGCCCACATATCCATGGGATAAAATCAGACCTCATCAATGACACTATTTATGGGGAAATGATTATAAAGCCTTCAATTACTCTTTTAAGGCCAGGCTATTATCATCCCCAGTTACCATAAGAGTCGGAGCCTCAAGATTTTGGAAAGCTTTCAATGGGTACTGGAGGAATGTTGGTTCAAACCATATAACTTCAAGAGTTATTGCCAGTCAAGGACTCCATCCAAGTTTCCGAACCTAACAGGGTAGATGATCCCTAAGTATGAGGGCTGCCTTCTCGTTTTTCAGTCATATTTTCATAAAAACCTAATGAATTATATTGATCTAGTAGGAGTTCTTTAGGTGACCATCCAAAAAACATTTATTAAAGTAAAAGTCATCCCCTCCCTTCTTTAGCGTCTAAAATATAATCTTGATAAAAGTGTTATTCTAGTTGATTATACCTCGATGGGAGATAAAAATGTATTATGGTCAATGACTAAGAATGAAAGTTTCTAATATTAATTATATTGTTCAAAGTAACAATACTTCTCACTCTCCAGGTTCTCTCCCGGGATATAAGCCCCTCAACCTTCCAATGATGGGATTAATTCACTCTTCCTAGTGTGATAACATATTAACTTTGTAAGGAATGAGCATCTTTCTAGTGCTACAACTTAATGTACCTTAGAAGGGATTAACATGGTTTTTCTAGTGCGATCGCACCTCTCTTTAAGAATGAGATGAAAACTACATCTACAATAGGGACAAATATGTTCTCCTTGGAATACAAGCCCCTTAACCTTCTAATGATAAGATGGATTCACTCTATTTAGTGCAATAACATATTTACTTTAGAAGAAACAAATGTCTCTATAATGTTCTAGCATAATTTACCATGAAAGGGATTGACATGGTCTCCCTAGTATGATCGCACCTCTCTCTAAGAATGGGATGGACACTAGATTAGCATGGTCTCCATAGTGCGATCACACCTCTCTTCAAGGATGAGATAGGCACTGCCTCAGCTAAATTGCTTTGTTCTTTTTGCAACAATAGTTGTAAGCCCCTCCATGGGTTAAATTTGAAGCTTCTTAATGAAAATTCATATCTGAAGGCTTCTTGACAACCTATAACGGATACATCTAAACTAATAAGAGGATGCCTGTAAATGACATTTCTTCTTGGTTCCATGAAACCAAAATCCTCCTAAACCTTGCTAAGGTTAGATGATTTACCACCCCTTGCTATAAATGTTTAACTAAGTATGGGTGTTGGACCCATAAATTTAAGACCCAAAGTTTTGGCCCAAACTCAAACCTAAGTCAGCCCAAACCCATCCTAAGTTAACCTAGGTATATAAGGAAAAGTTACAAGGGAATCATTTTTTTTCTTTTCTAATTCTTATGGCCGTCATAATCCTCTCCTCATCAAACCAAATATTTCAGTTTTTGATCTTGAGTTTTGGATTCAAGAAGGGTGGAAATAGCAAGTAAGTCATTCTCTCTCATATTACTTTTGATTATGGTTTGTTTATGAAAGGATTAAATAAGAGATTAGGGTTTATAAGGATTTTAAGTTCATGTTGTTAAAATTCATTTATAATGATTAAGGGTTAAATGTTAAGTAATTGATTTTGAGTATGTTGTTAAAAATAAGGATTTGTGAGTTGATTTGTTTAAATTAATTTTTATGGGTTAAGAAATTCATTTCAACCTTGTTGAAAATCTAGACAGAATGGTCTTGAGGATGAAGATGATAAAATTTTAATTTGGTCCTTGATTTATGAAAATTACAGTTTAGTCCCTAAACTTTGGAAAAATTATAATTTGAACCCTAAATGTATTTTGAGATTTTGGATAGTGTTATTATGAGGTTAAGTATGATGAATCTCAGTTTGATAATTGATTTGGAATATTTTCAGTTTGGTCCCTCAATTTTGGAAATTTACATTTTAGTCCCTGGACTTTGTGAAAATTACAGTTCAATCCCTGGTTTGTTCTAGATAGAATTGAGGATGGTTTATGGGTGAAATTTTAGTATGGTTATGTATTTACAGTTTGGTCTAGTTTTGATAAAATTACGTTTTGGTGCCTGTTTTGAAAAATTATTGTTTTAGTCCCTAAACCTAGGAGAGTAAACCTGGTTTTCTTTTATGCATTGGAATCTTTTTTTTTTTTTGAGTTGCTTTTAAGTATATTTCGTATATTTATTGTAGGTTCTCCTAACGATCCTCAATAGAATTTTCGGGTCTTTTCATCTGATATTCCTTTTAATCTATATTTTTTCGGGTGAGTAGAATAATCTTTAATATGTATATAATATAAATAAATATGTATGTTGATTATATCATGAGTACGACTAGTTAATCTCTTGAATATTTATATATGTTACTTTATTTTCCAAGTACTCATTTATTCTTGAATTTGCACTCGCATTCTGTTGAACTAAATTCTATTTGATATGATATACATTTCTTTGATGATTATATGAGTATCTATTATGTCTTGATATAGAACTTGTCAATAACTACATGCTAACGGAGAGTAGTTAGCCTATGTGCACATAATATTCTGTATACCTAGCTGGTGAGAGAGGCATCAGCCTGTGGCGACTGATCATCTCACAGTGCTCATCTTCGGGTGTCATCTAGTCACCTTCAGGTGTCATCTGATCTCTGACATGTATTTCACTACTTTATGATAATATGTTTAGTACGTATATGTATATGTATATCATGATAAATTGACTTGCAAACTATTAATATAAAAAATACCTAAAATGTATATTAAATATTTTTTCCTCATTGAGTTAGTTAAACTCACCCCTCATTCTTAATACTATTTCAGGTTCTTAGTTTCTAATAGCAGGTGAACTTTGTTGAGTGTTCTTGTTTCTTCAGTTTTGGTTGGTATGCCTTATTTATTTTGCGAGGCTTTCCTTTTAGTTTTAATTTGATGTCTTAGACGCTCCATTGTTACCCTGTTTTAATTAAGTTTGGATTTTTGACAATGTAATGAGTATTTGGATTATTGTTTTTTTTTTTTAAATTACTGATGAGAAGTTTTGAACTATCATTTGGTTTCATTAGTTTTAAATAATATAATATTTCTGAAGATTATGAAATACTGTGTATTTTTAAATAACTTGTTCTTTTGATATGTCCGTTTTGAGGCTTAGCGTAGGTTGGGTGTCATTTTGACACTGCTCTTGCGTTGCTGGTCATGGACCCGAGATTCGGGTCGTAACAATAAATGTTTAACTAAATATAAACATTAGACCCCAAAATCTTCAAATAAGTATGCACGTTAGACCTAGAAATGTTCAACTAAGTATGGTCATTGGACCTAGAAATGTTTAGCTAAATATAGGCGTTGGACCCAAAAAAGTTTAACTAAGTATGACATTAGACTCGAAAATGTTTATCTGACTGGGAACAAGTCTGTGAAATGAGGGACTAACACTAAATGGTAAGCTGTACTAAAATTCACCTGTATTCCCCTTGAAAGATTAAAGAAGTACAATTTAGACATGACAAGGAATATATTATCTCCCACCATTTCAGTTGAAGCCGCCAACCCTCTAAAAAAATCTTGGAAATCCTTAAGAAAGTCCCTTAAAGCCTCCAACTTCACCCGGGAACGCTAGGCTTCAAAGAGCTTCCGTCTTAGGGGAACCACCTAGTCATAAAAGGCTTTAAGTGCTTTTCCCTAAATTCTAACTCGAGGGTAAGGCCTTGTGCTTGGTCTTTAAGCATGGAATGAGCCATCTTCACATTGGCTTTTTCCCCTTGCAACTGCTCAAAGGTAACTTGATTTGCCTTGTTCACATACGCGACCTCTCTCATATAACCTCTTTCAACCACCCAACACTTTCGAGAGTGGGAGTACATCATGAAGGTCTATCAATGATAAATGTTAAAAATAGTAATCATCAAACCAAATCAGAAATAAAAAGAAATAGGAGAATTCCTTAGATTAAAAATTATCTCGCCAGTTAAAGCCAAATAGTGGTGGAAGTTTTCATCAGACATCTCGAAGATGTCTGACGGGACGGTAAAGACTTTCTCCAACACTCTATCCACCTCAAGATCAGCCTCTATGAAGCCTATTTTTCCTCTCATCGTATCCTTCATAAGTTGCCTCTCTTTATCTGTTAGGAGTGGAAAATCAAAAGGATTACGACTAAGAGCCAAATTAGAGAAAACATCTTTGAACTCCTTAGTGCTCGGCCCGGTAGAAGTCTTAGTTTCCACTTTATCAACTGATAAGGTAGGAAGTTGAGGCAGAGAAAATACCATCGTAAAAGCCTCTATCGGTGGGACTGGAGCACGAGCAACCACTGGGGTAGAGACTCTTCTCCACTTAAAATGGGTGGCAGAACCACAATCACCATGGGGGGTCGGATTTACTACTTTCCTGGATAAGGGAAGATCATGAACCCTACCTTCTATAAAGGTTATGGCCTTCACCACTATCTCTCTAGAGGCAGAGCCCTCAAGAGAACGGTGATCCTCAACAATGAAAGGGAAGTATCCATCACTCCTTCACCTCTGCCTCCACTAGCTTCATGAGACAAAGACCCTAAGACAAATTCTTTATCAGAAGTTTGTCCTAAAGCTTCTCTTTCTCCATCAGCTATTAGTCATGTAGGGACAAACAAGGGTTAGATTTTTGTTTATAATAAAGTGAAAAAAAAGAAGAGGAAAAGCAGGGTAGCAACATACCTTGCAAAATAGCCTGATAATATCATTTGCCCATTCTATTGACTTCATAATCAGTTAAAGTCGAATCCAATATGACACAGTCTTTCTCCTCAATCGAGCTTAGATGAGGCTTGTTGTTTACTTCGTAAGGGGAACCTTCTAATAGTGGGAATAACCCCAGATTGATTGTAGTCCTCATGTGGGATCGAGTGTCCCAATGTATCTTATGACCAACCATCTCCCCCTTCACTTCTTGATATGTGTTGGCTTCCTAGTTAATATGTTTTTCATAGTGTCATTGTTTTTATTAGTGAAGGTAAGGAACCATTATATATTATTGCCACCATCGGTATTGGTGAGTAATTGATAGCAACTCCTCAATGATTATGCATAATTTTTCAAAGAAGGATGAGATTGTCCACCTGTTGGGATGCAGCTAGTCTAAACCAACCTAATTATAGCTAAACACTTCTCTCGTGAACCCTTGAAGAAGGAAAGAGTATCCCATTGAATACATGTGTATAGAGGTGGTGATTTCAAAATAACCCTGGGTAGAGCCTAAGGTCTGCCTGTTAATACACTCAACAAGGAGGGTATTTGAGCTATGTACTCGCTAGGTTGACAACGAGCCATGAATTTCATGTCCATAGCACATACACTACTAGGGACTTCATCTTTAAGATTCTAGGGAAACCTCTTTCTCTCTCATCAACATCTTTGTCGGGCACATGAGAAGGACTCCTACGAGACCTTCTCTCTTGAGCCTTTCTGGTAGAGTTAGAAGATGGATTCCTACGAGAAGATCTTTTATACTCCCTATCAAAGGAGAGCCCCAATATGACATCCCCTCTCGTCTGAAGGCCCAGTCTTGGGACCTCTGTCCCCTACCATTTCTTTTAGGTTTTGTTTGAAACCTGAACTCCTTATTAGGGACTAGAGTGCTTTTCTTTTTAAAGATAAATTTTATGTTTATATGATCCATTCGTTTTGATTCATATATATATATATATGGAAAAAAGTCTTGGGAATGTATTTGCAGGACTTTTCTTGGATTAAAGGAAAGGTGACAGGGGATCTTCTCTGCGAGAGCAATTTTTTTTTATAAAAAATCACTAAGTAAAAATGAAAGAAAGGTAAAAGCAAGAACGACTAGGGTTATAAAGAAAATAAATCTCTTCATCCCCACTTTTTGATGAAAAACTTTTCATGTCATCACATATCTCAAGAAGACTACTCGAATACTGCATTGAAAGCTAGTTGTCATTTCATTCTCCAACATAAATCCTATTCCTATAAAATAATAATAAAAAAAGCCACCTAGACTTGAGGATCCTAATAGTAACATGAGGGATGCATAAAATCTTATGGAGAAGATAAAAAAAAAGGTCTCATCTGATGCTGACAAAGGCTTTTCAAAATCTTTGCGTATAATACCCTAATATGTGGGGGGCTATTGATGGATTAGGAATATTTTTTTTTTGGAATTGTCCTTCAAAAGGATGACCAGAGAGGGGGTTGACTTTGCCAAGCACTGAACACAGTCGTTTATGGGTTTAGTGAGCTGTTAGACTTATCATCTCTAAGCTCAGCTAAACACTGAGCCGAGTTGTTTATGGATCCAACAAATTTCTAGACTTATCATCTTTAAACTCAGTTAAGTGCTAAGTCCAAGCATATATAGGTCCGACAATCTGCCTGACCAATCAACGTTAAGCTTGTGCTCTTTTCTTAACAATAGAATGGTGTAACTTTGGTTAGTTGCGTATTCACTTAATAGCCTTATTCAGTTAAGAATATTCTCTGT
>Ga0307513_10013020_pt1 | contig 10233 bp, 7 predicted proteins | sample 15_EM_MG_FD_202174 | JGI IMG/M metagenome (GOLD analysis project Ga0307513, IMG submission 202174) | Populus trichocarpa ectomycorrhiza microbial communities from riparian zone in the Pacific Northwest, United States - 15_EM | ecosystem: Host-associated > Plants > Roots > Unclassified | place...
GACGGCACCGACCAGACCATCCACGACCTGCTGCGCTGGCAGGTCCGCGAGAGCCAGGGGCGCAAGGCCGACCCGAGCCTGGTGGTGCTGGACACCCAGAGCCTGCACGCGGCCGTCGGGGTGCCCGCCGACACCACCGGAAGGGACGCGGCAAAAAAAGTCCCAGGCCGCAAGCGCGGCCTGGCAGTTGATGTTCTCGGTCTGGTGATCGCGGTGGTGGTGCTGGCCGCGTCCACGCACGACAACGCCGCCGGCATCGCCTTGCTGGACAAGGTCGCCGCCGACACCGACACGGTGCAGAAGGCTCTGGTGGACCAGGGGTTCACGACCGCCGTCATCGACCACGGGCAGAAGGTGGGCATCGACGTCGAAGTCGTCGAGCGCAACCCGGCAACCAGCGGGTTCGTCCCGCAGCCCAAGAGGTGGGTGGTGGAGCAGGTGAACGGGATCATGATGCTGCACCGCAGGCTGGTACGGGACTACGAGCATCAGCCCGCCTCCGCCGAGTCGAGGGTGTACTGGGCCATAAGCGACCGGATGGCCCGGATGCTGACCGCGACCTCCACCCCCACCTGGCGCGGCGCATGAGCGGCAGCGAGCTGACCTTGGGAGCGGTGCTGGCGCACCTGGAGGAGCAAGAGCGCGAGATCGCCGCGCAGGCCGAGGCCACGCGGGGACGCATCGCGGAACTCACCGCGCAATTAGGGGAGTTCGACCGGGTCGCCGAGGAGGTCCGCATCACCCGCAAGACCCTGCTGGCGCTGCCTGATCCGTCCCCGCCGACGCCGCCGGCCGCGAAGCTGCCGGACCATCCGGCCTACCGGCAGATCATGGCGGTGTTCGCCGCGGCCGACGCCCCGCTGCGGGCACGGGCGGTCTGCGAGGCGATGGATCTGGAGATCGCGCCCAGCAACGTCAACAACGCCCGGCTGAAGCTCAAGCGGCTGGTCGAACGCGGGATCCTGATCGAGCCCGAGCAGGGGTTGTTCACCCAGCCACGGCCATAGCCCCCGGAGAGGCCACCACCAACCCGACAGCCCCAATTGCAAGCGCGAAACGGGCAGCACGTCACCTACCGCCCTCTCACATCCGGGGAGAACTGAGTGGCCGTTGACAGTGCATCGGCCAGGCTTCATGGCGTTGCGCGTGGGACCGGGACCGGAGCGCGAGCCACATGCAGATCGCGTAAGCCACGGGTAGGAACCCGATGGAGCGTGGCCGGCGCCTGTCAGGAAAGTCCATGTGCCCGGTTGCCTGCACGTTCCGTGTGCCCAAGGGGCGGTATAGACGCGAAGGCACAGAGGGCGTCGGCCAAGGCGGCGGCCGCTTGCGGTCCTGTACTGCCGAGACAGGCGCTCAGGGCATCGCGATAGGCGTCGACTGCTTGATCCAGAGCTTTGCTTGCTTCGCCATGGGCGTCGCCAAGACTGCGCAGGACGTCCGCTCGCAGCGGTGGTGATGTTGTCGCGTCCAAAAGCAGCAGACAGCTCTTGTATGCCTCGACCGCTTGGCGCGCATTGGCCCGCCGTGTTCCCTCGCGTCGGCGCATGTAGGCGTCGCCGATCAGCTGGTGCAGCAGGACGCACTCATCACGATCTGTATCGGAATCCAGTGTGTTCAAAGCTGCCCGGGCATGGGAAATGGCGTTGTCGGCGCTCTCGTGCGCACCTCGTGAAACCGCCACGGCATACGCCGTGGCCAGTGCCTGGTCGATGAAGCGGGCAAGACCGCTGTCGTCAGCGTCCCTGTGTGAGCGCGCCTGACGGAAGTGATGCAGGGACAGCGCGCGGCACTCGTTGCTCTTGTAGCGGTCGAGGGTTCGCACGGCCAAGTCGCCGTAAGCGCTGCCGAGAGCCGAGTGCGCCTGCATGACCCCGGGCCAGTCGCCGATGTGAGCTGGATCCGTGGCGTTGATGCCGCCCTGCTGCAGGCTTAGTCCCGCTTCCAGCGCCTGGATGCCGCGCGTGAGGTCGTCCAAGTTTCCAGCACTGGTGAGTTGGAACCGTGCCAGCAACGCGAGACCGAGATTGGTGGAGGACTTCACCCAGTCGGCTTTGAGAGACGGCATGCTGGTGAAGTACGACAGCGCGCTGCTCGCCGCCTGGACCGCCCTGTCGAGGTTCTGTTCCCGGTTGCCTTTGTCGAGTTCGAGCAGGGCAGACGCGAGGCAGTACTGCGTGACGGCCCACAGATGTGGTTCCCTTTCCTGGGTACGGACGCGCAGGGCCGTCTCGAAGCCCGTCACGGCGCGTGCCACATCGGTGGCGTGGGACCGGCGAGCCATGTAGATGCGGGCGATGTTGTGCTGGGCGCTGCCCCACACACGCCGGTCCCGGTGCTCATCCACCTGGTCGAGGATGGTCTCATAGGCATCAATGACTGCCTGAAGGTCATCGAGGCTCGGTTCCTGAAGCGCCATGGTGTCGCTCATGAGTTGCTCGGCCCTCATCACGAGAGACATGATGTGACTTTGACGTTGGCTGCGGGCATCTTCGCTGCCTGCGGCACTGTTGTCGGGCGGGAGCGCAGAAAGTTCTGCACGGGCATGGATCAGGCTGCCCATCGTCCGTTGATGGCCTGCTGGATCCGTTTGTGGAGTCCTGACCTTTAGGACGGCTTCGAACGCTGCGACGGCGAGCTCAAGATTGAGGCGGCGGGAGCCCTCGATCCTTTGCGCGTAGGCCGCGCCCAGGTTCTGTTGGGTCACGCACCATGGCTGCGGTGAGAACTCGGGAGTCTGCACGGTCAGGGCACGCTGGCATGCGTCGATCGCCTCCTCGATTCCCTCAGGGAAATCATGTGCGCGCCCGAGATAGATCGAGGCAAGGTTCCCCAGAGCCATCCCGAACAACTCCCTCCCCCTGTTGTCCTGAGAATCCTCCAGTATCTCTGCGATGCCCTGATAGCACGCAACAGCCGCCGCTGTGTTCTCTTCTTTCTCTCCGTTGACTCGCTCCCCATAGCTCATGGCGAGCTGGTACAGGATCTCTCCTCGCAGGACGAGTCCGTCGGTTTCCTTCAGCGCTTTCAGGGCTTCGGTGAAGAAACCGATGGACCTGTCGATGTTTTCGGACCACTCACCTATGCCTCGCTCGGCGAAGTGCACTCCTGCCTGCCACAGTTCGACCGCTGACCAGCCTTCTTGGGCCAGGTTAGCCGCCGAGGAATCCGGGGGGATTATGTTGGCCATGATTCACGCTCCGCACCGCGATGGAAAGATTGCAATACTAGCCAAGTGGGTACCCGGAGAGTCTATGGAGCCGCTGCAAAATCTACTTCGAATCGAACTTATATCCGGTGCCGGACTGCCCGGGCGACGTGTGAAGATCACTTTGACTGATGGCAGAAGCCTGTCTGAGGCCGTTGTTCCACTACCGGATATTCAGATTGGTCACGAGGCCCATGAGTCAATCCGCTGGTATCTGGAGGACTTTCGCGAATTCCCCTCCGACCCGGCGCCGGCCGTCGCAGAGCGGTGTGCCCAACTGCTGCGGACTCTGGGTGAGTCGCTGTTCTCCGCTCTGTTCGATCACTCCGCGGAGGCCCAGCATGTGTGGGCCCAGGCACGGCCGGTGCTGCAGGATCTCATCGTCGAGGCCGACATCGCCGTGAGTGAGGCGCTGCCCGTGCCACTCGAACTGCTGCGAGAACCCGCCGGCCCTGCCCTCGCACTTGAAGTGCAGTCGTTCGTCCACGTCGCGCCGGACTTGCTGCCGCCGACGAATCCGCCAAGCTGGGAGCGGGGGCCAATCCGAATCCTGCTCATCATCTGCCGTCCGGACCTCAGCCGTGATGTGCCCTTCCGAACGATCGCCGCCCGCCTGATGCGATCGATCGGCACCCGACGTGACGCCCGTATCCAGGTACTGAGACCACCAACCTACGAGCAACTGGAACTCACCCTGCGCAAAGCTCAACGGCGCGATGAGCCGTTCCACCTTGTCCACTTCGATGGGCACGGCGTGTTCGGCGGCGGCATAGGACAAGATCCGCAGGGATTTGCGGTCTTCGAGGACCCCCGATCCGACTCCAACAGCCACCCGGTGGCTGGAGGACAGCTCGGCCAGCTCCTGGCTGACAGCGGCGTCTCGGCGCTCGTCCTCAACGCATGCGGCTCGGACCGTACCCAGACCTTCGGCGCCGACGTTGTGCTACGGGAGGGAACAAGCCCCCGTGCGCTCCAACTGCACAGCTTCGGCTCCCTTGCTCGCAACGCCCTGCGGTCCGGCCTCGACGCCGTGGTGGCCATGCGTTACAACGTGTACGTTTCCACAGCTGCGGACTTTGTCTCGGTCTTGTACGCACGCCTGCTCGACGGGGCGGACTTGGCCGAGTCAGTCACCCTCGCCCGGCGGAATCTGGCAGCCACCAACACGCAGCAACCAGGCACCGACGAATGGCTGGTCCCCGTCATCTACCAGGGCCGCTCCGTGTCCCTCTTCGAGGCCGCGAAGGGCACCGCAGACACGATGGACATCCTGCCCAGTCCACCACAACGCACTCACCCGTCAGACACCCCCCTTCCCGCCCCACCGACGATGCCATCGGTGGGCGGAGACGACCTCACGATCACGCTCGACCGAGCCTTCGACAGCACGCCCACCATCCTCATGCACGGCCCGGCCGGCGCAGGAAAGACCACCGCAGCGGCCGACTTCGCCCGCTGGTACCGAGCCACCGCGGGCGTGAGCGGCCCGGTCGTGTACACCTCCTTGAAGACCACGGACCAGTCTGCTCTGGAGACGGCCCGAACCCGCCTGCTCGGGGCGGCCAAGGAGCCACCTGATACCGCAACACCCGCCTCCGCCCTGTGGATCTGGGATGATGCCGAATGGATCACCCGCTGGGACGATGCCGACCGCGACCGCTTGCCGGGTCTGCTCACCGACATGGGCCGCCACGGCGTGAAGACCCTGATCACCTCCACAGACGGCGCCCCCTGGCTACCAACGAACAGCGAGCGCATCGCTCTACGCCCCCTGAGCAACGCGGAATCCACCGAACTCGCTGCGCGGCTCCTGGGACCCGGAGCCGGCCCAGTACCCGAGGCACTCCTCCACTTCAGCCAAGGCAATCCCGTTGTCCTGCGCGCCCTGTGCCGACACCCCTGGCTCCGCGAGACGACCGATCACAATGCGGAGCAGTGGCTGGAGACCCTGCGCTCGGGCACCGGCCGCCCCTTGGAGACCACCGAGGCACCACCGTCTCATGCCATCACCCACGAGCTGCGAGCGCACCTCGACCAGCAGGAGCAGCAAATCCTCAGCCTACTGCTCCTCTTCCGAACGAACGCTGCCGTGGTGCACCTCACGGCCGTGACCCAGAGCGCGGGCCAACTTGGCGCCATGTCCTCGAAATCATGGGACTACCGCCGCATTGTCCGCCTGCTCGACGCCGTCGCGGACCTGGGCTGGCTCACGCCGCTGCGCGCCGACTTCTACGCGATCCACCCACTTCTGCCCTGCGCACTGCGACCGCTACTGGATGAGTGGGCGGACGATGCGGCCTTGCGCACCGCACACCGAGCATTCACCGAGCACTACAGTCGACACGGCCATGCACTGTTCTGGACGCATCAGCGTGGTGTCCGCCAGGCCGTCGACGTCATGACGCTCGACCAGGACAACCTGCTGAGCGCATTTCGGACGGCTCTGCAGCTGAAAATGACCGATGAGATCGCAGGACCGATGCAAGCGCTGCGGGTGCTCTATCACCAAACCTCTCGGCGACCACACTGGCTACGCCTCGTGGAATCCCTCTCCCTCGAACTCGCTGACCCTGCCGCCAGGGAATCGCTGCGCCCTGACCTGGAGATGACAGACGAATCGGTGCGTGACCTCCTCAACGAATACCTCAGAGACCTGAACCATCCACAAGAGCACACTGCCCCTCCTTCAGAACGCCAAGGTGATGCGCAGCAACAACGCTCGACAGCTCGCCAAACCCAGGAGCACGATGCGACACCGCCCATCGGAAACATCGAAAGGGGCGTTCTTCGCAACGAAGCCATTCGTCTCCTCGACGACAACTCACTTAAGGCCCTGCACCGCGCCGTTGACCTGGCGCACCGCTCCGGAGACCACACCCTCGAGGCAGTAGCACTCATCGAACTCGGCCACTGGTATCGGTCACAGAATGAGATCCGCTACGACCGCATGGCGCACCAGTGCTTCGCCGACAGCCTCGACCTGGCCGCAGCGACCGACCTATTCACGCTTGCCCGTGCGCTGGACGGCCTTGGTGCCCTGCACCTGCGCCGAACCCTGCGCCCGATGCGCGAGCGGATGCAGCACGTGCTGGAATCAGGCGAAATCGACAGAAGCCGTACGGCCAGGATAACCGTCGACCTGCCCGAGGAGGCCCTCGGTGAACTTTTTCAGGCTGAGAGCTACTACATCGAAGCACTCGCGCTGTTTGACGACCAGGACACGAACACCCCCGCGGTAACCGCCGCGCTTCACCACCAACTCGGTGTCATCTACCAGATCGCAGCCAACGAAGAAGGTGCCAGTCACCACCTCCAACAAGCCATCCAGGCACACGACGCTTCAGGCGACCTCCTGCGTGGCGCCCACAGCCGGTACGAGTTCGCCAAATTCCTCGTCGATCGCGGAGGCCGTCTCTCGGACGCCCTGCTCTATGCCGAGCGGGCCCTGCAGGACATGACCGCGCTCGGGGATTCGAACCCCGAGCACGCACAGGAGATTCAGCTCATGATCAACTGGCTCAGGGACCAGCTGGCATGACGAGACCCTTCCCACCTGTCAGGAAGCTGACGGCGGGGGTGCGCTGCTCGGCGGCTGCCTCCGCCGAAGCGCTTCCGCGAGCGCTTGCTCCCGGTTCATGGAGAGCAGCAAGCCCGATGGAACCACGGACGCGTCGCAACTGGGCGCATGGTCGAACTCAACCTCATTCAACAGCCGCCGACTACGCGAAAACCATGAACGCCAATCAGATCTGACGGGGCGGCCGCGGAACAGCAACTCCCCGCCACACACGCAGCAGCGGTAGTCGATCCCCATCGGCGCACCGTACACACCAGACCCGGCATCAGACATGAGGGCTCCCTCCAGGCACGCCCGTGCGGGAGGCGCGGGCGAGTACCCTGTGCATCCGCCGCTGCCGCAGTATCCACTCCAGCTCCGCAAGACTGCCCAGCGCAGTGACACCGCTCGCCGTCCAACGGCACAGTGCAGCAACCAAGGACGCCCCCTCAGGGGGCACAAGAACCAGCGTGGTGCCGACCCCCAGAAAGACGATCCCCGCGTTGTAGGTCAAGCTGCCCAGGCGACTCAGACGCCGCCACTCCTCAAAGTTGCGCTGCTGCTCTCGGCGCAAGCTGTCCTCGTCCCGACGGCCAGCACCCGGAGGATGCCACGCGTCAACGTCCGCGGGGGAGTACAGGTGTTGGCGCGCGTGAAAGCCGTACTGCACACTCCCGATGAACGCTACGAAGGCCAGGGTGAGCAGCAACATCGCCGGCGCGGGCCAGCGGAACTTGTCGGCATCGGCGCCCATCACTCCCACCGTGGCTACGCAGGCCCCAGCCAGCAGCGGAGCGGCGACGAAGTACGCGGCCTCGGAAGCTGCTCCGTACCCCAGCGGCGCGGGAGTCGCCCATCTAGACGAAGTTCCGTCCACGCTGTTGCCCCCTGACGACGCAGCCGAGTCACCAAGTGTGACCGTCGCGGTGCGTTGTGTAAAGCGCGGCTTCGCGTGCACCCGGGTCGGAGTGCGGCGTTGGGGCATAGGGACTGTTCATCAATGCCGGGCCGCCCGCCGAGACGTGAGCCACCCGGCCAAGAAACGCGTGTGGGCTTGCGTGATGCGAGCTGGACCGTGCTCAACGAGCTCTAACGCCCCCGTGCCTAGTGGCCTAGACTCCGCCCCAGGCAGGTGACCGCCGCAGGCCTGGCCGTAGCGCTCCCTTTCTCCCGACGGCCGCGTGCAGGCTCTGGGTGTCCAGCACCACCAGGCTCGGGTCGGCCTTGCGCCCCTGGCTCTCGCGGACCTGCCAGCGCAGCAGGTCGTGGATGGTCTGGTCGGTGCCGTCGTCGCGCCACTTGTAGAAGTAGTACTTCACCGCGCCGACCGGGGGCAGGTCGTGGGGGAGGTAGTCCCACTGGCAGCCGGTACGGGACTGGTAGAGCAGGGCGTTGACGATCTCCCGCATCTCGTAGGCGCCTTGGTGGCCGCTGACGGAGGGATGCTGAGCCTTCCAAGAGGCGATGACGGGCTCGATCAGGGCCCACCGCTCGTCGGATGAGTCGCTCTTGTAGGGCTGGCGGTCGCTCACGAAGAACACTCCAGCACGACAAGACTCCCCGATCAGCCCCGATACGCCTGCGCCACACGTTCCAGCGACAACAAACAGAGCATCACGTCACATACCGCCCTCTCAGAACTGCGGCGATCTCATCGCGCAGAGTCTCGGCGTGTGCCCGAGTGCCCGAGACCATCAGGCACCAGTCGTCCGCGTACCTTGAAATACGGTAGTTCGGCAGACCTTGGGCCCGGCGCTTGGCCCTGCGGCCGTTGGTCAGCGAGGGACCGCCCGGACCGTCGGCGATGAACTCGTCGAGGACTGAGAGGGTCACATTGCTGAGCAACGGTGAAAGGATTGAACCCTGGGGGGTACCGGCGTTGTTCTCCCTCAGCACGCGATCCTCTCCGAGGATGCCTGCCTTGAGGAACGCCTTGACCAGGGCAAGGACGCGTTTGTCTTCGATCCGAAGACGCACCCGGTCCAACAGAGCGGGGTGCGAGATCTCGTCGAAGCAGGCTTTGATATCGCCCTCCACGATCCACTCGTAGGAGTGGGAGGTGAGGTGGCGGATCTCGGCCACAGCGTCGTGAGCCCGGCGGTTCGGGCGGAACCCGTAAGAACACGGGAGGAAATCCGCCTCGAAGATCGGCTCCAACACCAGTTTCAGAGACGCCTGCACGACCCGGTCGGTGATCGTCGCGATCCCCAGACGACGCCACTTGCCGCCCGTCTTGGGGATCATCCGCTCCCGCACCGGCATCGGCTGGAAAGTGCGGTCCCTGAGTGAGACCCGCACCCGGTCGACAAATTCCTCGACCCCAACCGACAACGCGATCGACGAAGCGGTACGCCCGTCGACCCCGGCCGTCTTGGCTCCCTTGTTCCCCCGCACCCGGTCCCACGCGACCAACAGGAAAGCGGGATCGGCGACAAGGTTGAACAGATCATCGAACCGACGGTGAGAATCATCGGTCGCCCAACAGTGCAGCTTGGTCTGGATCTTCAGTACCCGGCGCTCCGCCTGAAACAAGGCGTGCTCCAACTCGTCGGTATTCACCAACGACATCCTCCTGACATTCCAGTTCTTCCACTGCTGACTTGCTGGCCCCCTTCGCCATGTGCGCGGCTTTCCCGCGCTCGGACTACTACGGGGCCTCCGCCCCACCCATGGCCATCAGCCGACGACGTGCCTGCCCATCTCCGCAATGGCTTCGCGGAGTTCGGGCGACCACGGTTGGTTCCCACGTTCACCACATGACGTTTCACGAAGGAGGCGTCCGACTTTGCCCCGGCAGCATCGCCAGCGGTACGCCGCAGGCTTTCCCACTGGCCTCACCACCGACGGATCCGGTCGGCTTCTGAGTTGACCGCTCCGGCGAACCAGAACGGCCACGCGCTGCACCCCGGCCCATATCCACCAGATTTGAGCCGGCACATCGCTTACGGGGCTTTACACCGTCGGTTCCTCGCGTACACCTTTCCGTATCGCTTGCCGGACCCGGCCTGTCTGGCAGTGCCAGGCCGTCCCGTCGTTGTCAGGACTGCTTTCCATCCTCACCGGCGTCTCCCGGGTCAGACTGTCCTCAGCTTCTCCGCCCAGCTGCGACTGAGCGGAGGCAGGGCCCTTTCATCCCCGCACGTCATGTAGCGCCTCGTGGCGCACGAAGCCATCGATGTACTCGAACAGCGCGAGATTCGCCTCGGCCCGGGTGGCGAAGCCGCGGCCTCGGATGCACTCCGTCTTGATGATCATCCACAGGTTCTCCGCGAGAGCGTTGTCGTAACTGTCCCCGACCGAACCCATGGAAGCTTCAACTCCCGCTCTCAGCAGTCGAGTTGTGAGCTTCACGGATGTGTACTGACAGCCGTGATCGGCATGGTGGATCAGCTTGCCCGGTTCGACTTCCCGGCTCGCGAGCGCGTACTCGAGGGTGGCCAGAACCAGGTCGGCGTCCGCGCGGGCGGAG
>Ga0307513_10013021_pt1 | contig 10232 bp, 6 predicted proteins | sample 15_EM_MG_FD_202174 | JGI IMG/M metagenome (GOLD analysis project Ga0307513, IMG submission 202174) | Populus trichocarpa ectomycorrhiza microbial communities from riparian zone in the Pacific Northwest, United States - 15_EM | ecosystem: Host-associated > Plants > Roots > Unclassified | place...
CCCCGATCACATACGCGCTCAGGGCGACGGCCCACACCGCCCAGGCCCGGGCTCCGGGTCGCAGGGCCATGTGCCGCCTTCCGCTTGTCCTGGTCAGGGTCCGCGGTCAACCCTGCTCGGAATCGGGACAAGCGACAACGACCCGGGTCACAAAGGCACCGTGCGTCCGGTCACTCCCGCCGACCGATTCCTTTCGGGTCCCGCTCTGGTCGATTACTACATGAGTGATGTCGTGAAGCAGACGTATGACCGATGGGCCCGGGGCGAGGGAATGGGCGACGACTCGTGGGGCGACCTGACCGCCGAACCGGAGGGCGTCGACTATCTCGCGGTCGAGGCGGGCGGCGTGCCCGCGATGTGGATCGACCCGCGCGGCGTGGCGCGGGACCGGGTGATCGTCGCCCTGCACGGCGGCGGCTTCGTGGGTGGTTCCCTCGCCACCCATCGCAAGCTGTACGGGCATCTGGCCAAAGCCGCGGGCAACCGGGCGCTGCTCGTGGACTACCGGCTTGCGCCCGGCCACGTCTACCCGGCCCAGCTCGAGGATGCGATCACCGCGTACCAGTGGGTGACCGAGCAGGGGTTGGCGACCGCGCTCTCCGGTGACTCGTCCGGCGGCGGTCTCTGCGTCGCGGCCGCGCTGCGGGCCGCCGAGCTGGGCCTGCCCATGCCCGCCGCGCTGTTGCTCATGTCGCCGTGGGTGGACATGGAGCTGACCGGATCCGGCTACGAGACGAACGCGGGCACCGATCTCGTCTTCACCCGGTCGATGGTGCAGGGCCTGGCGGACATCTATCTCAGCGGCGGCGCGAGCGCTGACGATCCACTGGCCAACCCGCTGCGCGCCGATCTGACCGGGCTGCCACCGATGTTCGTGCAGGTGGGCGGCGCCGAGTCGTTGTTGACCGACAGCCGGCTGCTGGCGGCGCGTGCCCGCGAGGCCGGCGTGCTGGTGCGCCTCGACGAGTTTCCCGGGCAGTTGCATACCTTTCAGATGGCCGCAGGGCGTACGGCGGTGGCTGACGACGCGATCGGGAGGTTCGCCGGGTGGCTTCGACCGAGGTTCTGAGCACGGAGTTCGGCTCGCATCGGCGCGCGCTGCTGGCGCACTGCTACCGAATGCTCGGCTCCTGGGACGAGGCAGAGGACCTGGTCCAGGACACCTATCTGCGCGCCCTGCAGGGTTGGGCCAAGTTCGAAAACCGTTCTTCGGTACGGACCTGGCTGTACCGGATCGCGACCAACGCCTGCCTTACCGCTCTCGAGGGCCGCAACCGCCGGGCGCTGCCCTCCGGGTTGGCCGGACCGGGGGCAGCCTCGAGCGACCTGGCCGGACCGGAGACCTGGATCCAGCCGATCCCGACCGCGGCGATCGCCGGGGATCCCGCCGCGATCGTCACAGCCCGCGAGGACGTGCGGCTGGCGCTGATCGCCGGACTGCAGTATCTGCCGCCGAAACAGCGGGCTGTGCTGCTGCTCCGCGACGTGCTCGCGATCCCGGCCGCCGAGGTCGCCGACGTGCTGGCGACAAGCGTGCCCGCGGTGAAGAGCACGTTGCAGCGGGCCCGCGCACGGCTCGGCGAGGTGGCGCCGGCGCGCGATGACGTCCTGGAGCCAACCGAGCCGCGGGCGCGGGAACTGCTCGAGGGCTACATGGCCGCCTGGGTGGCCGGTGATCCGGACGCTTTCGGCCGGGTGCTGCGGGTGGACGCCGCGCTGGAGGCGGTGCCCTCGCGGACCTGGTTTGCGGGCAAAGCGGCCTGCGTTGCCTGGACCCGGCCGTTCTTCGCCGGGCCCGGGGTCGCGGTGCTGACCCCGGCCGCGGACGGCATCGCCCGGGTCACCGTCTTCGGCGACCCGGGCCTGGTGGCCCGGTTCCAGCCCTTGGCACAGGGCTAAGCTGTGCTGCTACCGGCGCCTGGTCCGATGGACGGCGCGGAGAACCCAGGCCCCTTCGGCGCTGTGCTGCTACCGGCGCCTGGTCCGATGGACGGCGCGGAGAACCCAGGCCCCTTCGGCGCCAGGTGCGAGGTCAGCCAGTCGACCGTGGCCCGCAGATACTCCGCACGTGATGAGCGGTGCAGCAGCTCGTGTCCTTCGTCCGGGAAGAGCAGGTACTTGTGCTCGACCCCGCGTGCGGACAGCGCCGCCGCCACCTGCTCCGCCTCGATCACCGGGACGTTGCTGTCGTTCTCGCCGTGCACGATCAGCAGCGGCGCGCGGAGCCGGTCGATCCGGGTGATCGGGGACAGGTCGCGCAGCAGCTCGGCGTCCAGCTCCGGATCGCCGTACTTGGCGACCGCGGCCGCGGCGATCCACGGCTCGGTGTGCTCGTAGAAGGTGGCGAAGTTGGCCATCCCGCAGACGTCGATCCCGACCGCGAACAGCTCCGGGAACGTGGTCAGCGCCGCCAGCGTCAGGTAGCCACCGTACGAGCGGCCCATGATGCCCACCCGCTCCGGGGCGGCGATGCCCGACGAGACCAGGTAGCCGACGCAGGACCGGACGTCCTCGATGCCGGCGTAGCGCAACGGGCCGTTGTCCGCGTTGACGAAGCTGCGGCCGAAGCCGGACGAGCCGCGCACGTTCGGGGCGAAGACGGCGATGCCGCGGTCGACCAGCGACTGGAACAGCGGGCCGTGGCCGGGCCGCTCCTGGGCCTCGGGGCCGCCGTGGAACCACAGCACGGTCGGGTGCGGGCCACCGGCGGCGGGCCGGAACAGCCAGCCGGTCAGCTCGAGCCCGTCGTGCGCCGGGAACCGCTCGAGCGTGGGCCGCACGGCGTTCGGCGCGGCCTGTTCGACCGAGACCGGATGGCTCCCGAGCGCGTCGAAGGTCCAGGTGCCGTGCGGCTGGCCGGGGCCTTCGGCGGTGAAGGTGAGCGTGCTCCCGTCGGCGCTCCAGGCGAGGCCGCTGACCACCGAGCCGGGCAGCGGCACGACAGTCTCCCGGCCGTCGGCCAGAACCGTCAGCTCGGACAGCCCGCCGCGTACGTTCCACAGCACCGCGACGGCCCGGCCGTCCGGGGTCAGCGCGAACGACTCGACCTCGGCGGTCTCCGACGCCGCGAGCACCTCGGGACACCCGTCGACGACCCGGATCAGCACTGGGAACTCGCCCGCGTCGCTGCGGGCGTAGATCGCGCCGTCCGGGCCGAAGACCGCTTGCTCGCCGCTGGTGACGTACTCGTCCACCCCGGTGACGAGATCGCGTACGGCGATGTAGCGGCTGCCCCGCGGGCCGTGCCGCAGCAGCGCCCGCCGGCGGTCCGGGCTCACGTCGAACAGCGAGATCAGCTCGCCCTCGGCGACCACCGACCGGTCCTCGGTCACCGGGTCGACCAGCAGCGCGGTGCTCAGATTCTCGGTCACGGCGAGCAGCGAGCGGCCCGGCAGCCAGCGGATGTTGTCGGCCGCGTCGGTGCCGAAGCCGGCCACCTGGTGCAACTCGGAGCCGTCCGGCCGGACCAGCCACACCTCCTGCCGGGGCGCGCCGCCGGGAGCCAGCTGGCAGGCCAGCCAGCCGCCGCCGGTGGACCACTGCACGGCGGCCACCGGGTGCTCGCCGGTGTCCACCAGGAAGGTCAGCTCGCTGCCGACCGGCTGCACCCAGACCTTGGGCACGCCGCTGCGGTCGCAGACGTACGCCGCGTGCCGGCCGTCCGGCGAGAGCGCCGGCGACCAGCTGCCGGAGACCTCCGACGCAAGGGACCCGCTATGCAGATCGGTCCAGCCCACGGGCAGTACGGTGACGTCGACACGGTTGAGCTGACCGGTCATCCGGGTCCTCCTTCGGTTGCTAGATCCCCTTGTCCTGCAGCCACATCTCCAGCAGCGCGAGCTGCCACAACTGGTTCGCGCCGAGCGTGGTTCGCGGCGTGTTCGGATCCGCGAGCAGCGCCTCGACGTACTCCGGCCGGAAGAGCCCGCGGGCCCGCGCGGCCGGCGCGAACAACGCCTCCCGCACCATCTCCAGCATCGGTCCTTCGAGGTGCCGAATCCCGGGAACCGGGAAGTAACCCTTCGTCCGGTCGATCACCTCGTCGGGCACCACGCCCCGCGCGGCGTCCTTCAGCACGCCCTTGCCGCCGTGCGCCAGCTTCAGCTCGGGCGGGCAGGCCGCCGCGAGCTCCACCAGCTCGTGATCGAGGAACGGTACCCGGGCCTCCAGCCCCCACGCCATCGTCATGTTGTCGACCCTTTTCACGGGATCGTCGACCAGCATGACCTGCGAGTCCAGCCGCAACGCCGCGTCGACCGCGGTGGTCGCGCCGGCTCGGGCGAAGCTCGCGGCGACGAAGTCGCGACTGACGTCGCTGTCGATCAACCACTCGGGGGAGAGCTGGGTGGCCAGCTCCCGGTGCGGGCGATCGAAGAACTCGGTGGCGTACGCGTCGACCGCCCCGTCCCGCGCGACGCCGGCCAGTGGTGGATACCAGCTGTACCCGGCCAGGATTTCGTCCGCGCCCTGACCGGACTGCACGACCTTGACCTGCTTCGACACGTCCTCGCTGAGCAGGTTGAAGGCGATGCAGTCGTGGCTGACCATCGGCTCGCTCATCGCGGCGACCGTACGGGCCACCGCGGGCAGGAACCGGTCCTTGCCGATCCGGATCTGGTGGTGCACGGTGTCGAACTGCTTCGCGATGATGTCCGAGTACGCGAACTCGTCGCCGCTCTCCCCGGCCGCCGCCTCGAAGCCGATGCTGAACGTGTTCAGCCCGCGCTGCCCCTGCTCGGCCAGCAACGCCACGATGTAGCTGGAGTCCAGCCCGCCGGAGAGCAGCACGCCGACCGGAACGTCGGCGACCATCCGCCGCTCGACCGCGGTCCGCAGCTTTTCGTGGACCGCTTCGGCCCATTCCGGACGGCTCAGCGAGAGCGTCCGCGTGAAGGACGCTTCCCAGTAGACGTTCTCGGTGCTCGTACCGTCGGATTTGATGATCCGGACCGTCGCCGGCGGCAGCTTCCGGACGCCCTGCACGATCGTGCGCGGCGCCGGCACCACGGAGTGGAACGTCATGTAGTGCTGCAGCGCGACCTTGTCCAGCGACGTGTCGACGTCCCCGGCGGCGAGCAGTGCCGGCAACGTGGACGCGAAGCGCAGCCGGCCGGGCGTCTCGGCCAGATACATCGGCTTGATCCCGAGCCGGTCGCGGGCCAGCATCACCGTGCCGGTGGCGTGCTCGGCGATGGCGAAGGCGAACATGCCCAGGAAATGCCGCACGCAGTCGGCGCCCCACCGGTGGTACGCCTTGATGATCACCTCGGTGTCGGAGGTGGAGGCGAACGTGTAGCCATAACCGCGCAACTCGTCGCGCAGGTCCTGGTAGTTGTAGATGCAGCCGTTGAAGACCAGGGTGAGCCCGAGCTGCTCGTCGACCATCGGCTGCGCCCCGGCGTCGGAGAGGTCGATGATCTTCAGTCGGCGGTGCCCGAACGCGATCGGCCCGCGCTGCCAGTGGCCCTCGCCGTCGGGGCCGCGCGACTCGAGGCAGGGCAGCATGGCCCGGATCGCGTCGGCGTCCGCGGCACGCCCGTCGAACCTCAGCTCGCCGGCGATTCCACACATGGTCGGGACCTCCCTGGGGCAGTCGGAGTCGCACCCCAAGGAGGACCAGGGTGTTGGTCCGAGATTTCGGTTCTGTATCCGAGCCGTAACGCTATTAGCCCAGCAGCCAAGTGTCCTTCGAGCCGCCGCCGCGGGACGAGTTGACGATCATGCTGCCGGCGGGCGCGACCCGGGTCAGGGCGGCCGGCGCGACCACCGACTGGGTGCCGGTGAAGATGAAGGCGCGCAGGTCGACGTGGCGCGGGGCGAACTGGTGGCCGTCGAAGACCGGGGCCGTCGACAGGTTGACGACCTCCTGCGCCACCCAGCGGTGCGGGGCCGCCAGGATCTGCCGGCGTACGGCCTGCAGGTCCTGCACGGTCGCGTGTGGGCCGATCACGATCCGGTCGCCGCCGTACCCGTCGACCGGCTTGCAGACCAGCTCCTCGAGCCGGCTCAGCACCTCGACCCGCTGCTCGGGGATCCCGCACAGGTACGTGGGCACGTCCGCCAGCAACGGTTTCTCGCCCAGGTAGTACTCGATCAGCTTGGGCACGAACGCGTACACGGCCTTGTCGTCGCCGATGCCGTTGCCCAGCGCGTTCGCCAGCACGATCGTGTCGGCGTGCAGGGCGGCGACCAGACTCGGGCCCAGCGGCATCCCGTCCGCGCCGGGGGAGTGCACGAGGCTGTCCTCGCCCATCCGCAGATAGATCACGTCGACCCGGTTCTTGCGGCCGTTCCGCAGCCGGAAGACGGTGGCGTCGTCGACCAGCAGATCGGTGCTGCGGACCAGCGGGACGCCCATCTCCTCGGCGAGCATCCGGTGCTCGAACCAGGCCGAGTCGTCGGGGCCCTGGCTGAGCACGACCACCTGGGGATCGTCGCCGGCCGCCGGGCCGCCCGCGTCGAGCAGGGCCCGCTTCAGCAGCGCGGGGGCGTCCTCGGGGCTGAGCAGGTTCGCCGGGCGGGGCAACTCGGGCAGCACGGCCTCGGTGAGCCGGCGGTTCTGCATCGCGTAGCCGATGCCGGACGGCACCCGCAGGTTGTCCTCCAGCACGCACCAGTTGCCGTCGCCGTCGCGGACCAGGTCGACGCCGGCCACCTGGGCGCGCACCCCGGACCGGCGGACCAGCGCGCCACTGGGCCGCAGCTCGGGCGAACCGGCGATGACCCAGTCGGGCACGATGCCGTCGTGCACCACGGCCCGCTCGTTGTAGACGTCGTTGACGAAGGCGTCCAGCGCCCGGACCCGCTGCACCAGCCCGGACTCCAGCTGCTCCCGGTCGTCGGCGGAGACGATCCGCGGCACCAGATCGAACGGGAACAGCCGGGTGGCCGCCTCCCCGGCCACGCTGAAGGTGATCCCGCGGGCGCGCTGCTCGTCGGCCTTGGCGTCCTCGCGGCGGCGCAGGCCCGCCGGGCCAAGGGCGGTCAAAACCGCCAAGATGCCCGCGTACGCCGGGGAGACGTCGCCGCCCGGGAACGCCTCGTCGCCGGCCACCGCGTACGGGGTGAACCCGCCCGGCACGGTCTGCCCGTCGGGGCCGATCCCGGTCGCGCCGCCCCGGGTGTCGGCGACCACCAGGTCGACCACGTCCGAGATGCGGCCCCGGCGCTCCATGGCCCGGCGTTGCCGCGCGGCGGAACTGCCCCGGCTCAGCTGCTGCACCGAGAGGTCGAACACCTGCTCCCAGTCGCCCAGCTCGTCCAGCTGCGGGCGCAGGTCGGCGACCAGCCGCTCGACGGCCACCGCCGCCGGCACCGGCACGGGGGAGCGGGGCAGGTCGAGCAGGTCACCCTCGAGCCCGGAGCGGGCGGCCCGCCACATCGCCGCCCGGTGCAGCGGCGGCCGGGTCAGCGTCACCGGCAGCCCGGCCCGATACTCCTGCCGGGCCCGCAACACCAGCGCGCGGAACAGCCCGGCCAGCAGCACGACCGTGTCGGCGTCCGGGCTGGAGTCGGTGACCCGCAGCTCGACGGTCGGCAGGTGGGCGGACGGGCGTACGTCGAAATAGACCATCTTGGGATCGGTGATCGTGCCGGACGCGATCAGGTCCGCGACCAGCGCGTCGTGGTCCTTGGCGGAGGCCACGCCGCCGCTGTCGCCGGCCGTCGGCCAGCGCATCCAGATCAGCGACCGGGCGCTGGCATAGCCGGAGTCCTCGCCCATCCAGTACGGCGAGCTGGCCGAGAGCGCGAGCAGCACCGGCAGCGCGGGCATGACCCGCTGTGCCACCGAGACGGCCTCGTCCCGGTCGGGGATGCCCACGTGCACCTGCGCGCCGCAGATCAGCTGCTCGCGGACCAGCAGCTGATAGTCGTCCAGCATCCGGCGGTACCGCGAGGTCGGCGTCACCTGCAGCGACTCGAGATCGACCAGCGGCACGGTGCCCGCCGCGACCAGGCCGAGCCCGAGCGACTCGGCGACCCCGATGGCCCGGCGGCGCAGCGCCACGATCCCGGCGCGCAGTTCGTCCAGGGTGCCGGCGACCGGGGTGTTCGTCTCGACCACCGAGCGGTGCAACTCGGCGGAGTAGCTCGCCTCCTCCAGCTGGTCCAGCACCTCGGGCGCCCGCGGCACCAACTCCCGCGTCTTGAGGTCGACGACGTGCAGCTCCTCCTCCACCCCGAGGGTGAGATCGGTGCCGGCGCTGCTGTCGCTTTCCTCCGTTCCGCTGCCCTGCGTGACCTTGAGTGACTCCGTCATAACCAAGACCGCCTATGTCGTCGTCCAGTTGCCCGGAGCCTCGCCAGCCCGTGTACCGAACATGTCACGTGCCCGTTTCGGCCGTGGAGCAAGCAAGTCGATGGTGACACGCCGTCTCATGAACATCGGTGCGTAACTATTTCTTGACGGATCGTAACAGTACGTACCCGATAGGCTCCGGATCATGCGAGCGTTGATCGTTGGCAACAGTGACGGCATCGGGCTGGCGCTCACCCGCCGGTTGCTCGCCGCGGGCTGGGACGTGACCGGTTTGTCGCGAAGTCCCTCGCCCCTCGGCGAGCACCGGGTGGTCGACGTGACCTCCGCCGCGTTCCCCGAGGCCGTCGCCTCCGTCGGCGACGTGGACCTCTGCGTCTATGCGGCCGGGACCGGTGAACTGCTCGACGGTCCCGCCGCGGGCGATCTGGCCGCGCAGACCCGTTCGTTCGAGGTGAACCTGCTCGGTGCCGCGCGGACCCTCGAGGTCGTGGTGCCGAGGATGCTCGCCGCCGGGCACGGGCACATCATCGGCCTGTCCAGCCTCGCCGACGCGCTGATCTCGGCCGAGTCGCCCGGCTACGCGGCGTCCAAGGCGGGTCTGACGTCGTATCTGCTCGGCCTCGACGCGGCGCTGCGGCCGCACGGTCTGCCGGTCACCACGGTGCGGTTCGGGTTTGTCGACACCAAGATGGCGAAATCTCCGGTTACGCCCTTGATGATCTCGGCCGAACGGGCGGTAGATGTGCTGATGCGGTGCATCCGTACTCGTCCGGCGGTGGTGTCATACCCGCGCCGGATGGCTGTTTTGACCGGCACGCTCGGTCCATTGCTCCGTGCTGGTAGATATCTACGCAGGTCAAAGGGGTAGCGTCGGGCCGCGAACCGCCCAGAGCCGCATTGGAGATCGGATGACCGCCGCCCCCTCCGACGGCCCCCGGCTAAAACGCCGTGGGTTACTCACTATCGCTGCCCTTGCCACGTTGCCGGCCGCCTGTGGCCGCGACACCACCACTGCCGCCGCTGACGCCGCACCATTGCCGGCGACCGTCCCGTCGTCCGGTCCGGTTTCGAGCCTCGCGCCGGCCGTGACCGCCTCGGCGCCGGCCTCGGCGTCGGCCTCCCCGTCCGCGTCGGCGGCCGCGAAGACCGCCAAGGCCGCGCCCGCCTCGCACGGTGGCGGCCCGGTGCCGTTCAAGGGCGGCCAGGCCCGGCTCGGCGCGTGGCTGGCCCTGAGCGGGAAGTCGCTGTCGCAGAGCCTGGCCCTGCGCCGGCAGCAATTGGGCCGTAGCTACGACATCGTGCACATCTTCTGCGCCTGGAACGAGCACTTCGAGCGGCCGTCGTCGATCGGCGACAGCACGCTGATGATCTCGTGGACCGGCGTCAAGTACGACCAGATCAACAACGGGTCCAACGACAGCGTGATCGCGGCCGCCGCGCGCAACCTGGCCCGCCAGGGCAAACCGACGCTGCTGCGCTGGGGCTGGGAGATGAACGGCAACTGGTTCGAGTGGGACGGCAGCCACAACGGCCAGGACACGGCCGGCTTCGTCAAGGCCTGGAAGCGGATGCACGGCATCTTCCGCGACGAGGGCGCCGACAACGTGGCCTGGAACTGGAGTCCCAACTGGAACTCGGGGCCGAACGTGTCCTGGAACAAGATGCAGCGCTACTACCCGGGCGACGCGTATGTGGACTGGGTCGGGGTCTCGGCGTACAACTTCGACGGCGAGACGCCGCGGACGCTGCTCAACCCGATCGTGAACGCATACGGCGGCCGCAAACCGATCATGCTCAGCGAAACGGCATCAATCGACCACGGCGGCAACAGCAAGGCGAATTGGATCGGCGACCTTTCCGCGTACGTGAAGGCGACGCCCCAAATCGGCGCCCTGTGCTGGTTCGACACCGACACCCAGTCGGACAGCGAACACAACTTCCGAATCGACTCGACCAGCGCCTCGCTGGCCGC
>Ga0307513_10013022_pt1 | contig 10232 bp, 14 predicted proteins | sample 15_EM_MG_FD_202174 | JGI IMG/M metagenome (GOLD analysis project Ga0307513, IMG submission 202174) | Populus trichocarpa ectomycorrhiza microbial communities from riparian zone in the Pacific Northwest, United States - 15_EM | ecosystem: Host-associated > Plants > Roots > Unclassified | place...
CAGAAACACGCCCCACACACTCAACATTGATGGAGATGTAAGATAGGGAGAGAAAGAAAAATGGATACAATGGGTACGTAAAAGAGTAACCGTAAAACGATGGGAAGTAAGAGTAGACAACAAGAGGGGGAACCTTGAATCGATGCGCGCACAAAAATGGACAACGACAGTGAGGTCTACAGTGAGTGGCCAGCCCGGCAACAAATGGAAATCAGAGAAGAGATTACGTAGTCAGTTGAGAGGGGCGAGAAGATTCAGCAGCATCCGCCAGACGAAGACTGTTGGACGTTCTGGCCAGGGGTAATCGTCGTAGATTTGGCAGCTCCGACACCGGTCGTGGAAGATCCCATTCTGTTGCGCAAAACTGTGAGCCACGTTCGGAAACACGAGTTCATCAAAGTCAAGACGCACCGATCCTTGATCTGTTTAGCCATTGTCAAGAAAGCCTGCTCGACGTTGGTAGCGTTCTTTGCCGAGGTCTCGAGGAAGGGAATGTTCAATTGATCAGCGAATTCCTGGGGGATCCGGCATCAGTCATAGTCAACACACGATATGCGACATCTGCCAACCTTTGCAACGCTGTACTCAACAACCTTCTTGCTGGTTAAATCGGATTTGTTGCCAACGAGGAGCTTATCCACGCCTTCAGAGGCATAACGATCAATCTCCTGGAGCCACTGCTTCACGTTGGAGAAAGTATCTGAAGTGAAAGAGTTAGGCGAGTGAAAGGGCTGCGGTGACAAATTATCGCGTACCGCTGTCAGTGACATCGTAAACTACGATGATACCATGGGCACCACGGTAGTAAGAGGACGTAATGGTTCTGAATCGTTCCTGTCCTATGGTGGGCGTCAGCTCCCATCCGCGTCATTCTTTCGGAGATTCACTACCTGCGGTGTCCCACTGATAGCAAGAGCAACAGAAATGTGTCAGGGTCCCTGAGCGGCAGAACGGGAGAACGCGAGGAAGCCACTTACGATTTGGAGTTTGACGGTCTTTCCCTCCAACTCGATAGTCCTAATCTTGAAATCAACACCAATAGTAGAGATGTAGCTCTCCGTATAAGTGTCGTCAGCAAATCGAAGGAGCAAGCAAGACTGTGGGACGAGTTAGCGAACGTTGTTGATAAATCGCGACGAGGAAAGACGATAGTCGCTGGTGGTGGAGCGTACGGACCTTTCCGACGCCTGAGTCGCCAATGAGGAGGAGTTTGAAGAGATAGTCGTATTCGCCGGTGTGCATGGTCATTCTGATGAGATGAGGGCAGGGAGAGAGGGAAAGGTGGAAGAGCGGACGAGAGGAGGGTGTGTGGTGACTGGCGGCGGCAGTGGCTTGCGTTTGCGCCCCGAGTGCACCGTCCGGTCACACTTGTCACGTCACCGCTACCACCTCTGGACGCTCACAGCCCAAGAATAGTGCAGCTGCAAGTATCTGGAGTCACTCGAAACATTTCTGGGTCCGCAGACTGAGAGCTCGACTATCTGAGGCTATCTGGTCAACTCGGTTATCTGGCCTCGTGGAGAATGACTCGTTTACAGTCACTGGGATGTCGAAGACCGACCTGCATCGTCTCACGGCTGCCTACGTTTCGTACCCGTTGTCTTCATTTGCCGTCTGGGATGAAAGGATAAACGAACATACCAATATACGGAGATCTGCTGGGTTCCGGATCCCAAGTTGAACCGTCGAACCACTGAAACGATGTTCAACTTCTCTCTCCAGATCCCCCCACCCCAATGCCTACCTCCAGCTTCAGACTCCCTCTCTCTCGTGTTAACCTCCACGCTCCGCCTCCAAGAATAGGAGACAATGCGCTGTCTGCGAAATTCGCAATCACGAATCATCACAACTTGTACGTTACTCAAACTGCCTTTGTGGGCGTGGACGGGAATTTCTGAGCTGAGGATGACTCGGAGGGCAGCGCGTACCTCGCACCAGTGAAGTATAGTCTGATGTTCCTACTGTTTCGGCTGGAACGTTGACCGTGTATCAAGTATCGGTGGCCAAACGTTGATGGTTATCCTTGACACGGGGTCTACGGATTTGGTGAGGCACACTCTGACCTGACCCGCTGGCTACGACTCACTGAATACCCCAACGATAGTGGGTAGTATCTTCAAAATGCACAGAAGAGGACTGTCAAGACGTCCCATCCTACACCGAAACTTCATCTCTGTCTAAAACCGACACACCGTTTCGGTTGAACTATTTAATCGGTTCTGTTACCGGAGAGGTCGCTTTCGAAACCATCATGCTGGGGAACTACCGCACTTCCTCGCAAGTGTTCGGTGAGTTCCAAACCCCCCATTCAGAGACATACACCATCTGAATTCACGCCCGTTCATGCTCCAAGCACTGGCGAATCGAACAGTCGGTCTCTACCTCTCCACTACAGGTCACAGCGGGATTCTAGGTCTCGCATTCGACTCCCAAGCGTCCATACAATTGGTCTCCGGCCAACCGTTGATCAAAAACCTCGCATCTCACCTCCCAGAGGAATCTCGTTTCTTCGCCGTGGGACTCTCCCGCTCCAGTTCTGGTTCCTCTTTCACCATCGGCGAGTTGGACCCGGCGTACGCGAACTCTACGGAAGGGTTCAAGTGGAGCGATGTGTACGTTAATCCAGGGAAGGGCCAGGTGTACGATTACTGGAAGCTCCCGCTGAAGGCGATAAGCATAAACGGAACGTTTCTCGAACCTTTGGCCGAATCCAAGGTCGTCGATTCACCAACCCCAGTCGCGGTCTTGGACACTGGAACGACGCTCATGTTGGGTCCTGCAGTGGACGTACAGTATTTTTGGCGTACCATTGGTGGGTCCAGACAAAACAGCGATGGGCAGTGGCAAGTACTGTGTAACCGCGGTGTGGTGGTCAAGATCACGCTTGGTGGGAACGGGACCGAGGCGGAGTATGTCATGCATCCTGGTGACGTGAACTGGATGGACGGTGGAAGCGAGGAGGATGCGAGTGGGAAGTGGTGCAACGGTGGGATCCAAGCGAACGATCATGTAAGTCCCTCACGCGTTATATTATTGCGAGCTACCCTGACGGGATTCTATGTAGGTGAATTCTGGCGACTGGCTTCTAGGCGATATCTTCCTCCGGGTCCGTCTTGACTGATCGAGGAATGTTATCCATACTAACGACCGGTCGGACTACGCAGAACGTTTACACAGTGCACAAACTTGAAACCCCCACCTCACCGCCCCAACTGGGGCTCCTATCGACCGTGAATATCGACCAAGCCCTTGCTGGATTCTGGGACGAACGCGGGTACGATAACACCCCGATCGGAGTCGCGCTGGCAGAGAAGTTGGAGATGAAGTCCAATTCTAAGGACAGGATGGTGTATGGCATTTCTGTGGTTGTGGGTTTTGTCGTTGGGTTTGTCGGGAGCGTGGGGTTCTTGTGGTGGAGGTCGCGAAGATCGCAGAAGGCTAACCACGCGAAGTCGAGGGCCAGTTTCAGGAGATATTAGAGCCCACTATCGGAAATCACACTCATGTTCAGGGCTGCCGAGGACTTTATTGGGATGTTCTGGTCAAGTTAAAAATGATACATTTGTGGAAAGCGAATTGCATAATACATAAAAAAAGTAAGTCCGTCATCACTTAAGGACATCAAGGGTAGTCCCAAATACAAGGGAAAATCGTCGTGCATCCGCCCTGAAAGAGCAGGGACGCTCGTTCAACGCTCAACGCTCAATACTCAGGCATTCATCTTCGTCGGGGCCGAACTTTCGTGTATGATGTGGTGACCCGTGATCTACTTGCTGGGGAGGCCTTGTTGCGGGGGAGGAGGATAATTCGGGTCATACCCCTGTTGGAACTGACCGGGGGGCGGGCCCTGTTGCCACTGCACCGGAGGTGGGTGCTGGTACCCGTTTCCAGGGAACGGCGGTTCCCATCTGTATGGTGCAACAAGGGTTAGATAACAGATAAGGCTATAGTAGGACACGAAAGGGATGCAAAGACGCACCCTTGTTGAAGAGGGACCCTCCATTGGCAAATGCTGCACACCCAAACGTGCTTAGACTTCATCGGGAAGACGGGTACACAGAACAGTTCGAAGTAGGTTTTCTTCGTCGCTGAGACTACTGCGACTGGAAAAAAGATGCGTGTCAATACATTCTCATTCCGCAGCACAGTGGGAGGTGAGGCCCTTGGCCAGGGAAAGATGACGATTGGGGTCGGATAGGAAACTGTGGCGTACCGTTGTTACATCTCGGGCATATTCTTGGAGTTTGGCCATCGTCTGGGTTGATCTTCTGAGATATGCCGACTGTGGACAACGATTTCCATCGTCAGCGCGCAACTCTGGGCTCGACACGCGCGATCTGCGCTGCGGTTCGCGGATCCTCGGTGGGGTGTGTGTACGTACAGATGATAGGAAGGCAGACTATAACAGTGGGGCATCAGCGCTGTCAGCAGTGGGGGCTAAGATAGACGAGAAAGGGGCTCACAGAAATCCATCCGGTGCTAGTTTCGTGGACTGCGTTCAGGGTGATGGTGGGTGGTGGTGGTGGTGAAGGAGCGAGGAGCGCGTTCCGAGTGTTCGTTTGGACGGTCTTGGCAACTAACGGTGGGGACAGCCCAGACCAATTACGGAGATCGACCCTGGCTGGATCTGGAGGGACAAAGAGGCAGGAAAATCCGGAAACCAAGCCTGAGCTTGGCTTGACCGCTGGAGTCACGAGGGCAACCGTAACACAGCATCAGGTCTCTGCGGCTGACTCATCGGGAATGACGCTGATGGGTGGGACGAGCATCAGCTTGGTGGAAAGACACCGCGGATTCTCCCCACCCGATCCACACGGGTTCATGGAGGCCCCCGACACACCTGACTTGATGCTTTGGTGTTCAATAACGTTTCAGGCTGTTTGGTTTAAGCGTCAACGTTCAACAGTCGATTTGGTTTCACGGTATGTTGTGCAGAATGCTCTTTGTATGCCGCCCGGGAAGCGGGTGGTTGCCGGCTATCACTACCCCGCAGTCGCGCATGACGCACCTGCTCTCGAGCGATTTGTTCATCTCTGGCTTGTTGCGATAACCACCCCATTTCTCAAACCATGGTTTCATAGGTACGAGGCACAACCATCTGTAGGATTACGCAAGGGCGAGAGCGGAACACTGGGAAATCTCAACGCGAATACACTCATACACTCCGGCGCCGTTTTGATTATGAACTCCACAAGGACTGCGATTCAATCCACTTTTGCGATGCCCGCTCGCGCGAGTTGGGTTGCATTGTCATCTCGGGAGCGTGTATTGGCCGATTTTGAAAGGGGATCACCAGGGTCTCACTGCCTCCTCCCCTCCCCACTTTCTCATCCGCCACACAGCTTTAGAAACTCACCAATCGGATACTTTGTCTTGCTTCGCAGTAGAGTCTTGCTCGGCCCTGACCTTGATTGACAGCGAGATCTCGTGTCGTCTGGTCTACAAGCAGGGCAGACCCTGTGGCTAAAACCTTGAGGATTGAATTCGCATATTACCCTTGGAGGGAACAGGGGTAACAACTTCAAAGGAGCTGTTCCTGGTTTCCAGGCAATGTAATGCGATTGCAAATGACGCGCCCGCGTTGTGCGGTGGGGGCGGGTTGGCGCCTAGATTGGTCCCCGAGACCCCCGGTGTAACAGCGGAGAGGAAGGAGGGCCATGCAGGTCCGGGTGGCACCACGTAGGACGGACGGTGTCTGGAGAGGGTGAAGGACGGTGGGCAGCGATCTCTGTCAAGTCCGGCGTCTTCTACTCATTGGGATTCAATACCGTTCCCAGGCTCTCTCCCCCCAGTTCCAGTTGATCTTGATGGAGAGATGCGGCGACACCTTTGATGTGCGGGCCATCCGAATCCTAATGAATCGGTTAGCCCGTTCGCGATAGACAAACACAATACCGGACCTGCAAGAAACCGCGTTTTCCTGTATGAGTTTTAGAAGCATTGCAAACTGGAGACACTAACCATACGACGTTGGACGATTCCTCGAGCAGTTCACTTTAAATGCTTATCATAACCGGGCTATGCCCTGAACCCACGGCGATGCCCGAACTTGAATCGCCGGTTCACGCTCCTGGTGCACTTTCCGCCCCCGGAGAATTTGAGATTGGATGGAACGGTCGTGGCACTCACCTAATGTTCCAGCGGGTACTGAGTCTTGTGACTGTGTCTGACAAGATCCCGACACTCGATCGGTGTGCGGCTCGAGTCGGAGCTCCGGCCGGTTGCCGCCCATTTCGGGGGAAGGAGAGCTCCAATATGGTCCAGAGAGTATGGGAACAGTCGTCGGTTGCGTGTCGGGTGTTCGCCGGTTTTCCGAAGGAAGCAAGTCGGTCGGCGGATGCAGGTTTACGCACGACGGCCGCCATGACCGAAGTGGTAGAAGATGCGCTTCGCCTTCAGTTCCGAGGATGGATTTACGGTTGACGTGGCATTGAGGGAAGTCGATCGCGCTGAGGTTGTCTTTTTGAGGGTCGTCCCATCCGTCGAACCGGAGGCGTTACACCGGCCACCGGTCAAACGCCAGTGGAGAAAGCTCTGAGTACTGAGTGGGCGGGGCCTCGGACTCTCGGATGGTTTACGGAGCGGGCTTGGCGATGAAATCCTCCCACCCCCCCTCCTCAACTCGCTCTCAGGACTAATCTTGGCTTACGTCGGCGGTCATTTCACACAGGGTTAATGGACTCACGCCAGACGAGGTCTCTTCATCTCGCCAGAACCTTCTTTTTCAGAGCGTGCGTGTTGCGCGGGGAGGTTGCCGCATAAATCCACGCTACCACAACCCCATAGGGCAAGCGATATCAGGGGAGTGATAGCCCCGACGCACTGACGTAGCGGCCCTGGCTAGCAAGCGGCCAGCCTAATCCGATAGATGTTGTTCAATTTGAAAAAAGGCCGTGTGGGAAGGTGAAATCCTTTTTGGTTCAGTAGATAGAATGCGTGTTCACTCTTTCAATCGTGTCCTGCGCAGCAGCGGTGTCAATCAGTCCCATACAACCTCCCCCATGTTTTTCGCCTGCCAAGCCATCTTGGGATGCCAGTGTGCGGCGTGGATCATTTTCTGGGAAGGGTCCTGGGGGGTCGGCGTCGCACAGGTTTCAGCGCCAGCGATTGTAGGCATGGTCGAATAATGCTCGAGAGCAGGGTAACGTGCACCGATCAATTTCCAATTTGGTCAAACCTGATCCTCCTTGATGGAGGGCGACCGGTTAGTATATATGCACACTCCCGACCTCTCGCTGCGGCCAATCCCCTCCCCCCCATTTGCCCCCACACCTTCGCCATGCGGTTCGCTCCCCAGGTGGCTCTGACTGCCCTTCTTGCGGCTTCATGCGTCTCGACGAGCACTCTCGTCTCTAGACAGTCCTCGACAGGAGACGCCAAATGTTTCGGGGTACCCTCTTTTCATTGTCCGTCTCGTCCCGACCCACGCTTATCTTGCCGCGCAGGCCATGTGTGTTACCGCCACGGTCACCGGTTCTGAGGTCCAATGTGAGTAGTCTCCGTCTTCGTGAGCAGCGCAGGGCCTTAATGCGTCCTTCAGACGTCCTCTCCGGCACTGGACAACGCACCGTTGGATGGATGGGCATGTACGTCATATTGCTTCCCAGAATATTAATCCGGCTTTTGACATGATGTTCTCAGCGGGTGGGGTAGTGAGATGTCTGGAACGGACATGGTAATCGTCTGGCCAAACTCCGACGGCACCTTCACCCTGTCCCAGCGCACTGGCACCGGCCACGACATGCCCGAAGTCGACTCGAGCCCTGCACGCGTCGCCACCGTTCAACAATCCGCAAGCGATGTAAGGAGTTCAGCCTTCCATGGTTATTTCACTGGATCTGAGCGTTTCACCTCTTCTTCTTCCAGGTGACAGCTTCTCTACCAACATTTGCATTCACATTGCCCGTTCGTGGACGTCCTTCCATATTCGGCTCCGGGTGCTTACATCTCCGGCGTTTTTAGGTTGGCGCTATTGGGACTGAGAACATCATTTGGGCCTTCGGAACTACCAATCCTGGTTCTTCTTCGCCGAGCGCCAGTTTCGAACAGCACTGGGATATGGGCCAGTCTTCCCTTGATCTCTCCAAGTCGCTTGCAACCGGCACGACCCCGACCCCCAGTCCTTCCAGTGGAAGCGATGGCACCAGCGGCGGAGCCTTAAACCCGTTGAGCAGCCACGACAGGATGATCATCGCTCACGCCGTTCTCTGTACTGTCGGATTCCTTTTCATTTTGCCGCTGGGTGCTTTAGTCGCCCGATACTTCAGGACCTCTACCAGTGCTTGGTTCAAAGCTCATCAGGCCATCCAGTCCCTCCTTGCCGGCCCCATCATTATCGTTGGCTTCGCTCTTGGGGTTGCGGTCATCGCCCAGGGCGGTGACCCACACTTCAACGACATACATACGGTATGTCATAACCGGGTTACGCAGTTCCCGGACGTGTATCTAAGTCGTGTTTCAGCAACTCGGTCTCGCGCTGTTTATTCTCTACGTTGTCCAAGTCATCATTGGCAACGTAATCCACCGGTACAAGCCAAAATCCGCTGCCCGGCGTCGCCCAGCACAAAATTATTTCCACGTATTCCTTGGCATCCTGATCATTGGGTTATCCTTCTATCAAGTCCGTACCGGGTACAAGGATGAATGGCCCAACTCCACTGGTCAGGACCCTCTGCCTAGAGCTGCCGATATCGTCTTTTACGTCTGGGTTTCGGTGAGTCTTCTGTTTCTCGTCGGGTACACCCTCCCGGTGGCTCGTGACGTTTGCACGTGGGGTTCCTTCGACTAATCATCACATTTTCTTCAACAGGTCATCCCCCTTCTGTACTTCGCTGGTTTCGTGTTCCTCCCCAAGCAGTTCAGGCTAGAAAGCGCCGCGAGGATGCCTAAGGAGGTTAGCCACGAGATGGGGAACAACTATAGGAATTCCTAGATCGTCACTGGTGACACCCACTGGTCAGAACCATGACTTCCACGAACTGGGTAGCGCATCCGGGACGATACGCTTCCTTCCTCCCTTTGTAGCAGCTTTACCTCCCTCCATCTCCGTTCACTTCCGCTTAGCACCCGGAATGTAGTGTACCCTCCCCCTCCCCCATCTCTCTTGCTGTTCATGTCTCGCTCCCCTCACCATCTCGCCTATGTGCACGCGGCTACCGGTATTTCATACTTCCCGCCCTTCCCACCACTTGTAAATATTTACGGGGGTCTTATGTAAACCAGCTATGGTACCCTATAGACTTCACTGTGCAATCGTGCACACACCCTCGATCAAACTTTAGAAGTGAATGCGAGGGAAATGAATTTTTCGAAGACCCCAGATGACCCCCGGCCGTCTCCTGCTTCTCGAACCATGTGCATGCATCGATTTTCGAAGCGAGGGGTCCAGCGTGGCTTGGAGACTGCGGAAGGTTCGCGCGCGCGCGGATGATCGGTCGATCCCGAATCTTCCGAACCTTCTTTGGATCCTCGGAAAAACAGAATTCATTGTTTCGGCGTGTGTGGAGTGGAGTGGTGCATACGTATATGAAAGAAAAGTGGTTTCGGAACATAAGGAAGATATTAAGCTAACATAAGGCGGTAAACCGTGAGGTAAGGGTTGTGCGATCTAGATGGCGCTAGAAAAATGCCTCTACCCTGCACTTGGCCGGCGCTCGCTACGGAGAGGTCATTGAGTCTTCGATAAGACGAAGCATACTTGAAACTCGGCTCCAACTGAAGGGGTTTTTGTTCATGCTGCGGGTGTCTGCTTGTGGAGTGGAGGGTTTGTCGATTATCGTAATGGGGTCATCGTGAACGTTTGAACTAGCGGGTTTTTTGTGAGGACTCCCCCGGCTCGTAAGCACGGTATCTCTATTTCTAGAGCGAAGATCCGTAAGTGCCGGGTCGAGAGAGACTTACTTGTAAGTGGGGGTTTCTCGTGCTTGCGGAGTTTTCCCCGCTTTGGTGCTTCATCGCCGAGATTCCCAGCGCTCCGTTCATGACCGGAGGAACCCGAGAGGGTGTGTGTGCCCCCCGTTTGGGTTGGCGCGGTAAGCTACAGTGCTGCGCTTTTGTTAGTGCCTCTGCAAGCCTTGCTTATCGGGCACAGTCCTATTCAATAACTGACACTGTAGAAACGACTTTGGTCAATTTTTGACCAACAGTTGGTCAAACGCTTCCCGGTTGGTTAATCTGAGGAATTTGTAATGCACGGCATCGTGCCGGATTTGAACTTTACCAAAGTTGGGTTG
>Ga0307513_10013024_pt1 | contig 10231 bp, 7 predicted proteins | sample 15_EM_MG_FD_202174 | JGI IMG/M metagenome (GOLD analysis project Ga0307513, IMG submission 202174) | Populus trichocarpa ectomycorrhiza microbial communities from riparian zone in the Pacific Northwest, United States - 15_EM | ecosystem: Host-associated > Plants > Roots > Unclassified | place...
GAATGTCACAAATCACATTTCCTCCTTTGACAGTTATATGCGTTACAGAATAATATAAAACCGTTCTTGAAAACTCACCTAATAAACTTTTAAGTAACGAGTTTTTGACAATATATTGGTTAGCTTATTCCTACAAATATGCTATACAAAGTAAAAGTTTAGCTTTGAGATCATTATATTTTACCTAGCAGTTCTTTCACATTTGCATTATTCCTACAAATATGCTATACATTTGGATTGCTTAAAGATTCAATCAAATAAAACACAGATTTACAGGATCTCCTTGTATTAGACAGGTGGCTTTATTTGTCCCATGTCCAAACAAAAAATTCTGCATGCTTAATGTTTCGCTTATATCTTTTGATTACTCAGTTATGTACTAAAAAGAGGACTAGCTAGAGGAACACAAACTCATGGGTAGCTGACATCCTTTCTCTAATTGTCAATCTTCAGTATTTTTGGCTTCCTAAAATCTGCTCACTCGCCTTGTAGCTTGGAAATTTTGCAATTTTTGTACCCATAAAACCTGCGTAGTATACAATATGATGATGATTAGCATTTTGTGCTGGGAATATTTTGCTATGGCAAAGTTGGTCCTAATTTCAAACATTGAGCAAGGAGGACATGTTACAAGTACCTATGGAATAATGCTATGCATAAACCGCCCATCTATGATGATTTCTTGTTGATGAGTTGTTTTTTCAATTGTTTCAGGATATGTCTAGGTTCCGACCTGAAAATCTGGACCATAATAGACAATTATTTGAGCGGGTTAATGAAATCGCAGCAAGGAAACAATGCACTTCATCGCAGCTGGCTTTGGCCTGGTTACACCATCAGGGTGATGATGTATGTCCTATTCCTGGAACCACCAAGATCGAAAACTTCAACCAGAATGTTGGAGCTCTGTCTGTAAGACTAACACTAGAAGAAATGGCTGAACTCGAATCAATCGCTTCTTCAAATGCTGTAAGGGGACATAGGTCTGACGATGGATTCTCTACTTTCAAGGATTCAGATACTCCACCTCTTTCATCATGGAAAGCTGTGTAGAAGGCATGCTGCCATGTCATGTTGTCTTGCTGCTAGCTGCTCTTGGATTTCAGCTGCCTTTGAAGTTTTTGAAAATTGTGAGAGTATGTACACCATCTGAACTTCTGAATAGAATAAATGTTCCTGTAATCTAATATTATAGTATATTATGTATTAAAGACTTGTGTGTTGTAATCTCTGCATTAACTATTGTACATTGTTTTACATATATAAATAAGAAAGGTTTGCTACCTAATAGATTAAGCCTTCTATTATTTTTAACTTGGTATCAGAGCTATTACACTTTAAAACTCTATTTTCTCCTCTCCAATGGACTCTTCGTATCAGCCTATGGTGCAAACTTCTTCTCCCTTTGCTTTGGAAGCTTCTCCTATTGCTGTTGTGAATCCTCAGTCTTTTTCTTCTCCCTCTACTTTGAAACCTTTCCCTGCTGCTGCTACCATGCAACCTTCCCCTGCTGCTGCTATCGTGAATCTTGCCACCATGGAGCCTTCAATTGCAAGCATTATTTCCTTCTCACCACCAGAAAATTGGCAAATATAAATGACACCAACATCCTTTTCTTTCTTTCTCTCTTCTTCTCAACTCCTTCTCTTCTCTTCTCTTCTCCTCCACGCACAAATATGTCTTCTCATCTCTTCTTCTTTTCTCTTGTCAGTTTTTTATTAATTAACATACTTTATGAATTTGTTTTTTCTTTTTTCTTTTTAGCTTCACTCACAATTAAATTAAGATAAGGCTTTTCTTTTTAATGTTTTTTTTTTGCATTATATTTGTTTTTTTTTTAATTTCTAATTTTTTCTGTTCTTAATAATTGTATGAATATTATTGTAGGACTTTTTTTTTTCAAATGAGATCAATTTTATTGGATTTTAGTTTAATTTTGTTTTCAATTTTGTTGTTGAATTTCAATTAAATTTATTTATTTATTACTGGATTATGGGTTTTGAAATAGGTTTTCTAGGTTAGGTGGAATTGTTTTTAGTTGATTTATTTATTTGTTGCTGTTGTTAATTTTTTTGTGTTATTTATTTGTTGCAAATTTGTTTGAGTTGATTTTCTTCTTCTTTTTTCCAAACAACTCAGTTCCTGAGTATTATGGAGTGTTGATTTATATTAATTTAATTTAATTAATTATTTTCTACTTCTATTAAATATATATTTTTTAAAATATTTTTAAATAATTACTAACAAAATTATCGATGAATTAAGTCCATTGGTATATTCTAGAGAGTTGAAAAAGAATTACTGCAAATGCCATTTTTCCATTGTTTAATCACCGATGAAATTACATACATTATTTCTGTTGGTTATATGACAAAATTTCCGAGGGAAATACCAAAGAAATGAAACGGGTAATTTTTTTTGTGTGCTTTTTCCGTCAGTAAATCCATCAGTAATTTTATTACCAACGGACTCACCAACATACCCAAAATTACCGAAGAGAGTTTTACAGACGAAGCATTTAAATCGGTGAGTCCGTCGGTAAATTTCTTTCCAATGAAAGGAGAGTATACATACTAACAAAAAATTCCATCGGTATTTCTAAGAATTCTAGTAGTTTCTCCAATACTCATCAAGTTATTTCTTTGAAGCTTAGAAACACAAATTATCTTTATTGACGAATGCAGATGAAGCCATATCTTATTAGACAAGGTGTTTTCCCTTTTGTTGATGACTTTTAGCCGTGTCCTCCTTCTTATATGGTTGTTGTTGATGATTCTTCTTTTCAGTTAATAATTCTTTTCTTCTTTGGAAACAACATTATCAACTTATTCTCGATGCACTACTTTCTTCTCTTTCAATGGATGTACTACATTTTGTTGTCGATTTCCAAACCTCGCACTGTGTTTGGTGTACTTTTGAGTAAGCCCTTGCTTTTCTGTTTAATTCTTGTATTATGCAACTTCATGGTTTTTTCAAGATCTTCATCAGGGTGATGATTTGGTCACTGTATTTATGCAAAAAAGCAAAGGCATGTTTGATGAATTAGTCACTGCTGACTAGATAATTTCGCTAAAGGATTTCAATTTGTACATGTTTCGTTGTCTTTGAGGTGAGTTCGAGTACATGGTAACAAGCATCATGACCAAGATATAACCTTTTTTGTATGCTGATCTTCATAGTCATCTTCTTAATATTTAGTGATGTTTGGGGTCGTACTCCTTTTTTTTCTTTTTGATGGTTTTTGTTATTTTTGTTATATGCACACAAAATATATATGGTATTATTCTCTTGTTGTGAAATCTAATGTCTTCTATGTTTTTCATCAATTTTAAACTTTGGTTGAGCGCTAATTTTTGCTAAAATTAAATTTTTTCAAATTGATTGGGGTGGTGAATACTGCAAGTTCCATAATTTCTTTCAAACAATTCATATTCATCATCGTTTAATTTGTCCTCATACACATGAATAAAATGACATAGTTGAACGTCGTCATATGCATATTTTAGAAACTGGTTTTACTATTCTCGGCCAATGTAAAGCACTATTGAGGTTTTGGAATTACACTTTTGAAACCTTGTTTTATCTTATCAATCGCATGCCCTTTTTAATTATCTTTTTCAACATTCTCCTGATTATGATTTTTTGTGTACTTTTGAGTGTCTTTTCCGTTTCCGTGTCCGCGTCCATATCATAATCATAAATTAGATTTTTGTTCCTCTCCATATGTTTTTTTAGGTTATAGCTCCTTTTATCTTGGTTATCGTTGTTTTGATCTCGCATCTCAATGAATTTATATTTCTCGTCATGTCTATTTTCGTGAACATGTGTTTTCTTTTGACAAATATGAACAAATTACACAACTAGACCCTACTCCCTCTCCTAACAATTCTACCAATTTGTCTAATTTCCTTACCTCACTAATTTTTCACAATCCTATACTTGTAACCTCTTAGCCTCTCGTTTCTACCACCTCATAACAACCCATTAGCTCTTATGTCACCACATGTATGTTTCTCTAATAATCATACTACAGGTACATGTTCAACCCCTTCTAAATTGCAACATGACATGTTTGATGTTGCTGGTTCTCCCAGGTCTCCCACTGCTGGTGCTTCAATTTCTAACAATGATGCCTTTACTGCAAGCTCTACCTCTTAGTCTACCTCTGTTATTGGATTAAATTTGGTTATTGACCTCTTTTCTTATCCATTACAGCATCATTCGAGATCAGCTCTCCCTGCCTCGTCGTCTATGGTTCGTTGATATTATATGGTTCTTCATTCACGGCTGCCAAAAAAACCAATCTAACAGCTTATTCAGCCTCCTCTAACAATCATAAATCTCGAGAATTCTTTAGTTCTGCCTATGAACCACTTACTTTTTATGATGCTGACAGGTATGAGGCTTGGCGAGATGCTATGAAGACTGAAATTCAGGTGTTGTGTTCTAACAACATTTGGTTTTTAGTTTTTTTCAATCATTCGATGAATGTTATTGGTTATCGTTACGTGTACAAGATCAAGCGTCATGTCGATGACATCATTGAACACTATAAGGCTCGATTGGTTGCTAGAAGTTTTAGTTAGCAGGAATGTATTGATTACTTTGAGACTTTTAGTCCTATTGTTAAGCAAGCCACTGTTCGGTTAATTTTCACAGTCGCGGTGTTGCATGATTGGAAAATTAATCAATTTGATATTCATAATATCTTTCTCAATTTGACACTTGATGAAGAGGTCTACATGCAGCAACCTCCAGGTTTTGTTGATTCTAATTTCTTTTCTCATGTGTGTTAGTTGAATAAATCTTTGTATGGCTTGAAAAAAGCTCCTTGAGCATAATACACTCAACTTAGTGATTATCTTTTCTCTATTGGCTTTCATGCTTCTAAGATTGACACATCATTATTCATTTTGTTTATGGATGATGATATTTTTTTTATCTGGAAGCAATTCAATCTTGCTTCACCAATTGATTCAATTGCTAAGCTTAGAGTTTAAGCTTCGGGATTTAAGAGTTGTTCATTATTTTTTGGGCATTGAGGTTCATCCTACCACTATGGGTATCATGCTATGAAAATATAAGTATATTCTTGACATCCTTCATTAGGCAGGTATGTCTTCTTGCAGGCCTATTAATACTTCTATTACTACATCAAAGGTTGTTAAAGTGTCCGATTGCTTGTTTTCTGATCCTACATGTTTTCAACAAATTGTTGGCACTCTTCAACATCTCACTTTTTACAAGACCAAACATTTGTTTTGCTATTAACAAAGTCTGTCAGTATATGCATGCTCCTGCAGATGCACATTAGGCTGTCGTTAAACACAATCTTCGTTATCTTAAAGGTACAGTTTCCTTTGGTCTTCATATCACCCGTAACTTTTTCTTTTCCTTGCATGGCTTTACAAATGTTTATTGGGTTGGTGGTTTTGATGATTGTAAATCTATGGGTGACTATCATGTTTTCTTTTAACATACATCGATATCTTGGAAGTCAGAGAAACAACGTACCGTGACTCGTTCTTCTATCGAGGCTGAGTATAAAGCCTTAGCCAATGACACTTCTGAGGTCATATGGCTTCGATATTTATTGTAAACCCCGAGAATAAACTTTTGCAAAAACAATACAATAAGAAAAGGTGGGAGTTAAATGTATGAAGAAAATCAAATAAATTCAATTACCAAGGGGGAGATTTTAAAAAATAAAAAGAAGTACAACTCAAATTGTAAAGGGGGGTGAATGGGCCAAAGTGCAATTAAGAAAGAATGGGACTGTAAATACCCCATTTTCTCTTTCATGTGGCTGGCTGCACCAAGACAAGAAGAAGAGAGGGATTTCAAATTTTCCTCCACCAAAATTGAGAGCAAAACACCACCAAAATTATTAGGGTATACAAACTTTAGACCTCTAAGTAGAGAGAACATTCTTTGACAAAGAAATTAACCAGGAAACAAGTGAAGAAATTATGAGAAAAAAAAAGGAGAGGGTCGGCTGCATGCAAGGAGAGATGAGCTAAAAATCTTTAACCAAATTTGAGTTGAAATCCAAATTTCCTTCAGGAAAGGGCCCTAAACCTAATTGTGAAAACCAATTTAAAATTTGATTAGGAATTGTGCACCAATTTTATAATTTAAAAATTAGAGTTCTTAAGTGAAATTTAAGAGAATTGTAGAATTTATTGGAATTAGGTTAATTGAAGTGTTCTAAATTACCTTGAATATGATATCATGCAAGAATACCAAAGAAAACAAAATCAATGACCAAGGGACATGAGTGGCCAGCCATGTGAGGGTTGAATAAGAGGAAAATAAATTCTGAATTTTGCTTGATAAAACTTTGTGATATGTTGTTATGATGTGAACAATGAGTAAATGAGACAAATAATTGCATGGAAAGGAAAAAGGGACCCTTAGTCCCCTTAGGCCAAGTTTCAGCCAAGAACAAATTGAAGAGAGAGAGAGAGAGAGAGAGAGAGAGAGAGAGAGAGAGAGGCAGAGTTTTGGGATGTCATATGTTAATGATGCATGAATTAGGTGTGGTGAAAGTTTACTAATGAGGGAAAACATGATAGCTTGGTAGTAGGGAACTTCATAAGTCAAATGCGTGAGTTATGTGAAGGGGAAACGAGGGTATTAACCTTATGTATAGCCTATGACATATCTTAGAAGGAGTTGTGAAATGTAGAAATAGTTGTCTCGAGAGAAGAAAGGGAAATGGAGATAATTGAAAGTTCATCTAAAAACTTTTGACAAAATTGAGCAAATTCATCACCTTGGTTCCAGAGAGTTATAGCCAGGAATGTTAGCTTTCCAACAAATCCAACCTCGCTTAATTTGGAGCTTTAGAACTCCAGATATAGGTAAATATATGCGGAGAGGTCGAGCTGCCGCCTTTGTTGGTAGATTCAGAAAATTGGAAAAACAAGTAAATTTAGTCATGTTAGGGGCATAATCCAATTTCCTTCCCTTTGAAAAATGTGTAGCGTCATGTCTTGAAGTTTGAAAGGGATAAGCCATTTTTGAATTTGAAATTGTGATGTTAGTTATGATTTGATAATGAACCGTAATCTTAAGAGATGTAATGGAAACGCAAATGTAAGAAAAACAATTGAAAAAGGAAAATAAAAATTATTGTTGTTGTTATTTTGCGAAATGTGACTTAAGTAAGGAATAATATAGTATGCTTGTAGATTCAGGAGGAACCGTAAGAAGGGAACAACAGCAGCAAGGGAGCACGAGCCGAGCTTCTACAACAAGTAGGTACTCTATACCTATATTTTCCTTAAATAATGGTAATTTTAGTAATCTGTTCAATTCATGGATCTTATGCCTACAGATGAAACCAAAATGAGAAAAGATAAAATGAAATGAATGAGAAATGAAATCAGATTTGATTTATGGTTTTGAATGAGAATAATGAACTGTAGTAATGAATTTCCCTAATAACCACTTCTTGGATTTGATTAGCCGGTCCCAAATATGGGAGGCTAATGATGTTAGTAAGGTTTGCTAACATCGACATGACCATTGCAGAGAATGAGGAATACTGAACTTGATTAACTATTCTAGTTAAGAATAGTTAATGATATCGACAGATGATGTCGATATTAGCAAACTTATGAACCTTGATTAGCTATTCTTGATGTGAAAGCTAATGATGTCAATAATCCTTGACATCAGCATTCCCAGAAATATTCCAAGGTATTATGGAAAATTGATTAATTATTTCGGGTTGGAAATAATTAATGACATCAATTGGCTACATTGATGTCAACATTACCATAAACGTGATTAGTCAGTCCCGGCAAGGATGACTAATGACACTAATGAGATTCATTAGTGTTGGCATTACCCTTCCCATGTTTTGGAAAGAAGTGGTACAATTGGTATTTTCAGTGGAGAATAGTTTGATAGTATTAATGAAATGAGAATGTTTGGTGATTCCCAGAAGGATAAATTTAGAAGTATTAAAAGGAGATTAAATGGGGAATTATAAGGAATTATGAAAGTTCGTAGCATTGAATTAATATATATATTGTTTGATTTCTCTTTTCTACGATATTATTGCTCTTAATATAATTATTTCCAAATATTATGTTGTTGCAGGTCCATTATATTCTCGACAAGAGTAATATTTTAGATCCTTTAGTTTTCTTTTGTGTTATTTAAAAAAAGCTAAATGAACGTTGATGTATTTTGTCTTTCAAGGAACTATATGACTTGAATTGTAATAGCTTCCTTTAAATTAAATGTCTGAACGTAAATTGTATTATTATGTACTTATAATCTTAATGTATTTATGTTTCGTTTATCTAAGAATTAATTTATGGTCGACTTTAAAAGATGGATATTTGAGATATTGTGCTTGTACTCTTGAATAAATTGATGTTGGAGACTTAGAATGATTGAGATATGGTTGAACAATGAATGATAGATGCATACAAGATAATTGTTGATAACTTGGGACCTATTGATATAGAAGAAACTTTGCCAAAATTTCGGTAAAGCTTGTATGAATTCAGCAAAACAAAAAAAAAAATTCACCATGTTTTCCCCTTATATGATTGATGTGTTGGTCCTGGAAATGTGGATGTTACATTTATTGTCAGATCTGCAAATTACTCAGTCTTCTGTGCCTATGATTTGGTGTGACAATTTTAGTGCTACTTATTTGTCTATCAAATTACTTATTTGTGATACTCGATTTAAGTACTTACCCAGCAAAATTTTTGGTTATTAGGTCATTTTTTGTGTGTTGACTTAGCTAAGTCTGGAAAGGTTACTCGAATTATTAAAAATCTAGTTGAGTTTATTAGGTTTATCCGATTCAACTAAAATTCAAGTAAATCTGCTAATCATGCCAGATTTAACAACTATATTTTACACTAAAAACTTGGCTATGGTTAAACTTGAAATTCTAAGTTTTCCATGTAAATCTTCCATTCCGATTTAACATCTATGCTTTATGCAAAGGGAAAAACAAGTCGCGGAGTTTGAAGGATGTATGTAGTCTAACAGTTGCATGTCAATGGCTGTTTGCGTTGGAATTTCAATGAGTGTCTGATGAAGAGAGAGTCATGTCATTGCTTTGAGTTAATTTTATCTGTAAAGCAAGATTTAGTGGTCTGTATGGGTTTGATATGTATCCTTTCACGTAAGGATAAACAAACCTTGTCTTTTATTTTTCAACCTCAACCAAAAGAAATTGTTTTTGAGGATAAAAGTAATCTATACTTCTATAATGGAGAAAATTATCTTTGATATTAAATTTATAGAAGTACTAATCCTTAATATATTTTCTAAAAATATCAATAAAAAATATCTAATTATTTATAGATTTATTATTGTAATTTATTTAATGATTAAAGAGTCATTCAAACTCAAAAATAACCAAAATACCATCAAGTAACCATTAAAACATTTTGAAAAAATAAAATAAATGGTTGTTGATGATCTCGAATTAGATGAAATATTTCAATTTGGGTTCGAATTCCGCTCACATGATGAGAGCAAAATGTAATTGAGAAAGAGGGGGGATGATTTGGTCAAAGAGAGAGAGGGTAACAAAGCTACTAATCTATTGTTTGGTTAATTTTCATTTTAATTATATATATAATGGAAATGTAGTCATCGCATTGAATTTCAAAATATAATTTTTTTTAAAAATTACAATAGGTAATGGTATTTCAGATCAAACATTAGGAAGCTAAATGTAATTTTTTATCTATAATGTAATTATTTTTTCACATTATCTTTATTTTTTTAAAAAAAATTATATCCAAAGTCAATAAATTTTTAAGTTGTATAGTATTTTACATCTTCGCTAAAACAAAGTTAACAAAATAGTTTAAACTACTTACAAAATTCCTATTATATTCTAATTAATAAAGAAAAAATTACCCTTAGCATCCTATAATTTAGTTAAAATTTCATTTACTTATCGAGTTTTAAAAAATTAGAATTTGTATCCTAAGTCAAAAGAAAATTCTAAATTTAAAAAAATACCTAAATATCCTTGCCTATATTATATTAAAAATCAACCCAAACAATAAATAACTTCTTATCTCTCATCAACTAAAAATCTTCTCACTAAACAATCCATTTCTCTCCCCTCCCAAACCCAAATTGAATAAAAAAACCAATGATTGTAACAATTTCTTTCGCATGATTTCATGGTTTAGTATGGTTATATCTTTTTGTTACTGGAGTCCCGCATGCATTTCATCCA
>Ga0307513_10013025_pt1 | contig 10230 bp, 12 predicted proteins | sample 15_EM_MG_FD_202174 | JGI IMG/M metagenome (GOLD analysis project Ga0307513, IMG submission 202174) | Populus trichocarpa ectomycorrhiza microbial communities from riparian zone in the Pacific Northwest, United States - 15_EM | ecosystem: Host-associated > Plants > Roots > Unclassified | place...
GGTACTTGGGCAAGAGTAATTGTAGTAGTGATGGATAAATTCAACCAGTGGCCCGGGGTAAATGGCCGCCGGCCACGGGGTGCCGGGGGAAATCACGGGCGGCCTGGGAAAATACTTCAACGGCATTAGTACTTATATCTCTCCCTCAATGCTTCCTATAATGTCACAGTACATGCGAGTAATGCATTTATGCAAATTTAAAAGGCCCAGGCTTCGGATCCCTACCAGCGAACCTGCTTTTTTGGACAAGTTCTTTTTCACCGGAACCCATCTACCAAATCGTTCTTTCGCATCTTCCGGCTTCTTACTATTTAAAAAAACATACCCAGCCAGTATAGCGCAGCGATCCCCCAGTCGGCGGTCTTTAATCTAATCGGCCAATCTTCTAATATTGTTATCTACTTTCACATAACACAGGTTTCCGGTGTTGTAACGTTATTTAGTCAGTCAGAATTGATGTAACGCTGACATTCTAGCGCCGACAACCGCAGATCCATACACTGCTCCGCAAAACACGGTTATGAATGGACAGCGTTACGGAGTTGAATCCAATGACAGTGTGTTTGTATCATTATTGTCACTTCAGTTCCAAGTGACCATTCTGACGAAAACAGGTCCAAGTGGCATCATTGTGTTTCGCGTACTTATACCTTATTATGAGTATCTGCGCCCATTTCTCTCTCTCCTCAACATTCTACCACCTTATCTGCACCATTCAAACCTCTTCGCACATTGATATTTGTAGCCCACGACCGTGTCTTGAATATACCGGCCGAATAATACCCCTGGAACGTTCCATTGTCCATTTCAACTGTAATGTCAAACGTTCAATTTACCGCAAATCATCCCACTTTATCTCAACTGCTTATCACCAGGTTAGGAAACAAATAACGCAATCTAATCTGACTCACCAACTTCAACATCATTGATACTGAACTCGCCCCTAACTTAACCCGATCCGTGTACGTTTCCTTCCGTAACAAGCCTTCGGGTACCCTACTGGTGTTATCTTGCCAGCACGTCATTTTATGCTTATATTTACCCCTGCTCTAGAAACCAACCCCACTCAATTGACCCATCAGTCCGACTCTGTCCCGGTTCGATCCTCGAAACCAAGATAACGCATCCTTTCAGCCTCTCTCCTCTGTCTTCCATCCAAAGCATGCCTTTCCTCAAGACTTCCGTCACCAAGAACTCTACCCCGTTCAAACACACTATCCATACCCCCAATGTCAACCCCAACATCAAGGTCAACGTCAAGGTCCCTCTCGGCCAGCTCAAGGTAGTCACCAGTGTCGCTGAGGCTACCGTCAATTCGTCCTCGCCCCTCTCTCAGTCAAACGAAGAGAACGTGCGTCCGACAGTGGATGAGAAAGCCACCAAGCTCGAGCCACTCTCTCCCTTGCCCTTCTTCGGCACTGGCTCCGCCATAGCGCAGGAGCGCGACGTGCGCGCATACGAGCACGAGAGGCAGCGATCGAAACGTGCCGGAGAATGGGCAATCCGCCGCGCTAAGAAGGCCGGCGTGGGGAAGGGTAAGGGCGGTGCCGCTGTGGGCGGGCGTACCGCAGACATGGGAGATCCCCGGAAGGGAAGGAGGGCCATAGAAGTTGATGTGGACGTGGATATGGATGCCGTTCTGGCGGCTCCCGGCGCAGTAACCCGGGGCATCGCAAGCGTGGTGGTGCCTCCCAAGAAAGCATATTCGGACCCCTCGCGTAGAGTGGACCTCTCCGACCTCATCGTCCTATCTCAGCGCAAGCCAAGGAAACTCAAAGAAGGAGACTTTGAACTTGTGCCAGCTCTCCCCACCATCATTGCACTGGATGACATGCCGGCGCTGGATATGGAGATCGACGAACCATGGGAATGTGTTGAAGGGGAGGATGCTTTCCACGATGCGCATGAAGGGGGTTCACAGAAGGCGAAGGACAAGAAGGGCAATCAGAACCCTTCGTACGCAGCGGTTCTGGTTGGTGCGTGATATCGACGAAGAAGTGGGGCAGCGGTGGAGGTAGTGGCCTTCTCTGTTCTCCTCTTCACTCTCTGGTAGAGTTCGATCTAAGCATCAAGCTGCAGGATCCTTCAGAACGTGGTCCCATGCTGGTTGACTCTTCCGCCTTGCCCATTTCCATTCGCATTCAAATCTATACTGTATCAAGTTCATTCATCATTCATTCATTCCTCATTATTTAAACCAACAAACACATACCTCACGGACAACAGACAGATAAATTCCCTTATACCCACACATTCGTTTACCCTTCATTCCACCCTTCGCTTCGTTCGTTGTTCGTCTGTACTTCTAGGTGAGAAGTTGCAGGATTAGGAGGGATTGTAAATTTCGATAGATCTGAGCTTACCTGGAATATTATATTTGCTTTTAATATGTAATCCATGCTGATAGGCAGATGGTATAGTGGCTGGTCAAGATGGATGCTTGGAAGAAAATATGTCGGTGAAAACACTGAGACGACCCTGTGAAAGCGAAATGATGCCATCAATCCTTTCCGAGCCTCAGGTGTTGGTCTGAGATCCTGACGAATTGTGAGCGCAGCTAAACGTCCACGCCATTGGTCGGTCGTTCCGATGGCGGAGGAATGCTGGCTAGTGATAGCCACGACCTTAATCTTGAGTCGACCTTGGAATAAACCCTCGAGGATTGAAGGCTGATGCATACATGGGAGTAGATGAAAAATTTTAATGCATGGTGACGAAGAAATTTCAAGGTGTGGTGTTCACGAAAAAGAATGACAAACGCATACATCATAAAATACATACTCTATAGTCACTGATGGCCCTCCCCTGCTTCCTGGGACAACGCCTGGATTTTCTTGCACCTGCGCTGAACAGGGGTGCTTTGATATGTGGTCGCGTAGCGAATCGAGAACGTGGTGGCATAGCCTCGAAACCCTTTCGAACATGGCTCCTCGTTGTCTGAGGGATGTGTGATTTCGTCCATTTACATGGGCTTGCTGGGAAGCTGGGTCAACAAGACATTGAAGCGCTTCTTGATAGTAACACGATGACGAGAGAATTTATCGTCAGGTGAGAATCGAGCTGAGGCAGATATCATGATAGTAAGTCTCGAAAACAGAGGATTCTGGCGTCTCCGACGCACCAGGATGAGCAGACTTTGTCGTTTTGCCTGCATCTGTTACTTTCTGAAGTAAACGTGAGTGCCAAGAGAAATGTCTATAGCTATATAAACGCACCTTTAGAGTGTAGACTCTGTTGCCTTCTTCATCGAGAGTGTACATCAAATGCATGGCGAAAGGCGAGGGCTTGGTGGATGGCTGACCTTCATGCCGTTGAGAAATTCTGCACCAATGACAGGTCGTGGGAAGTCTTTTTGCTCGGGCGGCCCGATTGCCCTTCTGACTTGGATCCACTGGAATCACCTTGCTGTAAAGGTAACCCACATTGTGAATAGCCCATTCTGGACGATGTGATACATGAACAAAGAGATTCGTATGGGAGAAAGTCGAAACACGATTTGTCCTTGCAAGTATTACATTGGTAGTAGTACTAAGTATTACTGTACAGCTCTTGGTATAGCTTGGCAAGTTGACGTTAGATATTGTTGACGTTCACGAGGTAATTGACGCCGCTTGAACATGAACTTGTCGTTGATTTGGGAAGTATGTCTGCAAATTTTGCATGGACACCATCCTCGGGTTTGACCATCGGAAGTGGATATTTCAAACGGATCACCCCATCTTCTTTTGGGAGGGGATTGTTCTCTGGGATCGAAAACAATAGATCTATAGTTGATTTGGATGAAAGGACGTAAGAAAAAGTTCAAAATATTATACTATTAGGAAGTCAATGTGGACTTCCATGTTTATGCAGTGCCTAGTCTACCGAAGTTTGGCCTGTGAATTGGTTGGAACCTGGGTATAACAAGCAAGGTATTAAGCCGACTTTTGGTCGGCCCTTCATAGTCAAAGTAGTCTTTTTTTTTCGGCCTGCTTGAGGCAAATCAAATCTCAGCATAGAGCTACAGGCTTCCTTGCATAAGTTACTCACAACAATCTAACTAAGTTACCCTGCTTAACTTCAAGTAATTTCAAGTTGATTATCTTTACAGCCAATTATGTAAAGGGGAAGCAAGGCTTGGCGGCACTTTCCTGTCATGATAGCCAGGTTCCGAACTATACATTGCTCAGCCACTGTTTTCGCACCTGCTTTGTGTAGTACACATCTGGCAAAATACGGGCTCTCGTTTCTTGCCAAATAAAACAAGTATGGGTGTACTCCGATTATCTTGTGAGATTACACCGGGATTACACTATACACACCTATCCCTTGTTGGACAACTACTAGTACAACTTGAAGTTAAGCTTGGGCTCGACCGCCTACTCCACTTGCCAACTCCTGGACTGGTGAAATCTTGGTGAAATCAGACCCGACACGGATAACAGGCTTTTCAAAGGTTTGAAGCTCTGTCAGACATTAATTTTATCAAAACGCGGTGAGCATGAGAAACCGAGTATCGTCGTACTCGTATCACTGTTGGATAGCCACTGCCGCCAAGCAATAGGCACTGTTGCTCTGCTCTTAGGCTTGACTGCTCACTCTACTAGCTCTCATTACCACTCACTCTTGGACCCCCTCTGTTGATACTCCGGAGCCTGCAAGTTACCTATGGGACCCAGGGAAACTTGATCTTACTCCGTTCGTCTTCACTAGGCATGTTCATGGGCTCTTAAATAATATATATTCCGCAGAACCTCTAAACCTACCTCTGCACTTCATCGAAATGGTGCAACACTTCGGAAACTCCACGATCCATGGTGGAAACTTTTTGAACGTTATCGGAGATTATCATATCATGCCAGGTAGCAGTGGTGTGTCTCAATATTTTTCATTTGTGCTTAGATAACTAAGGTCTGTATTGTAGGCATGCAAGCCTTAAATCTATTCATTTCACATAGTGCCCTACAAGACTCAGCTGCACGAGATCCCCCCCCAAGATGTTTCCCGGGGACACGCAAGAAGGAGAAGGAGACCATCAGGCTCTGGATCAAAGAGCCGAATCCACGTAGCTCTGTGTTCTTAGTCCAAGGTCGCACAGGAGTCGGAAAGACAGCGCTCATGCAGACTATTGCAGAAGAGCTACAAGCGGAAACTCGACAACCGTACGCCTGCTTCTTCTTCAAACGAGGTGTGGTTGGATGCGACAACATGGACCAGTTATTCTCGACCCTTGCGTACCAGCTCGCCATAAACATCCCCAGTATGCGAGAACAGATTGAGCAAGCAATGATAGAGGATCCAGCTCTTCCGATGAGATCCGCAGCCACGCAGTTGCAAAAGCTCATTATCATTCCTTTCAAACACCTCCCGACACCACGTTCCTCTCCAGTACTCATTATCGACGGACTTGACGAATGCGAACGAGAGGAATCTCAAGATGCTTTTCTTGCGCTCATTTCCCAGGCGTTGGAGGATCCCGCTGTTACGATCAAGTTCATCATTTCGGAACTCCAGGGACAAGAGTGTGAACGCGTGGGCAGCAGCGGCAGCTGTCTCGTTTTGGATCATGACAGATTTCTGCACACGGTCGCTATATACCTGTCAAGCACAGCTTGCTTTTTTTTTTTTAGCGGATCGTAAGTAATTTTCCCACAATGATTGACCAATTCATAACCAATTCACGGATTTTGTCAAAGTCGCTTCCATTTGAAGGTAGGTGATATCCATATCAAACCTACGTCACGTGCCTTTGTGACAGTATCCAAATCTGGCAAACATTCTGAAGCGCGTAAATGGAAATACTGGTCCCAACATTTTATTTATTAAAGTAACTGTAATTACAGCTGATTCCGAAAACCTTGTCAGTACCGTTTTTTTTCTCGTCGTCCCATCAGCAATATAATAAATTGACCTGTCACCCAAACGGGAAAATCCTTGCTTGGCGTCTCCATTTGGAGAATGAATACGCCCTTGCTATGCCTCTACGTCCCTCTCGTCCCATCCCATCCTATCCATAATACCACTGTCCTTACTGCTATGTTCCCAAATAATGAACACCCTCCTTCTTATAATAATTCAATACAGTCTCCTCAATACGTGTTTGTGCATGAAAATCCACCCTCACCAACTATAAGCGAGCTCGAAATCGAAGCATTTGGTATGTGTACACTGTAATCCTTTCTTCGGGGATTTACAAGGCTAAAATTTTGACAGGACGCCCACTTGCCAATGCCAGCCTATCATCCTCTCGACACCTTCCTTCTCACGGCACCCAACTTTACTTACCCGGGTCTCAGCCGACTTATACCCCAACCGTTCACTCACCTTTCCTATTCGAAGATTCTGGATCCACTGTTGCCCCTTCCAGGTCAAGATTTCCACTACCACACACAGTCGTTCCTTCACAGCATGTTCCTCGGGCACTCGAACCCGAGACATTTCCAACTGCCATCCCTTCACAACTACACACGCAACGCCACGTCAGTCCGACTCCCACGCACGTGACGCACCCCGACCACATCATTCATAATGAGCTCACTCCCTCAACACCTCTCCCCACACGCAACAGAATCACACCTGCATCAGGTCGTCAAACTGTGGGCGCTAAACCTACCAAATCAACGACACGCCATCAAGACACATCCGACGATGATGATGAATTGAAATTCGAGCTCGTCGTGTGGGCCATAAAACCTGTCAAGGCAGTTACGGCGGTTAGGCACAAAAAGAGTAAGACTGCGAAAGTGGAACCAATAACTTTCGGACCAGCAGACGCAGATACCGGAATCGAGTGGGAGAGCTTTCTGGAGATCCTGGCTGATCTTCTCGAGACGAAGCCTCTCTTGCTTGTTGTTCACTCCTTTGAATGGAGGTGGTTGAAGCCTGCCAACTCTCCCTGGCTTCCACTCCGGGCACCATCAGCATACGAGTCTCTTATCCGTCAACTTCGAGCACCACCAAAGAATGTGTCGGGATCATATATCATCATAAGAATGGAGCAGCCGCTCCAACAGCCGGTTGATCGTACAAAAGTATGTGCCCAATCCAAACTCTCTTTTCCGTGTGCTCAATAATTTCTCAAGCCTTGGTCCTCGTCTTCCCAGCTCCAGATCATGCCGAATATTTTTGGTTTCGACGAAGAAGAAGAGGACGATGATGATGACCGGAAAAGAAAAAAAGTATACCTCTTTTTGTTACGATCTACCGTTATTGATTACTTTCTTGTTTCAGGCATCCAGGTTTGATGATGACGTGGATGATCACCTCGCGGATATTGAGACGAAGTATGCTGTGGGAACCTGTGAAATTCATTCTGATAAAGAATGCTTTCACCATTGTCCAACTGACAATCATTTCGAGCTTACACGTGCACGAAAGATATTCTGGGCTGCGAAAATAGTGAGCTCATTTCAATTTGAAGAGTTTCAATGCATTTATAATTATTTAGCGTGACGGCAAGGCCTCTATTCTCGTTCCTCCGCTTTCTTCCAACCTATTCAATGCAAAGTCAGCTACTAAGGTCCCAAAAACACCTTCGGCATCACGGTCGATAGAGTCAGCTGCACCATCTGCGCTGGCTGCACCGGTTCATACGCCAACGACGCCAGTACACCCTCCCATGCCAGGATATCCTTATATGTATCCGCCGTATGCGTATCCACCACCTCCACCCACACCCTTTCATATGTATCCACCTTCTATGTTTCAGCCGGCACCACCACCCAGTTTCTATGGTCTGGAACCACCTTGTATGAAGAATGACCATCGACACCAAGGAGAATCACGCTCATCCCCACCACGCTCATCTCCACCACCTGCAGGAGGATCCGTTGATTCATTTTGTCAACAGTATGAGCTCAAGGATTCTGTTTGTTCGGGTTTGAAGGAACTAGGCTTCGAGATCGGTGATGATCTATCCTCCGTGAAGGAATCCCAGTGGGAGCGTGTTGGAATTCCTCCCTTGGCTGTTACTCGCATTATCAAGCTTTATAGGAAGTACAAAGCATCTTTGCGCAATGTCTAGTTTGTTGTTCCCCGGGTGAATTACTCATTGTCTTTCACGATATACCTCCTTCAATTATTATCACCTCAGATACCCATTTACTTGACCCATTTACTTGATTTCTATATCCCTCGTTAGTAATTAAGATACTCTCACACCAGTTTAATAAATCTAATTTCGTTGTATGCGTTTGCCCATTTGTTCGAAGCACAATCTATTGGTATCCTGAATGCGCAAACCATCCTTTTGCCATCTCTGCGGTAACATGCCCACACGCTTCTAATAGGTCAAGCTCAGGTGTTTCACTATTCATCATGCGTCTCCAGTGTCGTCTAATCCAAGCCTTGACTATGAGTCTAATTAGCACTTGTCTATGCTACTGATCTCTTCACGTACTTGAGCTAAAACTCTCCTCGATTGGATTCAAATCGGGTGAATAAGGAGGAAGAAAAAGGAGTACAGAGCCTAGTAATTTTATGTCAATCATACTGGACCACACACTGTATAGTATCACTCAAACCTTGTGCCTCAACCATTTCACGCAGATATTCACTTTTGTGGATAGCGCAATTGTCCAGAATAAGCACACTACGATCTTGTGGATATGGATTCATTTGAGGAAGCTGGGTAAGTATGATTAGAGCAATTATGAGGATGAGCCAATGCCACGCACAATTTCATCCACAATGAAGTCAAAGAACTCATCGCCATCAATAGACCCTTCAACTGCACGAGTTCCAACAAATCCTTCAATGCTAAGTGCAGCAAGAAGACTATACCGATCCCCTCGCACAAAGTCTGCATCAATTATAGCACGATGACCCTTAGGAGCACGCCCACGTTTCCGAAAGATCGTACGTCCATCTTTGCTGGATTCATCAACGGTGATGATCATTGAGGCGACAAGGTTATTCCTGGCAAATTCTCAAAATTCTTCTCTTGCGACTTCATCTCGCTCTGAAGCAGCTTTCCGAAGCACCTTGTAGGAAATGCCAACATCATGGATGAGAATGTGGAGTGCCGTTTTTGAGATAGCTAGTTCCTGGCCAATCGCTACCCAATCCTGAATCTCGTCAAGATACATCTCGGGAGCCTCCTGCAGGAGTGTAAAGAGGTCGTGTGTTTGATCAGCATTGAGAATACGTGGACGCCCTCGAGACGGGCTGGGAGGAGGGACAACGGAACCGTAATTCTCGAGATTCTCTCTCCAACGGTAAATGCTTCTCTCGGAAACTCCAAAAATCTCTGCAACATCATATTCATCAGGTAAATCTCCACTGTCAAGTAGGAAGAGGACACGGTTCTTCAGGTCTTCACTAATGCGACGGTAAACCATCCAGCTGAAACGCACGCAAGGAGCAGAGGGAGGCAATGATCAATCGCGTCCGAGTTTGGAATCTGGATCACATCAGCTGGCTCATTGGCGCCCCAAATGGAGACGCCAAGCAAGGATTTTCCCGTTTGGGTGACAGGTGTTAAAATCCTAGACGAACAACGAGTGAGTCTCAGCGTGAAAGAAAACGGCTGATGTATTAATATACCTAGACGAACAACGAGTGAGTCTAAGGAGAGAAAAATAAGTCTATGAACGAAGAAAAGAAAAGAAAGCACTGTACCTCAGCGTGAAAGAAAACGGCTGAGGTACAAAACGTGAAACGAGGCTATATAAATGATAAGGAGACAGGGGCATCCTGCTCCGAGATGTCCGTTATGAATCAAAGAAGAGAAGTGTGAAGTCATAAAGATACGCTAAGAAAGAAGTGAAGACGTGCGTCCATAAGGGTGCTTGATGAAGGTCACGTGACAAATCTCAACACTGTTAGAAACCGATCCGAGGTGACCATGGAAAAGATAATGACAGGGGCTGGAATCGAACCAACAACCTCCAACTATATACGCCGGTGCTCTAAACCATTGAGCTACCGAGTCGATAAGATAGTGGCTATAGATATCCAACACACCCCCTTATGCCACTATCTATCCCACCTTGAGCTGCCCGGTTAAAGACAACACACTCAAGAACACGGTTGCTGCTACCATGTTAGAAACCGATCCGAGGTGACCATGGAAAAGATAATGACAGGGGCTGGAATCGAACCAACAACCTCCAACTATATACGCCGGTGCTCTAAACCATTGAGCTACCGAGTCGATAAGATAGTGGCTATAGATATCCAACAACAGGTCAATTTATTATATTGCTGATGGGACGACGAGAAAAAAAACGGTACTGACAAGGTTTTCGGAAT
>Ga0307513_10013027_pt1 | contig 10229 bp, 7 predicted proteins | sample 15_EM_MG_FD_202174 | JGI IMG/M metagenome (GOLD analysis project Ga0307513, IMG submission 202174) | Populus trichocarpa ectomycorrhiza microbial communities from riparian zone in the Pacific Northwest, United States - 15_EM | ecosystem: Host-associated > Plants > Roots > Unclassified | place...
CGCCGATTCGTTCGTCGAGTTTGTCGATGATCGTTCCGAGCGTGCTCACGGATTCCATGGCACTACAGATTCGTCTTGATCGCTTAACGTGGTGATTTCCGTCCGTGGACTGGGATTTCGGGTTGCAAGGTGCGAGGATCTGGGGGGACGAGCCGGCGGCAGGCCGGTCGGCCCTGCGACAGCCCACTGCGGGAGGGCCACGGTGGCCAAGCAAACACTGTCCGTGAACATCCATGAAGACCTCCGTGCCGGCATGCCGGCACCGATCCGCCGGCCGCGTCCGGCGCCGACGCCCGGCGAACGACTGCGCCGGGCGGTCGACGCGGCACTCGCCGAGCTCGCGACGGGCGCGAGCCCCGACGATCCGACCCGGCACAAGCTCGACGACCTCCTGCTCGGTGGCCTCGCGTGGACGGCCGCCACCGGGGACACCTGCCGCATCGAGCCCGCGGTCCACGACGTGCGCACCGCACGCGACCGGCTCGACGCGGACGACCCGGACGGGGCCCGGACCGCCCTGCTCGCCGCTCGGGAAGGCCTCGGCCGCCCGCTGCCGAGCCAGCGCGACGCGCGCTGACCCGGACCCGGATGGACGCTGAGCTCAACGCGCTCGCCGCCGCGCACGGTGTCGCCACGTGGTACGAGGACACCGAACGCCGCCGGATCGACGTCGCCGACGACGTCGTGGTCGCGGTACTCGCCCAGCTCGGCGTCGATGCGGGCACGCCCGCGTCCGTCACCGCCGAGCTGTCCGACGCCCTCGCCCGGCACGGCCGCACCACCGTGCCGGACCCGCTGGTACTGCGCGCCGGCGAGACGCCGCCGATCGGCGCGCCCGGCGAGCTGCGCCTGGAGGACGGCTCGACCCGCGCGGTGCGCCACGAGCTGCCCGCGGACCTGCCACTGGGCTGGCACACGCTGGTCATCGGCGACCAGCCGGCGAGCGTGGTGGTCACCCCGCCCACGCTGCCGCCCGTGCCTCCGGCCTGGGGCTGGATGGTGCAGCTGTACGCGCTGCACTCCGCGGGCTCGTGGGGCATCGGCGACCTGGCCGACCTGCGGACCCTGGTCGAGGGCTCGGCGAAGCTGGGCGCGGGCGCGGTCCTGGTCAACCCGGTCCAGGCGATCACCCCGGTCACACCGGTGCAGCGCTCGCCGTACTCGCCGTCCAGCCGCCGGTTCGCCAACCCGCTGTACCTGCGGGTCACCGACACCGAGGCGTTCCGTCGCGCCACGCCGGAGGTGCGCGAGGAGGTCGCCGCGCTCGCCCCGCCCGCGGGCGCGGAGCTGATCGACTACGACGCGGTGTGGACCGCCAAGCTCGCCGCGCTCGAGCTGCTCTGGCGTCGCTCGCTCCCGCTGCCGCCCCCGCCGGACGACCCGGACCTGCATGACTTCGCGACGTTCTGCACGCTGGCCGAACAGCACGGCGCGGACTGGCGGAAGTGGCCGGAACAGCTGCGCCACCCGCGGAGCACGGCGGTCGACGAGGCGGGGCGGGACAACCCGCGGATCGCGTTCCACTCCTGGCTGCAGCAGCTATGCGCCGAGCAGCTCGCCGGGGTCCGCGATGCCGCGCGGGGCATGCCGATCGGCGTCGTGCACGACCTGCCGGTCGGCGTGGACCCGGCGGGCGCGGACGCGTGGGCGCTGCAGGACGTGCTCGCCTCCCAGGTCACGGTCGGCGCGCCGCCGGACGCGTTCAGCCAGCAGGGCCAGGACTGGAACCTGCCGCCGTGGCGCCCGGACCGGCTCGCCGCGGCCGGGTACCTCCCGTTCCGGGACGTCATCCGCGGCGTCCTCGCGCAGGCCGACGGCATCCGCATCGACCACGTCATGGGCCTGTGGCGGCTGTGGTGGATCCCGCCTGGCCGCCCCGCGAGCGAGGGCACCTACGTCCGCTACGACGCGGGCGCGCTCCTCGGCGTGCTGGCGCTGGAGGCGCAACGCGCGTCGGCGATCGTGGTCGGCGAGGACCTCGGCACCGTGTCCGACGAGGTGCGCACGACGCTGCGGGACCGCGGCGTGCTGAGCTCGGCCGTGCTGTGGTTCCAGCGTGACGAGGACGCGCCGGGGGAGCCGCTGCTGGCGCCGGAGCACTGGCCGTCCGGCGCCGTGGCGAGCATCTCGACCCACGACCTGCCGACCGCGGCCGGGTTTCTGCGTGGCGCGCACGTCGAGGTCCGTGCCGAGCTCGGCCTGCTCGCCGACCCGGACGCGGAGCGGGCCAGGGCGGCCGCCGACCGCGAGGAGCTGTTCGCCGAGCTGGCCGCACACGACCTGCTGCCGGACGAACCGGGCGAGGAGGACCTCGTCGTGGCGCTGCACCGGCTGCTCGCGACCGCGGCCAGCACCGTGCTGCTGACCTCTCCGCAGGACGCGCTCGGCGAGCCGCGCCAGCCGAACCTGCCCGGCACCATTGACGAGTACCCCAACTGGCGGATCCCACTTCCGGTGTCGGTGGACGAAATGCTGAAACACCCTGTGGTGCTGCGCGCGATTTCCTCATTGAGGGAAGCACGTCCGGTGTCGGCGGACGCAACCCGATCGGCTGGATCTGCCGAGGAGCCGCTCCCACGGCGGTAGGACTGTCGGTGCGCCCGTTTACCGTCTATGCCAAGAGATCGACCCGATCCCCACCGAGGAGACCGCGTGCAGGCCTGGCCAGGTTCCCCCTACCCGCTCGGCGCCACCTATGACGGCGCCGGCACCAACTTCACGCTGTTCTCCGAAGCGGCTGAGCGGGTCGAGCTGTGCCTGTTCGACGCGGCCGGTCACGAGACGCGGGTCCGGCTGCCGGAGGTGGACGGCTTCGTCTGGCACGGTTACCTGCCGGGGATCGGGCCGGGTCAGCAGTACGGGTTCCGCGTGCACGGGCCGTACGAGCCGGCGGCCGGGCTGCGGCACAACCCGAACAAGCTGCTGCTCGACCCGTACGCCAAGGCGGTCACCGGCTCGTTCGACTGGGACGAGTCGCTGTTCGGCTACCCGTTCGGCGACCCCGATGGGCGCAACGACGCCGATTCGGCCGCGCACACGGCCAAAGGTGTGGTGATCAACCCGTTCTTCGACTGGGCCAACGACCGTCCGCCGAACACGCCGTACAACGAGACCGTCATCTACGAGGCGCACGTCCGCGGGCTCACGATCGCGCACCCGGAGATCCCCGAGGCGTTACGCGGTACCTACTCCGGCCTCGCGCACCCCACCATGATCGACTATCTGGTCGATCTCGGCGTGACCGCGGTGGAGCTGATGCCGGTACACCAGTTCCTGCACGACGACGTCCTGCTCAAGCGCGGCCTGCGCAACTACTGGGGGTACAACACGATCGCCTACCTCGCCCCGCACGACGGCTACGCGGCCGGGGCCGGCACCACCAACGCCGCGCCCGGCAACCAGGTCCAGGAGTTCAAGGCGATGGTCCGCGCGCTGCACGAGGCGGGCATCGAGGTCATCCTCGACGTCGTCTACAACCACACCGCGGAGGGCAACCACCTCGGCCCGACGCTGTCCATGCGTGGCATCGACAACGAGAACTACTACCGCCTCGTCGAGGACGACATGCGGTACTACATGGACTACACGGGCACCGGCAACTCGCTGAACGTGCGCAGCCCGCACACGCTGCAGCTGATCATGGACTCGCTGCGGTACTGGGTCACCGAGATGCGGATCGACGGCTTCCGCTTCGACCTCGCCGCGACGCTGGCCCGCGAGTTCTACGACGTCGACCGGCTGGCCACGTTCTTCGACCTGGTGCATCAGGACCCGGTGATCAGCCAGGTCAAGCTGATCGCCGAGCCGTGGGACGTCGGTCCCGGCGGCTACCAGGTCGGCAACTTCCCTCCACTGTGGACGGAATGGAACGGCCAGTACCGCGACACGGTGCGCGACTTCTGGCGCGGCGAGCCGGCCACGCTCGGCGAGTTCGCCTCCCGCATCACCGGCTCGTCGGACCTCTACCAGGACGACGGCCGCCGGCCGTACGCGTCGATCAACTTCGTCACCGCACACGACGGCTTCACGCTGCACGACCTGGTGTCCTACAACCACAAGCACAACGAGGCCAACGGCGAGGACAACCGCGACGGCGCCGACGACAACCGGTCGTGGAACTGCGGTACCGAGGGCCCCACCGACGACGAGAAGATCACCGACCTGCGTGCCCGCCAGCGCCGCAACATGCTCGCCACGCTCCTGCTGTCCCAGGGCGTGCCGATGCTGCTGCACGGTGACGAGATGGGCCGTACCCAACAGGGCAACAACAACGGTTACTGCCAGGACAACGAACTGTCCTGGGTGGACTGGTCGCTCACCGATCGCAACGGCGACCTGATCGAGTTCACCCGCGCGGTCATCGAAATGCGGCACAACCACCCGGTGTTCCGCCGCCGCAGGTACTTCGCGGGCCGCCCGATCCGCCGGGGCGACGAGCTACGCGACATCGCGTGGTTCACGCCGGGCGGTGAGGAAATGTCCGAACAGGACTGGGAGTCCGGCTTCGGCCGCTCGATCGTGGTGTTCCTCAACGGCGACGCCATCGGCGACCTCGACCGCCGCGGCGAACGGGTACGCGACGACTCGTTCCTGCTGTGCTTCAACGCGCACGACGACGACATCGAGACGACCCTGCCCGGCGCCGGCTACGGCACGGAGTGGAGCGTCGTGGTGGACACCGGCTCCGGCGAGGTCCTGGCCGAGTCAGGCGGCGGCGTGATCGTGGGCGTGGTAGCCGGCGACCGCCCAACCGAACCACGCACAATCGCCGCCAACGGCACCGTCACCACGGCCGCCCGCTCCCTGCTGGTCCTCCAACGCACCGGAGCCCCCGCGTGAACGCCAGCCACGGAGCCGCTTCCGACCTCACCCCACTCGTCCCCCACCTCGACCCAGGTGCGGTGAACAACCGCCCGACCGAGCCGGGCACGCAAGCCTCGAGCGGGATCACTACAGCCGCCCGCGCACGGCCCCCGCGGCACACCGAAGGACCCGCGTGATGGTCCCTAGCTCCACCTATCGCGTCCAGGTCCAGCCCGCCTTCGACCTCACCGACACCGCGGCCCTGGTCCCCTACCTCGACCGCCTCGGCGTGGGCGCCGTGTACACCTCGCCGCTGCTCGCCGCGGCGCCCGGGTCGACGCACGGCTACGACGTGGTGGACCCGACGCGGGCCAACCCGGAGCTCGGCGGCGAGGAGGCGCGGCTGCGGCTCGTGGCCGCGGTGCGGGCGGCCGGGCTCGGGCTCGTCGTGGACCTGGTGCCGAACCACATGTCGGTGGCGGTCCCGCGGGCGAACCCGTGGTGGTGGGACGTGCTGACCCACGGCCCGGAGTCGCGGTACGCGGCGTACTTCGACGTCGACTTCGCGCGCGGTCCGATCCTGCTGCCGGTCCTCGGCGACGAGGGCGCACTCGAGCTCCGCGACGGCCGGCTCGCCTACTACGACCACGAGTTCCCGATCGCGCCCGGCACGGCGGGCGGCTCGCCGGACGAGGTGCACGAGCGCCAGCACTACCGGCTCGTGCACTGGAAGCGGGGCAACGCGGAGCTGACCTACCGCCGGTTCTTCGACATCACGTCGCTCGCCGCGGTGCGGGTGGAGGACCCGGACGTGTTCGAGGCGACGCATGCGGAGGTGCTGCGGTGGGTCGCCGCGGGCGAGGTCGACGGCCTGCGCATCGACCACCCCGACGGGCTCGCCGACCCGGGCGGCTACTTCCGGCGGCTGCGCTCGCGCGCGGACTGCTGGCTCGTGGTGGAGAAGATCCTCGCAGCGGGCGAGTCGCTGCCGGCGTCCTGGCCGGTGCACGGCACCACCGGGTACGACGCGCTGCGCCAGGTGTGCGGCGTGTTCGTCGACCCGGCGGGCGAGCCGGTACTCACGGAGCTGGCCGCCACGCCGGAGTTCCACGCAGAGGAGACGCGCTGCCGCCGGCTGATCACCGACCGGTCGCTGGTGGCCGAGATGCGGCGGATCGCGGCACTCGTCCCGGGCACGCCGGTGGACGCGGTCGCCGAACTGATGGTCGCCTTCCCCGTCTACCGGTCCTACCTCCCGGAGGGCCTCGCGCACTGGCAGGCCGCCGTCGACCGGGCCCGCGCCGCCCGTCCCGACCTGGCCGACACGCTGTCCACACTGGACCGTGCGGTGCGCAAGGACCCGCGCGGCGAGCTCGCCACCCGGATCCAGCAGACCTCGGGCATGGTCGTGGCCAAGGGCGACGAGGACACCGCGTTCTACCGGTTCCCCCGGCTCACCGCGCTCAACGAGGTCGGCGGCGCACCGGACCGGTTCGGCGTCACGCCGGCCGAGTTCCACGCCGGCGCGACCGCGCGCGAGGCCGGGTGGCCGGCGGGCATGACCGCACTGTCCACTCACGACACCAAGCGGTCGGAGGACGTGCGGGCCCGGATCGCGGTGCTGGCCGAGCTGGCGCCGGAGTTCGCCACCGCCGTGCGCCGGTGGTCGGCGCGGCGCGGGCTCCCGGAGCCGACGCTGAACCTGCTGGCGTGGCAGACGCTGGTGGGCGCGTGGCCGATCGTGCCCGAGCGGCTCGCGGCGTACCTGGACAAGGCGGCGAAGGAGGCCAAGGTACGCACGTCGTGGGTCGACCACGACGAGGCGTTCGAGCACGCGGTGAACGCGTGGCCGGCGGAGGTGCTGGGGGACGCCGACCTGGCCGCGGACGTGGCGGCGTCCGTGGCACGGGTGCGGCTGCCGGGCTGGTCCAACGCGCTCGGGCAGAAGCTGCTCCAGCTCGCGGGGCCGGGCGTGCCGGACGTGTACCAGGGCAGCGAGCTGTGGGACCTGTCGCTGGTCGACCCGGACAACCGCCGCCCGGTCGACTTCGCGCGGCGCACGGAGCTGTTGTCGCGCCTGGAGTCCAGCTGGCTGCCGGAGGTGGACGACACCGGAGCGGCCAAGCTGCACGTGGTCCGCACGACGCTGCGTCTGCGCCGCGACCGGCCGGACCTGTTCACCGGCTACCTCCCCCTCACCGCCGACGGCCCGGCCGCCGACCACCTGGTGGCCTTCGCACGCGCGGGCGTGGTCGCGGTGGCCACCCGCCTCCCCGTGGCCCTGGCCGAAACCGGCTGGCAGGACACCGTCCTCGCCCTCCCGCCGGGAACCTGGACCGACCACCTGACCCACCGCGGCGTTCCGGAGACCGTCCCCGTGGCCGACCTGCTCGACCGCTACCCCGTCGCCCTCCTGGTGCGGGAGGACGCGTGACCCGCTTCTCCGTCTGGGCCCCTCACCGTGACCGGGTCCGCCTCGCCGCGGGCGACGCCGCGCACGAGATGACGCGCGACGACCGCGGCTGGTGGCACGCCGACGTCGCCGGGGAGGTGGCCGACTACGCGTTCCTGCTCGACGACGAGGACACGCCGCTGCCCGACCCGCGCTCGGCGTGGCAGCCGGCGGGCGTGCACGGGCCGTCGCGCCGCTACGACCACGGGGCCTTCGACTGGACCGACCGCGCGTGGACCGGCCGGCCGCTCACCGGGTCGGTGATCTACGAGCTGCACATCGGCACGTTCACCGAGCAGGGCACCTTCGACGCGGCGCTGGCGCACCTCGACCACCTCGTCGAGCTGGGCGTCGACTTCGTGGAGGTGTTGCCGGTCAACGCGTTCGACGGCACGGCGGGCTGGGGTTATGACGGCGTGCTGTGGGGCGCGGTGCACGAGCCGTACGGCGGGCCGGACGCGTTCAAGCGGTTCGTCGACGCGTGCCACGCGCGGGGCCTGGGCGTGCTGCTCGACGTGGTGTACAACCACCTCGGCCCGTCCGGCGCCTACCTCGACCGGTTCGGGTCGTACTTCTCCGGGCGCACCATCTGGGGTCCCGCGCTCAACCTCGACGGTCCGGACTCCGACGAGGTGCGCCGCTACGTGCTGGACAACGCGCTCGGCTGGCTGCGCGACTTCCACCTCGACGGCCTCCGGCTCGACGCCGTGCACGCGCTGGTCGACAAGGGCGCCACCCATCTGCTGGAGGAACTCGCGGCGGAGGTCGACGCGCTCGCCGCGGGGCTGCGCCGGCCGCTGCATCTGATCGCCGAGTCCGACCTCAACGACCCGAAGCTGGTCACCTCGCGCGACGCCGGCGGGTACGGCCTCGCGGCGCAGTGGTGCGACGACCTGCACCACGCGCTGCACGTGGCGCTGACCGGCGAGACGGACGGCTACTACCTCGACTTCGGCGCGCCGGGGGCCCTCGCGACCACGCTGCGGCGGGCCTTCTTCCACGCGGGCACGTGGTCCTCGTTCCGCGGCCGCACCCATGGCCGCCCGATCGACCCGCGGCGGCATCCGGGGCACCGGTTCCTGATCTACCTGCAGAACCACGACCAGATCGGCAACCGCGCCCGGGGCGACCGCATGACGGCGACGATCGCGCCCGCCCGCATGCTCTGCGGCGTGGCGATCGTGCTGTGCTCGCCGTACACCCCGATGATCTTCATGGGCGAGGAGTGGGCGGCGAGCACCCCATGGCAGTTCTTCGCCTCCATCGAGGACCCGGAGCTGGCCGCCGCCGTGCGCGACGGCCGTCGCAAGGAGTTCGCGGAACACGGCTGGGGCGCCTCGGACGTCCCCGATCCGATGGACCCGGCCACCGTCCGCGACTCCACCCTCCGCTGGAACGAGCTGTCGGAACCGGCCCACCGCGAGGTCTACGACACCTACCGCGCGCTGATCGCCCTGCGCCGCGCCCATCCCGAGCTCGCCGACCCGCGCCTGGACAGGTTCCAGGTCGACACCGCCGACGGCTGGCTGGTCCTCCACCGCGGTCCCCGCCGCGTGATCGTCAACCTCGGCGCCACGGAAGCCAAGATCCCCCTGGACAACCAGCCGGCCGAGATCCTCCTGTCCTCGGCCGGCCCCGAGCTGACGGGCACCCACATCCGCCTGCCACCCGACTCCTTCGCGGTGATCTGAGGTGGCGTTCATCTACAACGTGACCTTCGACGCCCGCGACCCGCGCGCGCTGGCGCGCTTCTGGTCGGCCACCACCGGCTACGAGGTGGCGGAGGAACGCGCCGACTTCGTCCGCCTGCGCGCACCGGACGAGCGGGGCGTGCGCCACATCCTGTTCTTCCGCGTCACCGAACCGACGGAGGGCAAGAACCGCATGCACGTGGACCTCGCCTCGCGGGATCCCGAGCGGGAGGTCGCCCGCCTCCGCGGGCTGGGCGCCACTCTGGCCGACCCGCCGGTCACCTGGCGGGAGGGCAACGGCACGCGGTGGGTGGTCATGCGGGATCCGGAGGGCAACGAGTTCTGTCTCGGCTGACGTGCGGCGTTTCTGCCAGCATGGGCACCGAGGGAAAGGGAGTCACGCATGGACGACAAGCAGATCTCGTCGCGGATCGGGCAGCTCATCGACGAGGAGCACCAGCTCGAGCGAGATGGGGAGCCCGATCCGCAGCGGCTCAAGGCGCTCGAGGTGGAGCTCGACCGGTGCTGGGACCTCCTCCGCCAGCGCCGCGCCCGCCGCTCCGCCGGCGAGGATCCCGACGACGCCCAGGTCAGGCCGACTGACGTGGTGGAGGGCTATCTCCAGTAGGCGAGCCGTCTTCCGCAAGGAACGGGGCCGCAACGCTGCGGACGGTCAGCATCACCGGCACCGCCAGCAGCGCGCCGACCACGCCCGCCAGCTCGGCCCCGATCGCCAGGCCGAGGATCACCGCCACCGGGTGCAGCCGCACCGCGCGGCTCATCAGCAGCGGCTCGAACACGTTGCCCTCGAGCTGCTGCACCAGGATGACCACGCCGGTCACGATCAGCGCGACCACGAACCCCTGGCTGACAAGCGCGACCAGCACCGCCACGATTCCGGTCACGAAGGCGCCGATCACCGGCACGAACGCGCCCAGGAACACCAGCCCGGCAAGCGGCAGCACCAGCGGCACGCCCGTCAGCCACAGCCCGAGCCCGATGCCGACCGCGTCGATCAGCGCGACGATCAACGTCGTCCGGATGTATGCGTGCAGGTCGTGGAACGCCCGACTGCCGGCCTCCAGCACGCGCTCGCGGTGCCGGCTCGGCAGCGGGCGCACGACGCCGCGCCACAACCGGTCGCCGTCGTAGACGAAGAAGATCAGCAGGAACAGCACCAGTGCGAGTCCGGCGAGCACCGTGCCCGCGGTCGACAGCACGCCCCACACGCCCGACACCAGCCCGGACCGGTTGCGGGACACCCACTCCTGGCCCTGGTTCAC
>Ga0307513_10013028_pt1 | contig 10228 bp, 10 predicted proteins | sample 15_EM_MG_FD_202174 | JGI IMG/M metagenome (GOLD analysis project Ga0307513, IMG submission 202174) | Populus trichocarpa ectomycorrhiza microbial communities from riparian zone in the Pacific Northwest, United States - 15_EM | ecosystem: Host-associated > Plants > Roots > Unclassified | place...
CGACAAGGTCAAGGGCCAGATCATGGCGACCGGCAAGCACGTCATCGTCATCGGCGGCGGCGATACCGGCAGCGACTGCGTCGGCACCAGCAACCGCCACGGCGCGGCCAGCGTCACCCAGTTCGAGCTGATGCCGATGCCGCCCGAAGAAGAGAACCGGCCGCTGACCTGGCCCTACTGGCCGTACAAGCTGCGCACCAGCTCCAGCCACGAAGAAGGCTGCGAGCGCGCCTTCGCCATCGCGACCAAGGAATTCGTCGGCAGCAAAGGCAAGCTGAGCGGGCTGAAGACGGTGAACCTCGAATGGCAGGGCGGCAAGATGGTCGAGATCGCCGGCAGCGAGAAGGAATACAAGGCCGAGCTGGTCCTGCTGGCGATGGGCTTCACCGCGCCGGTCGCGTCGGTGCTCGACGCTTTCGGCATCGAGAAGGACGCCCGCGGTAACGCCCGAGCCACCACCGACGAGACCGGCGGCTACAAGACCAACGTCGACAAGGTGTTCGCCGCCGGCGACACGCGGCGCGGCCAATCGCTGGTGGTCTGGGCGATCCGCGAAGGCCGGCAGGCTGCGCGTGCGGTCGACGAATTCCTGATGGGCGCAAGCGCCTTGCCGCGTTAACGAGCGCGGACTCGCGCTTCACAGGCTTTTACCGGCCGGCATACGGGCAATCCCGCATGCCCGGCGGCTGCATGCGACAATTCCCGGCACAAGAACACTGCTCCGGGCCGCGGCCCGCGCCGCCCGGATTGTCTGCCGACCACCCCCTCATCGAAATCGACCATGTCACGTTCGGCTACGACGTGACTCGCACGATCCTGAACGACGTCTCGCTGAGCTTCCCACGTGGCAAGGTCACCGCGATTCTCGGCGGTTCAGGCTCGGGCAAGACCACCTTGCTGCGGCTGATCGGCGGCGTTTTCCGCGTCAACCGCGGCCGGGTGGTCTTCGACGGCGAAGTGGTCGATACGCGCGACAAAGTGCAGCTTTACCGCCTGCGCCGGCGCCTGGGCATGCTGTTCCAGTTCGGCGCGCTGTTCACCGACCTGACGGTGTTCGAGAACGTCGCCTTTCCGCTGCGCGAGCACACCGATCTGCCCGAGTCGATGATCCGCGACATCGTGCTGATGAAGCTCAACGCGGTCGGCCTGCGCGGTGCGGCGCCGCTGCGCATCGCGCAGGTCTCGGGCGGCATGTCGCGGCGCATCGCACTGGCGCGCGCGATCGCGCTCGATCCCGAACTGATCATGTACGACGAGCCTTTCGCCGGCCTCGACCCGATCTCGATGGGCGTCACCGCGAACCTGATCCGCAAGCTCAACGACACCACCGGCGCCACCTCGCTGATGGTCTCGCACGACGTCCAGGAGTGCTTCTCGATCTGCGACTACGCCTACCTGATGTCGCTCGGCGGGCGCGTCGTCGCGCACGGCAAACCGGCCGACCTGCAGGCCTCCGAAGACCCCGAAGTGCGCCAGTTCATCCGCGGCGAACCCGACGGCCCGGTTCGCTTTCACTACCCGGCGGTGCCGCTCGCCCAGGACCTCGGAGTCACCCCGTGATCGCCTTGCTCGCCGCCCTCGGCCGCTTCGCGCTCGGCATACTGCGCTCGCTCGGCCACGCCGCGTTCTTCTTCGCTGACCTGCTGCGCTTCGCGCCGGCCGCGCTGCGCCGCTTCTCGCTGGTGGTCGCGCAGGTGCATGCGATCGGCAACCGCTCGCTGGTCATCATCCTCGCATCGGGACTGGCGGTCGGCTTCGTGCTGGCGCTGCAGATGTACTACGCGCTGGTCGTCTACGGGGCAGCCGAAAGCCTGGGCCTGATCGTCAACCTGGCATTGGTCCGCGAGCTCGGCCCGGTGGTCACCGCGCTGCTCTTCGCCGGCCGCGCCGGCACCTCCCTGACGGCCGAGATCGGGTTGATGAAAGCCGGCGAGCAGCTCGCGGCGATGGAGATGATGGCGATCGACCCGCGCAGCCGCGTGCTGGCGCCGCGCTTCCTCGGCGGTATCGTTTCGATGCCGATCTTGGCGGTGCTGTTTTCGGCGATCGGTATCCTCGGCGCCTACGTCGTCGCGGTGCTGCTGATCGGCGTCGATGCGGGCAACTTCTGGTCGATCATGCAGGCCCGGGTCGATGTCTGGCGCGATGTCGGCAACGGCATCGTGAAGAGCGCGGTGTTCGGTGTCATCTGCACCTTCGTCGCGCTGTACCAAGGCTACGAAACGCAGGCCACGCCCGAAGGCGTGGCCTATGCCACCACCCGCACGGTGGTGATCGCTTCACTGGGCGTGCTGAGCATGGACTTCGTGCTCACCGCGCTGATGTTCTCGACGGGATGAGGATGGGCAAGAAAAGCATCGAAACCTTGGTTGGCCTGTTCGTGCTGCTCGGCATGCTGGGCTTCGTGTTCCTGGCGCTGAAGTCGGCCAACCTGGGCAGCATCAGCGGCAGCGACACCTACACGCTGGTCGCGCGCTTCGACAACGTCGGCGGCTTGAAGCCGCGCGCGCCGGTGCGCAGCGCCGGTGTCAACGTCGGCCGCGTCACCGCGATCACGCTCGACGGCAAGACCTTCCAGGGCGTGGTCTCGCTCGACATCGACCGCCGTTTCCAGTTTCCGAAGGACTCGGCGGCGAAGATCCTGACCTCGGGCCTTCTCGGCGACCAGTATGTGGGCATCGAGCCCGGCGGCGACGAGAAGAACCTGGCGGCGGGCGACAACATCGCGCAGACGCAGTCGGCGGTGGTGCTCGAAAACCTGATCGGCCAGTTCCTCACCGGCAAGGCCGGCGACGCTGCCGACCAGCCGGCTTCGGCGGCGCCTGCCGCATCGGCCGCAGCGGAGAAAAAATGATGCGCCTCAATGTCCTGCTCGTCGCCGCGGCGCTGGCCGGCTGCGCCAGCGTGCCGCCATCGGGCGGCACGCCGACCGCAGGCCAGAAAGCCGACCCGTGGGAGAACTGGAACCGCAAGGTCTTCGGCTTCAACGACGCCGTCGACAAGGCGGTGGTCAAGCCGGTTGCCGAGGCTTACCAGAAGGTCGTGCCGCAGCTCGTTCGCAAGGGGGTCAGCAACGTGCTCGGCAACATCGGCGACGTCTGGTCGACCGCTAACCAGTTCCTGCAAGGCAAGGTCCAGTACGGCTTCGAGATGGGCATGCGCGTGCTGTCCAACACCTTCTTCGGACTCGGCGGCCTGCTCGACCCGGCCACCGAAATGGGCCTGACGAAGCGTTCCGAAGACTTCGGGCAGACGCTCGGCCGCTGGGGCGTCGGCGCCGGCCCGTACGTCGTGTTGCCGTTGCTCGGCCCGTCGTCGCTGCGCGACACCGCCGCGCTGCCGGCCGACCGCTACTGGGCGCCGTCGACGCTGCCGAGCCAGGAAACGGGACGTTACGCCGTGGCCGCGCTGGAACTTATCAACGCGCGCACCGATCTGTTGTCGACGACCAAACTGCTCGACGAGGTTGCGCTCGACCGCTACAGCTTCATTCGCGACGCCTACCTGGCGCGGCGCCAGGACCAGGTCTACGACGGCGCACCGCCGGCGGAGGACTTCCAGGACGAGCCGGCCGACGCACCGAACCCGGCAAGCCCGGCCGGTGCCGCCAGCGCCGCCAGCCCGGCCGCTGGTGCTAGTACCCCGAAGAAGTGAACCGATCGGTTGCCTCGCGCGTTGAGTGCGACGATGACCCACAAAGGATACCCGTGCTGAAAAAACTTCTTACAGCCTTCGTGTTGCTGGCCTCGCTGGCCGGCACCGCATTCGCCCAGACCGCCCCCGACGCCTTCGTGCGCCAGATCTCGAATGACGTGATCGAAGCCGCGAAGAGCGACAAGACCGTCCAGGCCGGCGACATCAACCGCATCATCGGCCTGGTCGACACGAAGGTGATGCCGAACGTCAATTTCGAAGCGATGACCCGCTCGGCCGTCGGCCCGCAATGGCGCACCGCGACGCCCGAGCAGCGCAGCAAGCTGCAGGCCGAGTTCAAGATCCTGCTGGTCCGCGTCTACGCCGGCGCGCTGACGCAGATCCGCGACCAGACCGTCGAGGTCACGAAGACGCTGCCGGTCTCCGGCGGCACCCAGGTCGTGGTGCAGTCGGAAGTGCGCGGCAAGGGCGACCCGATCAAGCTCGACTACCGGCTCGACAAGGTCGATGCCGGCTGGAAGATCATCGACGTCAACGTCGGCGGCATCTGGCTCGTCACGAGCTATCGCTCGCAGTTCGCGCAGGAGATCAGCAGCGGCGGCCTCGACGGCCTGGTCGCCAAGCTGGCCGAGCGCAACAAGAGCAGCGCGGGCAAGTGAGCCCGGCGATGGACGGGGCCGCGATGCAGTTGCCGGCCACGGCCACCTTGGCCGAGGCCTGCAGCTTGCTTGGCGCGCTGAACGCCAACCCGGACGTGATCGACGCGTCGGCGCTGAAGGACTTCGACACCTCGGCGGTGGCTCTGCTGCTCGAAGCCCGCCGCCGGGCGCAGGCGCGCGGCGTGAAGCTGGTGGTGCGCGGTGCGCCGCCGAAATTGGTCGAGCTGGCGCGACTGTACGACGTCGACGAACTGCTCGTGCTCGAGCCGCCTCAAACCTCCGCGTAGCGCTTCGCGCGCAGGTTCTTCTTGATCTCCTGCAGCATCGGCCGCAGCTCGGCCGAACCCAGGCGCAGCGCGACGCCGGTGGTCAGGATGTCGATGATCAGCAGGTGCAGCAGCCTCGACACCATCGGGCTGTAGCGGTCGGCGTCTTCCGGGTGGTCGGCGGCGAGCAGCACCTGGTTGGCGCCGCTGGCGGCCTCGTGCGCCAGCGGCGACCCGCTGGCGGTGATGGTGATGATCGTCGCGCCCTTCTTGCGCGCGATCTCGGCAACGTCGAGCAGGTCGCGGCTGCGGCCCGAGTTGCTGATGATCACCGCGACGTCGCCGCTCTTCAGCATCGTCGCGCTCATCACCTGCACATGGCCGTCGCTGACTGCGGTGGCGCTGACACCGAGGCGGAAGAACTTGTGCTGCGCGTCCTGCGCCACGATGCCCGAATTGCCGACGCCGTAGAACTCGATCCGGCGGCCGCTGCGCCCGGCTTCGGCGAGCGCGGCGATCGCCCGCTCGACCGACTGGCTGGCGGCGGCATTGCGGTAGCGCAGCATCGCCGCGACCGCGTTGTCGATGACCTTGACGACGATGTCGCCGGCCTTGTCGTCGTCGTCGACCGAGCGGTGGACGAACGGCACGCCTTCGTTGACGCTGCCGGCCAGCTTGAGCTTGAAGTCGGCCAGCCCGTCGTAGCCGACGCTGCGGCAGAAGCGGATCACGGTCGGCTTGCTGACGTGCGAACGCGCGGCCAGTTCGCCGACCGGCAGCCCGGCAAAGCTGCGCGGGTCGGCGAGCACGAGCTTGGCCACGCGCTGCTCGGCCGGCGGCAGCGCGGGAATCGAGGCGCGGATGCGGTCGAGCACGGTTGCGCTATTGCTCTTCGGCCCAGGCAAAGCCGTCGCGCGCGACCAATGCGCTGGCGGCCGGCGGCCCCCAACTGCCGGCCGCATAGGGCCGCGGCCCGGTCGGGTCGGCGGCCCACGCGTCGAGCACCGGTTCGACCCAGCGCCAGGCCTGCTCCTGCTCGTCGCTGCGCACGAACAGGTTCAACCGCCCGGCCAGCGCGTCGACCAGCAGCCGTTCGTAGGCGCCCACGCGCTCGGCGAGGAAGGCCTTGTCGAAGTCCAGGTCCAGCGACACCGGCGACAGCATTTCGTTGTTGCCGCTGCCTTTGGCCGCCAGCAGGTGCAGCTCCAGGCCGTCTTCGGGCTGCAGCTTGATGACCAGCTTGTTGGCCTGCCGGGTGCCGGGGAAGATCGGGTGCGGCACCTCGCGGAAGTTGACGACGATCTGCGCCTCGGGCGCCGCCAGCCGCTTGCCGGTGCGCAGGTAGAAGGGCACGCCGGCCCAGCGCCAGTTCTGCACCTCGGTGCGGATCGCGACGAAGGTCTCGCAGGCGCTGCCTCTAGGCACTTTCACTTCGTCGAGGTAGCCCGGCACCGGCTTGCCGTCGATCGTGCCGGCCCGGTACTGGCCGCGCACGACGTCGCGTGCCACGCTGTCGGCGGTGAACGGGCGCAGCGACTTCAGCACCTTCAGCTTCTCGTCGCGGATCGCGTCGGCGTCGTTGGTCGACGGCGGCTCCATCGCGATCATCGTCAGCAACTGCAGCGCGTGGTTCTGGATCATGTCGCGCAAGGCGCCGGTCTCGTCGTAGTAGTCGCCGCGCGTGCCGACGCCCAGCTGTTCGGCGAGCGTGAGCTGGATGTTGGCGATGCATTCGCGCCGCCACAGCGGCTCGAACAGCGTATTGCCGAAGCGCAGCGCCATCAGGTTCTGCACCGCCGGCTTGCCGAGGTAGTGATCGATGCGCAGCGCCTGCTTCTCGGTGAACGCCGCGCGCACGACGCGGTTGATCTCCTGCGCGCTGGCGAGGTCGTGGCCGAGCGGCTTTTCGAGCACCACCCGGACCTGCGGCCCGTTGATGCCGGCGGCGCCGAGCTGGGCGCAGATCTGCGTGAACAGGTGCGGGCTGGTGGCCAGGAACAGCACCGTCGTGTCGGCCGCGCGCGCGTCGAGCCAGGCCTTCAGCCCGGCGTAGTGCTCGGGCTGCGAGAGGTCCATCCGGCGGTAGTGCAGCAATTCGGCGAAGCGCGCGAATTCTTCGTCGCTGGGCTGCTTGGCTTCGTCGACACCGGTGAACTTGTCGCGGATGTAGGTGCGGTACTGGTCGTCGCTGCGTTCGTCGCGCGCCACGGCGAGGATCCGGCCACCGTCGGGCAGCTTGTTGTGCCGAAAGGCCTGGAACAACGCCGGCATCAGCTTGCGCCAGGTCAGGTCGCCGGTACCACCGAAAAGGACAAGATCGAATGACATGGTTGCTGGCCGCTCACGGCATGTAACTTTGTTTCAGCCGCATGATGCCGAAACTGTTCCAGCGGGTCAAACGAGGGGATTGTGGCTAACGCTGAAACGCCCCCGGCGACCACTGCGTCAGCGGCGGCAGTGGCCGGGTGCCGACCGGCAGCACGAACTCGGCCTGCGGCGACAGGTCCTGGCCGCCGACCTTGCGCGGGTCGACGCCGCGGCCGCGCAGCCAGCTGTCGGCGTCCAGCTCGAAGGCCAGTGTCGCCGGGTCGACCAGCGATCTGCTCCAGGCCGCGTAGTTGCCGTCGAAATCGCCGGAAGCGCCCCAACTGAACAGGCCGGCGCCAACCGTCAGGTTGTTGACCGCGTGGACTTCGGCGGTCTCGGGCAGGCGGTCGCGAAAGACGCGCAGAAACCAGGCCGGCAGCAGGCGGTCGTTGATCAGCGTGTTGTGCGCCATGTACAGCGCGCTGCGCGGCCAGGCCCGGCCTTCGGCGCCATAGGCCACCACTACCGGGTTCTGCGAGCCGGCGGCTTGGCCGATCACGTTGCCGATGATCCAGGCCAGGCCGCCGTTGGGCAGGTCGATCTCGTACGAAGCCTCGCCGCCTTCGCCGTCGTGGATCAGGTTGTAGGTGATGCGGTTCGATTGAGCCCGCGACTTCAGCAGATGCCCTTCGAAGCCGCGGTGGAAACGGCTGCCGGTGACGCTGAGCGCGGCGATCCGGCCGACGTACAGCAGGTGGTACAGGCCGCCGACGACCCGCGGCGCTTCGCTGAAGATGCTGCTGTCGATGTCCAGCGTGGCCTGCTCGTCGTCGTTCGCGAGGATGCCGTTCTCGTTGTCGGAGAAGCGGCAGCGAACCACCTTCAGCCGGCCGCCTTCGAGGCGGATGCCGGCGCCGTTGGCCGAATCGTTGCGGGCGCCGCGGAACTCGACGTTTTCCACCGTCACTTCGCCGCCGCGCACGACCCAGATCGCCTTGGCTTCGTCGATCTTGCCGTTGGCGATGAAGACCGGCGCCTTGCCGATGCCGCGGATCGTCAGCCGCCGGTCGGCGATCAGCGCGGTTTCGCCGCGGTATTCGCCGGGCAGCAGGTCGATGGTGTCGCCGTCCTTGGCGGCGGCCAGCGCGGCCCGCAGGCTGGTCGGCTGCCCGCCGGGGCCGACCAGCAGGTTGTCGGCGAACGCGTCGGGGCTCGAGACCCAGATGGAGAAGGCAAAAGCAAAGGAGAGGGCGGCGGCAAGTTTCATCGGGCGAGGAGATGTTACCGGAAGTATCCCGGGCGCCGCTGTAACTACCGCAGCGCCTGGCACCCGGATCTGCGCTGCGGGTTTCCACCCGGGCATCAGCGCTGATTGTGAATGGTGGCCGTCGCACCGATCATCGCCCAGCACGCCCTGACAACGCAAACGAGGAGACCTGATGTTTCGATATTCACTGCTGGCGGCCGCCCTGGCCGCCGCACCGCTCGCCCACGCGCAGGACGCCGGCCAGCTGAACGTGATCTGCTCGGTACAGGCCGAGTGGTGCAACATGATCCAGACCGTGTTTGCGCGCAGCACCGGCGTCAAGGTCAACCTGTCGCTGAAGGGTTCGGGCGAGGCGCTCGCGCAGCTCATCGCCGAGCGCGCGAATCCGAAGACCGATGTCTGGTTCGGCGGCACCGGCGACCCGCACCTGCAGGCCGCCGAGCAGGACCTGAGCGCCGAATACAAGAGCCCGCTGCTGCCGCAGTTGCACACGTGGGCGCAGCAGCAGGCCGCGCAGAGCAAGTACCGCACGGTCGGAATCTACTCGGGGCCGCTCGGCTTCGGCTACAACACCGAACTGGTCGCGAAGAAGAAGATGCCCATTCCGAAGAGCTGGGCCGACCTGCTGAACCCGGTCTACAAGGGCGAGATCCAGGTCGCCAATCCGGCGTCCAGCGGCACCGCGTACACGATGGTCGCGACGCTGGTGCAGCTGATGGGCGAAGACAAGGCCTTCGACTACCTGAAGGCCCTGCACAAGAACATCGGCCAGTACACGCGCACGGGCACCGGGCCGATCAAGGCCGTGGCGCGCGGCGAAAGCACGGTCTCGATCAGCTTCGTGCACGACGGCCCGGGCGAGGCGATGCAGGGCTTCCCGGTCGCGACCGTGACGCCGGTCGAGGGCACCGGCGCCGAGATCGGTTCGATGAGCATCATGAAAGGCGCGCGCAACCTCGACAACGCGAAGAAGTTCTACGACTGGGCGCTGTCGCCGCAGGCCCAGCAGTTCGGCGCCGCGGCCAAGCAGTACCAGTTGCCGAGCAACAAGGCGACGCCGGTCGACCCGCGCGTGCCCGACTTCAAGAAGATCAAGTTCATCGACTACGACTATGCCAAGTACGGCGCGTCGGCCGAGCGCAGGCGGCTGATCGCCAAGTGGGAGAAGGACGTCAACTCGTTGCCGCGTTGAGCGCCGCTGCCGGCCGCGGCGCGGCCGTGTCGACGATGAACCGCGGCGCGCTGCGTGCCCGGCACGCCGTGTTCGCCTGGCTCGGGCTCGGGCTGGCGGCGTTCGCGCTGCTGCCCTGGTACTTTCCGCAGAACCTGAGCCTGCTCGGCTCGCTGCCCGGCATCTTCGGCGGCAGCGAAACGGCCAGCGGCGCCGTCCAGGCCGCGCTGCACGGCAAGCCCTGGCTCTGGCTCGGGTTGGCCGGCTTGCTGGTCGCCGGCGCGGGTTCACGCGCCCGGGCCGGCCGCCTGCAAGGCGCGCTGTTCACCGCCGGCGCCGCCATCGGCCTGGCCGGCTTGCTGGTCGCCGGCTTCACGATCGAACGCACCGGTATCGGCCTCGGCGGCGCACTGGTCCTGCTGGCCCTGCTGATGCTGCTCGGCGCCGGCGTCGCGCGGCTCGGCTTCTTTCGCGGCGACCTGTTCGTCGCCGGCGCCGTGGTGCTGTGCTCGGCGCTGCTGCTGCTGTTCGTCGCGCTGCCGGTCGGCAAGGCATTGCTCGGCGCGTTTCTCGACGAGAGCGGCGCGGTATCGCCCGCGGCGCTGGCCGAACGGCTGGCGCAGGATCGGGTCTGGGGGCTGTCGTGCCTGGCCGGCGGCGTGCGCTGCGGCGCCGCCTGGAACACGCTGTTCCTCGCGCTGCTGACGGCTGCCGGCACCACGCTGATGGGCACCCTGATCGCGCTGATGGCCGAGCGCGGCTCGGCGCGCTGGGCGCGGCCGCTGAACGCCTTGGCGCTGCTGCCGATCATCACGCCGCCGTTCGTCGTCGGCCTCGGCCTGATCCTGCTCTTCGGCCGCGCCGGCCTCGCCAACCAGTTGCTCGAATGGGCCTTCGGCATTCC
>Ga0307513_10013029_pt1 | contig 10227 bp, 16 predicted proteins | sample 15_EM_MG_FD_202174 | JGI IMG/M metagenome (GOLD analysis project Ga0307513, IMG submission 202174) | Populus trichocarpa ectomycorrhiza microbial communities from riparian zone in the Pacific Northwest, United States - 15_EM | ecosystem: Host-associated > Plants > Roots > Unclassified | place...
TCTCTAACAAGGTACTATGATCTGCCCAGTCGCATTTCTGACCATCGCCTTTAGAAATCATCTTGCATTCGGTCGCTCTTTACCATCAGTCTGTAAGTATTCTTGTTTCCGTGGGTCGAACTTTCCACCACGTCGATTGTTCACCGTAAAACTTGACTTCGTGTCGGTTTTCAAGCCGCCTTCCAATCCTGCAATCAACTTGACTTCGCGTCGGTTATTCCCCAGGGACTTCATGTCAGTCCCATGTTGCTTGATCTCAGACGACCACCGCCCACACTGTTGCAGCCAGAACATGTCCAACCCAGTTACCGCCGAACAACTAGCGAAAGATCCTACCATCCTAATAACAACCAACTTTTCTTCGGGGTCTGCACGTCCAGGTAAGCGAACCGTTCACTTTCGCTGGCCTGGTGATTTAGGCATGCTCGTTAGCCATCCAGCATTTCGATGGACTGGTGGGAGCTGTTGTCTTTGAGGCGCACCCTTTTTTAACCAGTCCGAATATGGATCATATCTATGCTTTTCCTCGATTGAAAAGGATGACATTCAAGATAGACTATCGCCTGGCTGAGCGCGACCAGTTGCTCTGGCCGCAACCGTACTTCGAGCCGCAATTTCATCTAGCCTGCATTCCACGACGCCAGGAGGTGTTTGATGAATCCTGTAGACCACCTTTCAGCATCTTGTTCCATCCGGTCGGCTTTAGGGATTTCTGGACACTCAAAGGTGGTCCAATTTCTGGCCTGGGGTTTCTTAGTGAGCCGGCAATGGCATCGTTAAAGAAGTCGGGGCATTTGTTGGGGAAATAGCTCGAAACTCTGGATCCCAGCGTTGCAGCATCCACTCCTATACTCAATGATTTACTCGTGTTCATCGGGCGGACGCTCATCAGCTTGGAAAGTCTACCAATGACGAGACGCCAGACCCTGTTCCTTTTTGCCGAAATCCAACGATACATGTTCGAATATTCAGCCGCGTATCACTACCTAATGATATATAAATCCCGAATGCTCAGTGTTCTACCATCTTCAACCACCGTCGAGGACCTCTTTGGGACCTTTGTGTTTAATCTGGCAGACGCCGACAATTTCGTACGGGCAGGAATACCTGTCTGGCTCATTCGACCCGCTGCTCTCGCAGGAACTATCTGCATCCACAAATTGGCCAAGCTTATTGAACCCGGGGATAGGCTCTGCCTCGTGGGTGCTTACGACACTTACCCAGTCTTTTAACATGGACAGGTAAAAGACGATTGCTCGGTATTCAGCCACCTTCTTGTCTTACCACAACCCTTTCCGGTTTGTTTCCTCTACGCCCTCTATTCTTCAACTGTGAATGTTTTTACTGCCCCGCAACATTCCCGTCAACAAGCAGTGCCTGGGCAGGGCTCCAGTGGGGTGAATCGTCCTCAGTATCCCTGTACTCTGGTCGACACCCCCCTTGTATGTGTCAGTTTGATCTGGTGTTATAGATATTAAGGTTAGTTTAGATGACAGGAATCGTTCGAAGAAGCCCCCTGGTTCAGCAGGCCGCAACAATTTTGAAGAGCCGTCTAGTCCTTTTCTCCCATCGACTACTGTGGCTTGGCGTGATGCCTTGAAGAACGTTGTCGTTAATCCTCATAAAGACGCTCCAGTCAATCAAGATGATAGAGGTTATGTGTTCCCTGATCCGGGCCTGTTTTGGGATGTTAGTACTCCTGAAGGCCAAGCCAAGTATTTATAATTGGCTAAAATATCGGCTGGCTTTGACCTACCGCCTTTCCGGCCAGAATTTAAATTCCAAATCTTTGTCTACCCAAACCTGGAGGACCATGCTTCAGTTTCCAATTGACGGACTCCAACCTCCTCCTCATCCACATTGAAATTAACTCTCGCTGGACCAGCTTTATCAGTTCCTGTCTGTGCGTCTCTGTAGCCCAGAACCAATCCAAGTCAACCTTGTCCTCAAACGTGTCCGGAAAGCAGACAAAAAGCGCCAAACGTATTGAGGTCATTCAATCACTGCTCCAAAATTGCTTGAATGTCGATGGTGTCCAGGTCAATGATACACTGACCAATGACATCTTCTGGCAAGGACAGAAACTATCCGCCGGAGAGCTTTGGTCAGGAGATTCTTTGGGAACTACTAGCTGAGCTTAATTTCTGTTTCGAGTTCATAGCGCTGGGGCTGTTGATTCTTCGCGGCAAATATACTGCGCAACGTGTCTTCCAGTTACTCTGAACCTCTCTTCCTTTACACTTGCACCGGCCGACAGTCTGGCGGAAATCTGTACACCCCCTTTCGGTGCTTCCGATCGCCTCGACATTTCGTCGTCGCTCGAAGTCTGCTGCATCGATCTTAACGCCTGTAGCGCGTTGACCGAAGTGTTTTCCATCGTCGATGCAACAAAACACTGACGAACGCCAGGTTACCAAAATGTGGATCGAGGGGCAAGTCAAACGCGATACCATGCCCATGCAGCTTCATGCGGATACCGGCACGCACACGCAGCTCTCTGGTTCAGCGCTAACTAATTAGAATAAGTAGTGGGTGACTGCGGCATGTGCTGTCGAACTAGTCCAAATGGAAATGCCTTGTAACCTGTGTATGTTCTGAAGTTCAAATGCGCCAATGTCTTCATAATTTACTTGGATTGTACCTATTTCACAGAGCTAGATTCAGAACTACGACACGTCCCTCGGGTATATCGTGTGGACTCAGCGAGTCGTGTTATGGATAGCCTTTGTTGTGAAGGAGCCAGAGGATTGAGCCTAAATCCTTTTTACGATCAATCCTTATGTCGGTTTAGTAACTCTAGTTGGTTGTTCTCCTCTCGTCTATCGTCGTTTCCTTAGCGATAACTCCTGAGTCTTCTTTCTTTTTAGTACCGTGCAAACCAAGTGCAAACGCAAAGATTTTTTTTTTTCAGGATGGGTCCTCCACATTGATGTTTTCGGAAAAAAGGGAAGTTATTATCTTACCAATGGAGACATTGATCTGAATTAACTAATAAAAGGTATTGAGCGGCTGGTGCCAGGAGAAATGCTGGTGTGATGGTAAGTTCAACTTGAAGTCGAGGATCTCAGCTAATACCCTGACTAATAAGTTCATTGCCAGTCCACCCGAAATCGCGGCTCCAGGCCGTCATTTTGATGTATCCAAACGAAATGGGCCTAAAATATTTATGGTGTTCTCGTCTAACGAGGCGATTTTTGCAAATCCAGGTCAGATAAGTATCCTATCCACCCGAAATTTGAGGCCCAAAAAATTGATGTTGGATAAAATGATAAATCCAGATAAATTGCAAATAAGATGCTTCTGAGATTAGACCAGTCCACCCAGGAAGCCATAAATGCCCCTTTCTTGTATCTAACTATCCTCGGTAAGCAGAGCCTCCATTTTGCCTCCGTTGATATCGCGCAACGGCAACATCCGAGATTTTGTCATCGTTACGTAAGGTGTGCAAAGCTGCTGACGCAGCTCCCAAGGTTTGCTGCCGACTGCCGACAAGGTACGTGGCCACTCAATTTTTTATGTTTTGGCGTCAAATAATTTACTGCAGAGAGATTCAATGAACTCTAACGACAAATCATGGTCGTCTCTGCAAAACGAAAAGCCCAAAATATAGGGCTTTCTGGATATTCAAGTGCTCACCTTATGAGTCATGGTCGTGATTGCCAAGCCAGTCAAATTTCTAACACAGAATGTCATAGGAGATTACACATATGTTATCCGTCCGAACGAAAGCGGGATGCTGCGCTGGATTTGCCGAATATCCTCGTCACCATCGCGATCGCTGAGTCTTTTTCAACTCTTTTCCTTTATCATCGCAACGGAGCAATGGGGCTACATAAACAATTTCCTCCAGGAAACCCAATACCACCTTCCCACTTTACGCCATGTCGGATCTACAATCACCGCCACCCCTCCAAAATATCGCGGAGAAAACTCCGTCGGGCACCGTTTCACGCAGCGCATCGCACCCTACACTTTTTAATATAGATACCACAACTAATTCCTCGCAAACACAACCAGAGGGCGAGCTGCAGCACCACCACGACTACCCGCATCCGGGGTCGCCCAGCCGAGCCCGGCGCAATTCCAACGTCTCGCATGTCGACATCAATTTTTTCGATCCCGATGGTGTTGGCGAGCTTCAACGCACCCTAAGCCGGAAAGACGAACAGGAAAAACTTGTCCGGACACATACTCGCCACCGGGAACCTCTGCACGATCACGAGAAAGGCCGACTTTCAGTCGAAAGTTCCGACTCGACCTTGAACGACCACGACGAGCCGTTTGATTTCCAGAAGACGCTGATTCGAGTGGTTCGAAAGTACGCCTTCGTCCCTCATTTTCTATGACTATTTTAAGCAGTGCATTGTTTAGACGCGAGAAACACAATATCAAGCCCCGGTCCCTCGGAATCGTCTTCCGCGACCTCCGTGTGTCTGGTCTTACAGCAGCCTCGTCGTATTTCCCGACCCTAGGTTCTCTGTTTAATCCCAGGTCGATCATCGAGAACGTCCAGAGCCTTCGACACCCTAACGTCAGGGATATTCTATCTGGATTCGAAGGTGTTGTGAAGCCAGGAGAGATGATACGTGAGTCTTATTCATATTATCTCGCGTTCTTCCCGCTGAATTTGGCCAAGTCGTTCTTGGTAATCCTGGATCTGGATGCAGTACATTTTTGAAGACCCTCACTAACCAGACGAAGGAATATCACTCGGTCAGCGGTGAAATTCATTACGACGCCTTTTCACCTGAAGAGCTGGCGAACCATTTCCGCGGCGATGTTCAATATTCCCCTGAAGACGACGTTCACTTCCCAACTCTTACCGTCCAGCAGACCATCAACTTCGCCGCTACGGCTCGTACCCCGCGAGACCGAATGTTGACTTCACGGAAAACCTTTGCAGACCGGATAACCACCACCCTTGCTACCATCTTTGGCCTCAGACATGCTCTTAAGACTCCTGTTGGAGACGCAGCCATTCGTGGAGTTAGTGGCGGAGAAAAGAAACGTGTCTCTATCGCCGAAGGTTTGGCGTCTCGCGCTACCATTGGTGCTTGGGACAAGTGCGTAACCCTATTTTTGTTTTCTCTCATCAACATTGACTGGCTTCTTAGTTCTACACGTGGTCTCGATGCCAGCACTGCTCTAGAGTTCGTTCGGGCCCTGCGGCTCGCTACCGACACTTTTGAGCAGACCACCATTGTTTCAATATACCAAGCCGGAGAGTCTTTGTATGAATACTTTGACAAGGTTTGCGTTATCGATGAAGGTCGTATGGCGTATTTTGGGCCCACAGATCAAGCTAAACAGTATTTCTTGGATATGGGGTACGTTTTTTCCCTCTTTCGCTTTCTGAGACCTACTTTTAAATATGCAAATATCTAGCTACGAACCTGCCAATCGACAGACCACACCCGATTTCCTCGTAGCCGTGACGGATCCCAATGCTCGCATCCCTCGTGCTGGATTCTCGAACCAGCCACGCACTGCGGCCGAGTTCGCGGAGTACTTCCGAAAGTCACCCCAGGGAAAGGCTAACTCGGCGGAAATCGACGAATACCTGAATCGATTTGTTGGAAATGACGATGAGAAGATGGCTTACATCGAGAGCGCGAGGGCGGAGTTCGCGAAGGGAAGTGGAAACGCTAAGTGGGTTTTCGTCTCCCTTTCCAAAATTTGGCATGGTTAACGATGAATATTGACTTCATCAGTCCGTATATGCTGAGAATACCCCAACAAATTGCCATCGTAATGCGTAGGAGAGTCCAAATCCTCTTGGGCAACAAGTTGAACACGGGTCTCGTGCTATTGTGCGTTAATATCTCCTCTTTCCCTTCCTTGCAGCTGCTCATTACATTATACATAGCTCCTTTGTCTTCCAAGCACTCATTATGGGTTCCGTTTTCTTGAAGTCCCCGGAGTCAACCAGCGCATTCTTCTCTCGTGGAGGTGTTCTGTTCTTGTACGTTTGCATCTCAACTTCTCTTCGCTTGGCCTTCTCTTACGGAATAAACGTAGTTCTCTTTTGTTCTCAGCTCTCTCCACTATGGCTGAGATCCCGGCTCTTTATTCTCAACGTCCCATTGTCAACAGACACCATAAATCCGCTCTCTATCATCCCTTTGTTGAGGCTATGGCGCTAACTCTGGTCGACATTCCAATCACCTTTTTAACCTCAGTCGTTTTCTCCATTATTGTTTACTTCATGGTCGGCCTACAAGCCAGCGCTGGTCAATTTTTGTAAGTGCCTTTGATCTTTTGGTTCGGCCTCAGGGATGATGCTGACAATGCCCAAATTCATACAGCATTTTCCTGCTGTTCTTGTTCACGATGGCATTATGTATGAAGGCATGGTTCCGTGGCATCGCCGCCATGTTCTCCTCGGAAGCGACAGCGCAAACTGTGGCTGGTATTTCCGTTCTTGCTCTGTCCATCTATACTGGTTTGTCTTTCGATATTCTGGTTCATTTTCGATTATTCTGATTATTTTCAAACGCAGGCTTCACAATTCCTAAACCATCTATGATTGGTGCTCTACGTTGGATCACTTATATTAACGTGAATTTTATCTTTCTTTTGGCCGTGTTTTGCGCATTTGCCTAACATTTTTTTTGGTTCTAGCCTCTCAAATACGGATTCGAATCGGTCATGGTGAACGAATTTCATACCCTCCGCGGTTCGTGCTCGACTCTCGTTCCGCAAGGAACCGGATACGAGAACGTATCGCTCATCAATCAAGTCTGTACCACGGTTGGATCTGTACCTGGACAACCTTACGTCGAAGGAGAGCGCTTTATTCAATTGGCGTATGGGTTTAATTATTCAAACTTATGGATGGTATGTTGTCTACGCTGTCTTGCATTGTCATTCAAGCAAGGGTTATTGACGCCTAATCCAGAACTTCGGAATCATCGTTGCCTTCACTGTCGCATTCTTGTCTGCTCTATTGATCTTCTCAGAGTTCAACACCACGCTCGCCACTGACTCCCCTGTCACCCTCTACAAGCGAGGTGCTCGTCCCAAGGCCCTCACATCCGCAGCTCGCGCAGGCGATGAAGAAAATGCTGTCTCTAACGTGAACGAAAAAGAGACATCCGCCGATACGTCCAAGGCCGCCATCGCCGCCCCGCGCATGAACGACATCTTCACATGGAAGAACATCAACTACACCGTCCCTGTCAATGGAGGAGATCGTCAGCTCCTGTCGGACGTTTCTGGCTACGTTGCCCCCGGTAAACTCACTGCACTCATGGGCGAGTCAGGAGCAGGGAAAACGACGCTATTGAATGTCCTTGCGATGCGCACGGATACTGGAGTGGTCACAGGCGATCGGTTTGTGAACGGACAATCGCTGCCGGCGGATTTCCAGTCCCAATCGTACGTTGTGTTTGTCATTTCGGGGTGGTTAATGTTGTCTGACGCATGATTGTGGTCCTGCAGTGGTTATGTTCAACAAATGGACACCCATGTACCGTTCTCGACTGTCCGCGAAGCATTGTTGTTCTCTGCGAGGCTGCGGCAGCCCCGTTCGGTTCCTGATGCAGAGAAGGTGGCATAGTACGTCCCCCCCTTTCTTTGTTCCCAAAGCGACGTGTTGATGGGGTTGGTTGGTTCCTGGTTTAGCGTTGAGAAGTGTCTGGAGATGTGTGGATTGGTTGACCATGCAGACGCTTCCGTCGGATCTCTTAGCATTGAACACAAGAAACGCACGACTATTGGTGTCGAACTTGCAGCCAAGGTTTGTTATCAAGCTGCTTTTGTATAACTCTTACTCAATTCGTCCTTGTAGCCCAAACTTCTGTTATTTTTGGACGAACCTACGTCAGGTCTCGATTCACAGAGCGCCTGGGCCATCATGTCGTTCTTGAGGACACTCGCTGACAACGGACAAGCTATCCTTTGCACGTATGTTATTATTCCATCGTTTCCTCAGGTCGTGTTAAATACTCCCAATTTAGAATTCATCAACCTTCCGCCGAGCTTTTCCAAGTTTTCGACAGAATGTTGCTCCTGCGTAAAGGCGGACAGACGTGTTACTTTGGTGATATTGGCCGCAACGCGACTACGCTGATCAACTATTTCGAGAGGAACGGCGCTCGCAAATGTCTGCCAAACGAAAACCCGTAAGTCTACGAGATTCGAATATTCCTAGCTATGATAATTGTATTTCCTCTCTTAGGGCTGAATACATGCTCGATGTCATCGGTGCTGGTGCGACCGCTACTAGCGAACAGAATTGGTATGACATCTGGCAAGTCGCCCCCGAATCGGTAGCCGTCCAAGAAGAAGTCGATAAAATCCACGCCGAAGGCCGTAGTCGACCAGCTGTGACTACCGAACTCCACTCGGAGTTCGCCACCCCGTGGTTCTACCAGACATGGCAACTGCTCAAGCGCGACGCCGAGACTCACTGGAGAGACCCGACTTACATCATGGCCAAGTTGGTGCTCAATGCCGTTGGTGGATTGTTCATCGGTTTCACGTTCTTCAAGGCCAAGGACAGTCAGCAAGGGACCCAGAACAAGCTTTTCGTGAGTTCATGTTATATTGTAGCTTGGGTATGTGAAGTGCCTAACGCCGATTTTATCAGGCGATCTTTATGGCTACTGTTTTGAGGTATTGCGCCCATCTCCTGTTACTCACAGTTTATTGACTCGTCGTTTTATTTTAACAGCGTACCGCTTTCGAATCAGCTTCAAGTGCCTTTCATCAATATGCGCAATATTTACGAGATTCGTGAACGTCCGAGCCGCATGTACAGCTGGACGGCGCTCGTTACTTCGCAGATGCTCATTGAGCTGCCATGGAATATCTTTGGATCGTTCATCCTCTTCATCTGCTGGTACTGGACCGTGGGCTTCGAGAATTCGAGGGCGGGATATACCTTCATCACGCTGGTCCTGGCGTTTCCGGCGTATTATAGTTCTTTCGGCCAAGTAGGTTATATTTTTTCTCGGGTGCTATCGACGGGATCTGATTCTTTTTCACAAGGCCGTCGCTGCTATGTCACCTACTGCTGAAATTGCGGCCGTTTTGTTCTCGTTCTTGTTTTCGTTCGTCATAACATTGTATGTGGAACTTCCGTTGTAGCCCCCTTTTTTCCCCTTTATTCTGACGGTTATTCTCCAATAGTAATGGCGTCTTGCAGCCTTACTTCCGACTTGGCTGGTGGCAATGGATGTACCACTTGTCGCCTTACACGTATCTTATCGAAGGGCTGCTCGGACAAGGTTCGTCCCTGCGTTCTCATATCCACCGAGCGAAGGCTGAAATTTAACTCTCCTTTTATAGCAATTGGTCGTCAACAAATCAACTGCTCCCCCATCGAGTTTTCTACACTCAACCCGCCGTCTGGCATGACCTGCGAAGAATACATGAACCCATATATCGCCTCAGCGGGCGGATATCTCACCAATCCAACGGCTAGCACGGCGTGCCAGTTTTGTTCCGTGCGTACGACAGACGAGTTTATGAAGAATGCGTTTAATATCTTTTATGATCATCATTGGCGGAATTTGGGCATCTTCATTGCGTTTATTTTCTTTAATGTGCGTTTGAAACCCTCTTTCTCCGATTTTTTGAGCTTATGCGATTGTTTGGTTTTTTAGATCTTCCTCGTGTTTACCCTCACATACCTATTCCGCATCCGCAAGGGAAGTTTGATCCCTTCGTTTAGACGCAAGAAGAATTAGATTAGAACTTTTACGATGCTGCCATTTCCTTTTTATCTGACCCTCATCAATCAATCAACGGATCATCTCACAGCAGTCACGGCCTCATGGTTAGAATAGTTTATTTTATAGAATACCTTAATGAATCAGAATACGGAGTGCAAGTTTGAAGCAATGCTGGGCAGGAAAGTGGAGTGTCCGTGTTGTGTGTCTAAACGAGTAAATAAATGCATAATCAGACTAATAGAAATTGGGGATCGCATGCGTCATTTGTCAAAGGGTAGCTAGAATGGGAATGTTGTATTAGCTAACTACGTTACATAGGTAACTCAGGTCACCGTAGTGACCTCGCTAGCTATTGAACAGGTAAAAGTATCAAAACGCAATACGACAATCAAGAAAATGTGATAGTAAAGGAAGGGTAGGAACGAGTATGAAATAGAGCGGATAAGTGGCTAGGCAGCGAGAGTGTGGTGCGAACCCTTTGCTGTCGGTTATTGTTTCGGGATGCCTGACGAACTAAACCCCAGATGCGGCCAGCGAGTTGGACAGCAAT
>Ga0307513_10013030_pt1 | contig 10227 bp, 4 predicted proteins | sample 15_EM_MG_FD_202174 | JGI IMG/M metagenome (GOLD analysis project Ga0307513, IMG submission 202174) | Populus trichocarpa ectomycorrhiza microbial communities from riparian zone in the Pacific Northwest, United States - 15_EM | ecosystem: Host-associated > Plants > Roots > Unclassified | place...
CCGCCCCCTTCCTCCTTCTTCCCCCCCTCTTCCCCTTTCTTAGTACATAGGTTAATAAATGTATTCGAAAAATCAAATTAAATTAAATTAATAAAATAAATAAATAACCTTCAAAAAGCTTCAAACAGGGCATGGCCCTTTAAATTATGTTTTTTATAGTGAGTTTTTATGGATTCCGGCGGAATCCGCAGGAATTCCGGAATTCCCCTCAATTCCTGTGGATTCCGGCGGATTCCGTCGGATTCCTGCGGAATTTCTGGATTCCGGCGGATTCCGGCGGAATACCTGGAGGAATAATAAGTATTGCTTTTTTTAAGCAGCCTAGTGTGATCTTCCAGTGGGGCATCTCCAGGTGCTTTTCTTTTCAAATGAGAACCACCAGCAGCAGTTTTTAAGAAATCAAAAGAGGCCATTTCCTTTTGAATTTTGTCCAATTCCTGTGGGTTTTGATTTGTTGGATCAGCTATTAGAGTGAACGCTGTCAAGCTATCTTTTACATTGTTTCGTTCAACCTCACTTCCATACTTGTAAAGGGTACGCAAGTTCAATATGCATTGGCGTTTATTTTCCTGTCTGCTATCCTCTGAGGGTCTGCACTGGATTTTTTTGATGTCAAATGGCCTAAGAATTCTCAAGGATTCAATAGAGGTTACTCTTGACAACATCACATACACAGACTCAGTACCTCGACAACTTTGGATGTCTGTGATAGTTGCTTCTAAAGTTCTGCCTTGTGATTTATGGCCTGTGATTGCAAATGCTGGTACAATTGGAAGTTGTGTGCGTTTGATTGAACATTGTTTTCCGGAATGGGGGTTTACAAAAGACATAGAACAAGTGTCTTCCAAAATGGCAACTTCTCCAATCACTAAATTTGTCAACTTGACATCAGGTGCACCTGGCAGGGACACAACACAAGAGTGAGCATGTCGATCTCCATGTTCATCAATTGTATATCGCACATCTCTTAGTGTTCCAATGCACCCATTAACAACTCCACTGGCAACATCAAAATTAGCACAGATCATTACAGGCATTCCAATTACAAGTGGCAAAAGGCCCATGCGCTGTTCTGTTTTACCAGTATGCATGGTTTTTAATTTACTTTTCAGGTCCTCATGTTGAATTGGTATTTTACCTTGTTGATCAGATGCATGATAGTAATGCAGCTCCCTATGTGTTCTGGCAGCGAAAGCATGTGCACACTGTTCATTGATCTTGTCCTTTGCCTCATTATTGGATACAATCACAGGCGCTTCATTCCACAATGTTTGCGACCAGTCTGGTTTAGCATGACAGACAAGTTTGGAACAAAGCAGCTCATAATCATTTTCATTGCAAACCCCAGTTCGAAGCCTCTGTAAAAGATCTACAAATGGCTGATTTTCAGGCCCTTGCTGACACATGATTTGTTCAAGCAAAACACAGGTATCAACTGAGAGCCAAAGCAGTTTCCCTAGTATCTCGTCTTGTCCTCTCTTCGTTGATGCTCTCTGGGTATTAATTCTTGAGTTCAGCCGAGTGTCTCCCACTGGTGGTAATTGTGCAAAATCTCCAGCAAAAATTATATTAATTCCTCCAAATGGTTTTGAGCTCTCCTTTGCTGCACAAAGAGCTTTGTGAACCTTTAACAACAAATGACATCCAATCATGGACACCTCATCTATGAAAAGATAATCAACACCTCGCCACATTGCTATCAATTCTTGAATGACACATGTGCTTGCCCCCTTTCGTTGTTGATTCAAGCCCAAAGCAGCATGCAAAGTCATTCCTTTAATGTTATGTGCAGCAACTCCTGTGAAAGATGCCAAACGAAAACATCGATTCTGGTTTCTCATTTGAAAAAAAGTCCGGAGGCCATTGATTACTTGTGATTTTCCGGTTCCACCAGGTCCTCCTAAAAACATCCGCAATTGTTGTGCTTCATCTTGTATTGAGTGTTCTGCCACAATTGTAAAAGCACGGCTTTGTTCCTTGTTAAAATTAAATTGTTTTATTATATTTGTGACACTTTCATTCCAGTCATTTTCATTTTCATTTTCTGACATTACTGCTGGTATGATCCTTGAATTGTGAGCAATCTCTTTATTCATGCATGAGGCAGTGTTTTGGAAAGAAGCTTGTAGAGACTCAGCTGGGTGTTCTGATTGAAAGCAACTGCCTATGGGATTTTTCAAATTTTCTTTCCAGGTCAGTTTTCCCTGTTCATATTCATGTGCCCACATCTGCTCTAATTCAGTGTCACAAATTTCTTTGTGCTGTGCAAGGTCAGGGAGAGTGTCCATGTTATCTGTCAGATGTTGCTTGAACATTCCATTGCGATCTGCATAGCGCAAGCAATCTTCAGCATCTCGATAAGAACGACTATTTGTTTCAGACCTGGAAGCTTCTGAGGATTCTATATGCTCTAGAATCTCATCTCCAATATCATTGGGATCACTGAAAAAAAAGTCATCATCTCTGCTGGTTGTTTTTTCTGGCATATTGCTTGTTTGATGTTGCAGAGATTGTTTATGCTGATTTTGGCGTTCCTGGAAATGATCATCACGACTGTCCTTGCATTCATGTAGAGATTGCATGTTATCCAATTTTTGTTTTATGCTTGGCTGATTCATTAGCATCGCGGAGAAAGAGTTGGCCAGATCATCTTCAACATTTGATGACTTCACACCATCAATCAAGTCCAGAGGGTGGAACCAAGGCTTGAATAACATTAACATAACTCTATGATAATAATGTATTTCATTGTCATGATCACGACGTGGGAATGCCCTGCCAATTGGCACTGGCACAAGGGCTTTGTGAGGTTGACACATTTGTTGGATATGTGTTTCATAATTAGGGTGCTCTTCATTAAATGTAAAATTTGGCCTTCCACGAGCTGTGCTTGTTAAAAAGTCATGATATAATTGTTGTGAAGATGCACCAATTGCATTGCTTTTTTCCACAGCTCCCTCTCCATGAGTGACTCGTTTGATGGTAATTTTTTCCACTCGGGAGATGTAGTCCCACAATGACATATTTTTTAAATCCTTACCTCGTTTAATATAGTCAAGAATCTGACCACTTTTAGGTATTATTTCTCCAGCTCCATTGGACGTAATTCCAATTTCATCTTCTCCATGTGCAATATCTGAATGTTGCTGAATAGCATCTTCAGTGCTATGGTTTTCATCATTTGAGTTGTGACTATTGTTTTCTTCTTTCAAAGACAAGCTAGATGCAATATAGCCATCAAAACCTGTCCAATATATATTCTTGTATTCATGGCTGGTAAAGTGATCTTCATATTCCATCAAATATGTTGCAACCTGCTGAGCTGACAGTTCTTGGTGTGAAACCATAGCATAGGCACATTTTTGGAGCAGTTTTTTAGCCCTCACTGTTGGAATATCATCTTCAGTATTTGTTTGATTCAACTTCCGAACAGCGAGCTCCAATGCTGCAAATGCCACATGAGATTGCAATTGAGATTTGGTGATGTAATCTGTAATATAATAGATAACTGCTTTAGTAGAGGGGCCTGAGCCAATAAATTTGATGTCCATGTTGCACCGAATCAACCTTATAATTGTTTCATTGAAATTGTTGACCAGTCCATTCAAACATCGCAGATGTAGATCACCAGTTTTTTCATCAAAATATGTGCTTTTTTGTGTTCGGTGCTCTCCAAGATCAAATCGACATACTTTTGGCTCAGGAAACCCTTTCCAGTATTTATAGCATGTGTGAGTGTGTCGATGAGATTGACAATTGTTAACAAGAAAATGCAAATCTTCTTTTTTTGCATCTTCAGTGTGTGCAAAGGTGTGCCCATTCAAGCCACATACAGAGCAAGGATTATTAGTGGCAGAAGGCACCTTTTGTTGGGTAGTTGGCAATTCAGGTATGTCATTGGAAATGGTATCATCCAAAAATTCAATTAATCGCTTCTGGAAGTCAGAATCCTTAGACATTGCCCTGGCACGAATTTCTTCACAGTTTAATGCACCATCCAACCAAACAAGCATATGACAATGAAGTGTCCCCCTCCCCTGTGCCTCTACACAACCATAGTATCCATTGACAAGTCCCAAAATGCCTTCTTTACTCTTTTCCTCTAAAGATTCCACATCAAATCCTAGAAGATTTTTGATAAATGCTTTCATATATATGTTAAAAAATTTACTTGCAACCACAGGATTTTTGGCAACTAATATAGATTGTTCAATATAGGAGGGCACTTCTTCTGGCAACAAAGCATCAATGTCAATATCTGCACCAGCCAAGAATTTGACAAGTGGATTGAAAACATCAGCAGGATTAATTGTTATATAAAAACTTGGCAAACCTTTTTCAACAATAAGGGCCCTGATTTGATTGCGCATGGCAACTCTCGAAGATGAGGATCCTGGCACATTGGACACTACAATGTTAGTTTCTTTCAACAGCTGCAACACGCGACCTTCATCTTCATTTTTCTGGGTCTTGCTGTCACCATGTGCAACCCTTTGACATACAGCCTCAACAGTTTCTGCAGAAATAGAATTCAGAGCACTTGCAATGGATTCAAAATTCTTGGCTTTTACTTTCAAGCTTGTGTGTAGCAAAATGGCACGACACTGAAGAACATTAAACACTGTAAATAAAAAAGAATAATGCTGTTGAAATCGCCTATCATGCAAATTGAATAAATGCCGTGCATGTCTTTTTAAAGAAACCTTAACTTCTCTATTGGGATCTTCAAATCCACCCAAACCATATGGATAAAGTGTTGGATAAATCATTGGGAAAAGATCAGGGTTGAAAAACTCATTAACAGGCTTGGGGTCATGAGGAATTTCAATGTAACCCTGTCCTTTCTGCTTGATATGCCTCATGGCAGCAGCTCGTAACTGATTTGATGTTGCATTGCCATCCACATCAGTGATTACCACATTTTCAAAAATGGTTTCACAATTTGCATCATTTTCTGTTTCTGTCTGGAGGCTATTTTCATTAGTTTTCTGAGTATTATCAATGGCATTTTGCACATCAGGGATAATGTTATTAGGATCACAGGTTCCATTCTGAAGATCAACAGATGCAGAAATATCTGACCTTGAGTTGTTAGAACAAGCAGACATCTGAACTTTTGCATGTTGAGGGTCATCATACCTTGCAGTCAAAGCATCTACAGTATTTCTGCTTTCATTTGAAACATGTTCAATGTGATAAGGCAGGACATCACAGTAAGGATATTCATTTATTGCTGTATAATCAATTTCTATATTTTGATAGTTTGGATTATGGTGTTTTAACCACTCTAAAGCATTTCGTATTTTTTCACGCCTGACAACCAGAGGTTTTGCTTTATGTTTAAGCCACTCCTTGGTTGGGCGCTGTGAACCAATAAAAATCACACAAATAGGAGTGCATGCATCTGCCACAGAAGGAGGCAGTATTTGTGCAATACTTTCAGTTTTTTGTGGATAAATGATAGTGTGTCCTTTGAAACCCCGTTGGATATTGGGTAAATTAATTGATTCATTTTTTTCCTGTAATTGGACAACCCATGTCTTTGCCCGACAACGTGCTATTACAGCCTCCTCAACCATGGTGAGGTCTTGAAGTTCAGTCGGTATATTTCCAATGACCATGTGATTGGCTAGTGCAAGTGGAGGTGTTTTTCCTCTGACAAGATTTTTGTGACACTCTGAACAAAAAGATAGAACTTTGGTGTTTCCATCCTCAGACTGGGTGATTCCATTCAAGTCTAATAAAGCATTTTCGTCAATGTTATTTTGGGGAATTTGGAAAGATGTACAAGCAGGATCTAACCATTGACTATCAATGGGAAATTCACTGTCTTTGTTTTTGTGCCGCACATCTGGCCGATGCAATGGTGTTAAAGATATTCCACCTCCAGGTACAGATATTTTGTCGCTCACCAAACAATCCTCTGCACAACTAGCGCATACAAATGTAGCCAGAGCATGACAAGATGTCTCCTTTAAAAACATATTTGCTATTTTTTCTTTCAAATTGGATGACACTTTATGGGGCCAAGCATCTGGTAAGCCTGCATTGTCATTAACTTGGAGATGATCAATATGAGTTTGAAGGGTTTCTCGTAATTTTCTCAAAGAATGGGAAGGATCATGTGCAATGTTTTCAATGTGCATTAGACGAAGAATAGGAAGACGAGGAAGAGCATCTTTAAGGTACTGTAATATTTTAATTTTTCTCTCACTATCAGAAACACCAGCAGTGTCAATTGTTTGTTTTATATCTTCACAAGCTTGGTGCTCTTGCTCTGCCCCTGATTCTTTCCAACAATGTCCATCAGAAATATGTGTGAGTATTAAAGTTATCATATCACTTCGTTTAGTTTTAGAATCAATGTCAATGCGATGACGAGCTAAAATAGCTCTCAAAGTACCAGAATTACATCTCTCAATTCCAAACAACAAGTCATGGAAAGCATCATATGAAACTGTATTTGCAGCAGCTCGATACTCTGTTTGCCCACAAAAATCTTGCAAGGTGTTAATCAAATTGCGACGTCTGTTGTTTTTGCCTTTCAATTTCTCAGCAGTGCCTATAGAATAAGCAAGAATAAGCAAATTATCTGTGCAAATTTGTTTTGAAGATGCTTCAGAAATTAATTTTATCACTTTTTGGGTTATTTCCAGAGGATCAGAAGACCCTTGAGTTACTAGTCGACAGGCTGTCCGGTCAGGCAGTTTGCCTTGATTATCGCCCTGGCACAAGTGATCAAATCGAGCACAATCTCCATTCAACAAGTGGTGGGACAACATAATTTTGCATTCCCTGACGCAATTAGATGTATCCTGAAACCCATGCAACTTCAAAAGATAATGTAGCTTTGATAAATCATCACTAAAAATAGAAGTACAAATGCCAGTCCCTGTTACTTTGAGCAGCATATTAGTTAAAATATGTTCACTTGTTGGGAGAAGTGGAAGACTTGTACTGGTATTTAGATCATCAATAGACCCATGATATTCATACTCAATTTCTTGTTCTCTTTGGATAACAAAGGATTTTTGTGCAGTCTCATTGATAGAAATGATAAAGTTATTCAAATATAATAAATGTTGTTCATGAATGAAGTGCTTTGCACATTGAAATGGATTTGTAACTGTAAAACTGTAAGCACCCAAAAAGATTACATTTGCCTGAGATTTCTTACCTGAGCTCATCTGACAGCATTTGTCAAATTCCTGTCCAAGCACCACATCAAATTCCAGATTTTCACAAACATAGAAATCAACAGGTGTTGTGAACACAAGCTCTGGAGTGGGAATAGTCACACAATAGCGAACAGTTGGGGAAGGATCTGGAGATAGGACTTCATGGGTTGTCCAGAATGCAAGAGAAACACAGGATTGTGAAAGACCAGAGGAATATCCAATCTGAACAGGGGTGTTAGAGACAAGAGCTTGCATAGTGTGGGTGATTGCAAAGAAGCAAGCAGAAGCAGGGAAGGCAGATTTGGAAGAAAGGATGAAAGAGGAAAAACTTATGTTTCATAAAATCTCCAAAGGGTTCAGATTTGCATCAGCAATGACATCACATGTTAATTTTTTGGGGTCAATGTAACCTAATCAAGAAAAAAACAAACAATGGCAAGCAAATTAGCACAGCTGGACCTCATTTTGCGTTTCAGATGAGTTGTGCAGACAAAACCCCCTACCTAAAGGTAGTGGGAATTTTTTTATAATAGTAATTGTACTTTTTAAAAAAGTAATAGTAATTAATTATACCTAATTAATAATAGATACCCACACATTGCCAAATTGAGCAACCATGGTTGAAACATCACTAATGTCACACATTGCAACTGTCCCATCCCTTCCTCTCACCACCACCATCACTACCACCCACCACCACCACCATGTGCAGCTGCCACCACTGCCATCGAGGACCCCAGTCACTGCCCTCTTTTGGGCCAAGCCAGGGTGCCTTGTTGATTTTGCCATCGCCTAATGATGCCACCAATAATGCCATGTCACCACCCCCACCGTCACCAACAAAGATGCAAATGATGCCATGTCACCACCATCTGCTGCTGCCACCAACAACCACCCAACGACACCACTGCAAACCCCCCACCCCGATGAATGCCATGTCACCACCCAGATTGACCCCCAACTACATCACCACCCACAACCACACCACCATGCCACCTCCCACCTCCCCACCACCACGTCATCACCAGCCAATGGCGATGACAACAATGACAACGCGCACATTGTGATGTTACACTGTACCTTATATTATGATACAAGGAACATAAACAATGTATCATATGATAAGGCATCAAGGAATTCATTGAACCCTTGTATAATGGAGGGTCTAGTCAGGGTCTTGGCAGGGACATTCAATGAAATCATTGAACACATATTATATGATACACTGTATGTCTCTTGGCTCATGAAGAGTCCATATGGTTCCACACAGCAGTGCCAGAACTTGGGCACCCTTGATACAGCCAATGTTAACAAGCCAAGAGGCCAGTAGTAGATATTACTATATGTACTTTCCAATGGTATAGATTTATATTACTTTGGCTCCATTCTGGCCTGTGCCATGGCACATAATGATGCCCCTCGGCTCCAAGTAACAACACCCCATAATTATTGGTGAATATACTAATAGTTGATTTTAAATAATATATAGCCATAGGCTTATACCAAGACCTTGGTCATGACACTCACCCTATGCTGTGCCATGGCACACAAGTATGCCCCTTGGCTCCAAGTAACCCCACCTCATAATTATTGATGAATGTACTACTGGTTGATTTTAAATGATATATAGCCATGGGTGCATACTAAGACCTTGGTCATGATACTCACCCTGTGCCGTGCCATAGCACCAAGTAACAACACTTCATAAATATTGGTGAACAAACTTATGGTTGACCTTAGATAATATATACTTATGGGTGCACACAAAGACCTTGGTCATGATATTCACCTTATGCCGTGCCATGGCACCCATGGCACCAAGTAACAACACCTCATAAATATTGGTGAACGAACTCATGGCTGATCCTAGATAATATATACTCATGGGTGCACACTAAAAGCTTGGTCGTGATACTCACCCCATGTCATGTCATGGCACCCATGGCACCCATGGCACCGAGTAACAACACCTTATAGATATTGGTGAATGAACTTATGGTTGACCCTAGATAATATATACAGTCATCAACCATCACATGATACACCCAAATTGGAATGTTGTGATATGAATTGAAAAAATAAGTTATATGAGATCTACAACAACCACTGAATGGGTATAGCGAATACAAGTGTAAAGCAAAAAAAATAACATGAAATGAAGGAGAAATGAAGTAGATACAGAGAAATCAGTGAAGGAGAATGAAAATAGCCCAATATGGCTGAGTGATACACCCGTGTAACTCGGAATCACACCATTGATGTCACATGTGAGATAAGTGGCGATAAGAGGCTTACTTGTCTTGCTTGTCATTGTTGTCATCTTCTGCACCTTTACCATCTTTGCCACTGCCATCATCACTGCTGCCAGTGTTGCTGCCCTCCTCCTGACTCAGCTCATCATTGTTCCCAGCTAAGAAATCCCTCAACAAAGGAGGAGGAACCCATTTTGGAATAGTGGCCTTCTTTGGCTTTGCCAGGATTGTACTACCACCACCACCACACCCTCGCCCATGCCCTCTTCCTCACCCATGCTGTGCCCTCGCGTTTTCCGCCTCCCAATCTACCAGCCACTCTGCATATCTCACATCCTCTCTATCCTTTAGTGCAATGTATGCGTCTTCACCTTGTTGCCACTCCTGCTTGGCCTCTTTCCAGACAGCCCGGGCATCCTTCCGTGCCTCCTTTGTCTTTGCCTCAGTGCATTGTCCCTTCTCGAAATTGATGCGAGCCTCATAAAACTCGTCTGCAGTGAGGACAAAAGCCAAGCCATCTGGGAGGGTCCCTGTACCCTTTTTCTTCCTCTTGTTCTCCTGCATCTGCAAGGCTCCCTTCATGTTGCTACAGTGCACCTTGTTGCATCAGGAAAACGCATTTTGATCCTGGCTAAACTTAGGTAAACACAACAATGCCAAAGCTCTGGCGTCACACCTAGGACACATCACAATGCTTTGGGAGTCTTTGGAAGTCTTTGGTCCTCTCTGATATGTTGTGAATTCAAAATATTATATTTTGTATAAAATAGTATTCCCTTGTATGATAGATTCAATGA
>Ga0307513_10013031_pt1 | contig 10226 bp, 5 predicted proteins | sample 15_EM_MG_FD_202174 | JGI IMG/M metagenome (GOLD analysis project Ga0307513, IMG submission 202174) | Populus trichocarpa ectomycorrhiza microbial communities from riparian zone in the Pacific Northwest, United States - 15_EM | ecosystem: Host-associated > Plants > Roots > Unclassified | place...
TGTAAATCATATAAACTAGTATACAAACATGAGGCATGTGATTGAAGAGACTTCTAAAATTTAAGGACCAAACCTGAAAATGGCCAAAAACACAAGAAGACAAATCGCATGAATTAAAATGCAGCTATTAGAATATTGGAACTCTCGGCTGTGGCTAGCACTACCGGAGAAGGAGTGGCTGAAACGCTAGTGCAGAGAAATTCGCGGCTCCTGCAGAGAGGTTCAATGCTGCCGAAGGAGAAGGGGTTGTTTTGCATAGGCAACTGTTCACGACAACATTTATAGCGTGTTTGCCAGTGTAGTTGCGGGTGCTTTTCAAATAACTTTTCATGCCAAAATGCATGTCAATGATGTTTTTTTATTTTTTAAAAATCATTTTTGACATCAGCACATCAAAACGATCTAAAACGTACAAACCATATTAAATTTTAGCAAAAAAAAAAATTTTCAAATTTTTTGAGAACGCAGGTTGAACCGCGTTCCCAAACACTGCATTAATAGTTTTATCCACAGACCTAATTCATCGATGTAAGATTATCACTTTATCAGTAAAAATTTTACCGACCAATTCACTAACAGCCAAAGTCTGTCGGCATATCGTTTGTCAATAATTTTATATTTTGTCGCTAATTTTGTTGGTAAAAAAAATACTGATGATTTTATAGATGAAAAATACGCGCAAAAAAAAAATTCCCGCTGGAAATTGATTAGTACTTAAAAGTGTATTTTTATCAAGGTTTTATATCATCATTTTGCACTTAAAACATCCATAACTCCTTAACTAAAACATGTTTTATAATAACAAGTCTAATACTATAAGATACCTTTAATTTATAGTAAATGTTCATCTTAAATGCAGGCCTATCACATAAATCAAAGGATTAATTGATGAGTTTAACTACTGAAATTGAGAAGACAAAGAGAGGGTTAAGCTTAGAAAAGATATGCTAGTTCAGTCCAAACTGAAACACTGTTTAGTCATTGGGTCATATCTGAAGCTGTAGATCTTGGATTTTAATTTGATTTATATAGCTAGAAAGCTAAGACATAGACCTAAAACATTTATAAGGAGTGAAAGACTCAATAGTTCTGAATTTTGGCATATAAAAGGAGGCATTTGTCATGCATTTAGGCATCTTGGTTTTCAGATCAAGATCATATTCTTGCTCTCTCTTTGTATTTTTGTAATGCTGAAGTTTTATTTATATTAATCTCTTGTTTATGCTTTTCATTTCATTTCCTTTACTTAGTTAACTTATATCTTATTTATGTTCTTATCTTGTTTATTTATGTTTCTTTTCTTCATTATGTTTAGCTAAGTTTATTATGTCAAGGTGAAAATGTTACACTAATGGTGTAAGAATAAGTATAATATAAACTCAACATGGACTTTAATGTTTGATACTAACATGTTTTGTATTTGTTATCTTATTCACTCTTAATACTTTGCTTGTTAAATAGTTAATCTAGATTTATATTGTATAACCTTGGTACAACAAATACTTGGCACTTTCATAGCCCAAACCGTATGGTATAACCGACACTTGTGCTATGAAAGGAACTTGATTTGTTGTTAACATAAGTTATAATCATGAATACCTGACAACATTTACAAGTATTAGCATTACTCGAATAAAATAACTAATGTAATCATGTTAACAATTTATAATCCGATTGGAACCTCCTTTGTGTGTGGTTTCCAGTTAAGTAATAAGAGTTTATACTATACTTGTTTGAAATACCATTAGTGGATCCTCTAACCTTGACAATTGTTTTTATCAATGTTTAATCCTTATATCAATATCACATCTCAAAGCTCTCTTCAACTTATTATTATTATTGTTGTTGTTGTTGTTGTTGTTGTTGTTGTTGTTGTTGTTCTAGTTAACCTCCTTGTGGTTCGACCCTAGTCTTGCTGGGTTATTTATTACTTCGACACTCCTACACTTGGGAGAAGACATCAATCTTTTGGTTGTGTCAGAAATATACCGACGCAAAATATTTCGTCGGTGATGGTGGCATATACAATAAATATTTTTAAACTTTTGGTAAAATACCGACAGGATATGTCCGTCGGTATACACGTCGGAGATAGTGGCATATGCAGTAAATATTTTTCAACTCTTGGTAAAATACTAACAGACTTTTTCCATTTGTAGAGACGTCGGTGATTGTGGTATTTTCAATAAATATTTTTCAACTCTCGGTAAAATACCGACGAAAAAATGCCATTTGGAAATTCGTCGGTGGTGTTTTATTTTTTTAAAAAAAATATTTAGAATAAATAATATAAAATTATATAAATTAATAGTAAAAAAAACCAATTATGAAAATAAAATTGTATCACCCATCAAAAATATAAAAATAAAGTTAAATAATATTCATCCAAATATTCATTTCAAATTTAATGTGTTTTTTTTTTTTAAAAAATTAAACTAGAACAATGGAGGATGAGGAGGAGGAGGCTGATTTTCCCAGGACCAAACGGCCAAAAAGAGGGCGCACATGTATCACCCATCTGTGATCTAATGTCCATGACCATTTGGTGGAGTTGTTCGTAATCCGTCGAGAGTCGCTCGTATTGTTATTGCAAGGCCAAGAACTCCTTAGATTGGATGCTCGTATTGTTTTTGCAAGGCCAAAACTCCTTAGATTGGATGCTCGATACTGATTAGGAGCTCCTAACAGTTGAGACATTACGGGCCACCCGCAAATTCTCGGCCGTAGTGTTGGAGAGCCCGTACACCCGATTTTTATCGGGTCTAAGATTATCCTACCTCCATCCACAAATTCGGATTGAAATTCGGATTGGTCGAATGATCGTCCCCATATCTTTCCCTCAACCGACTATTATAGGTCTCTTGAAAATGAAAAAAGAAATCATCATATTCAATTCAAGAAAATAATAACTTACAAAATAAAATGGTTGAATGAACATATCATGAAGTGTTGAGCGCGGTTGTCAACGAACTGTTGCACCCTTTTTTGGCGGTCTTCACTCCGCACGTGCGTCTCTACAAACAGCTCAATTGGGCTCGACTCACGTCTAAGAGGCGTAGGTTGTAAGAAAAAAAATTAATTAAGTAACAACAAATTAATTAATGATATATTTCATTTAAATTAATCTTACCATCTGTTTCGCATGTGCAGCAAATGGAATGAAGCTGCTGGTGTGCGTGGTCACCGAACCATGAATTTACCGGTTTCGGTTGTTGGCACTAGACTGTGAGCATCGTGTGAACCACTCAGATGTCACGTGCTGAATATATTGTGGCCATATATTCCCCGGGATGTATGGCAGTTTGAAATCCCTCCAAACCGCCACGTCATTTCAGCCTTGTAGACTGTTATCTCTCGTGTATGTTTGGGCTTTTTTTGTGATTCATATCAAAAATCACGCAACCTACTTCCATAATGACAAATTAGATTTTAAAACATAATTTTTTTTAAAAAATATCGTATTGTTTTCGATGTTATCTAGTTGCCGCGTGATTTTCCCACATTCTCCTCACAACATTGTCATACGCGTTGTCCCACCCCAATCTGTGTTGTGTGTAAATAATTTTTTTAAAATAAAAATAATAATTTATTTACAATTATAATGATAATTTATTAAAAATAAGCTGGAAATTAAAAATTAACACCAACATGAAATCTTCAAAACCATGCATCGATATAAGGTCTCCATTCAGGATGTCTGGAAACCTGACTCCATTGAAATAATAGAATCTCCATCGACGATTTAAACGCCGATGATATTACTCGGACGACCTCAATGTTTGTGAACCTGAAAATAAATTAAATTAATGAAATATTGATTAGTTGTTCATAAATTATGTTATAATTAAAAAAAGACTAAAATCGAAACAAACTTACATTGAAATGTCGTCTTTCCAATGTGCCTAGTACTTGCGGGTGAATTGATTCCGCTGTGAAGGCACACCGCCTCTGAGCTGTGAAACCACGCTGGAAGAGGCAGCATCGTGAGTCGGCGCAAGTGCCTCTTCTTGATCGGCACCTAAGGACAAGTCATCCTCGTTGCTAGAAGAACTAGCTGCAACCATATGCTCATGACGTGCTATTCATTTTGTTCTATGCATTTACATAATTTTATACGAATAATTACATAATTAAATTTGATTATTACAAAAAAATTCGGAAGTACCTCCCATATACTAAAGACTACCCAAAGTTCTCAAACATGCAAAAATTGAGAATAGCCACAAACCAATTGACTCCATTCAAAAATCTTATATATAACCTAACATCTATACAAATTTAACAAATAAAATAAAGAAAAAAATAATATTTAATTTTATATATTCAACTAACATTTATAGAAATTCATCAATAACAATTCAAATTAATGGAAATAATTAAACACATATCATGCAATAATAGAGTAAAATTGAGATAAAATAATTAAATTTAATCCTATATATTCAATTACTAATTACAAGGTAAATTCAACAATAACAATTAAAATTCAAAAAATATTCAATTATTATGGCAATACAAACAATAAAATATATTGAACAAATAAAAAAAAAACTATAGACTTTAGGAATGAAAAATGCTTACCTTAATATTGTGTTTATTTCAAGACTTTGTCTACATTATAAAAATACATCAAAACAAAAAACACAACAAAAATAACAATAACTAAATCAAAGAAAAAATAAAAAAATAAAATCATTAAGCATATTAAATGGAAATACATACCTTTTAATTTGCTGAAAATAGAACCAGAGATTACAAGTAAAAAACACTCTATTCTGCAGCAAATGAGAGAAAAAAACGAGAATGAGAACTCTGAAACGAAGGAGAGGAAAAATGAACTGAAGGGGCAATCACTGGGATTTATAGTGTAGTTTTACCGTCAACATCATCGACAGAATATTTAAATAATATTATTTTTAATTATTTCGTTGGTGAATTTTTAAAAGTCCGTCGATAAATTTTGAATTTCGCACTAAAATTTTTAAATGACCCTCCAGAATTTTCACAGTATGTCGGTATATACATGCGGTCAGAGATGCATTAATACCTGCCCTTTGGAATTCGCACAGTCCGTTGGTAATTGTGAACTGCACTGACTAATGCTGACGGACTGTATCTGTTGGTATTAACGTCGGTGATTATGGCATGCGGAGTAAATATTTTGCAACTCTCGGTAAAATGTCGACAGACTGTATCCGTCGGTATAGACATTGGTGATTGTGGCATTTGCAGTAATTATTTTGCAACTCTTAGTAAAATATCGACAGACTGTATCCGTCTATAGAGACATCGGTGATCGTACAATGTGCATGAAAGATTATGTTTGTATTGCCGATTTATCCTCTTGCAAACACTTAAATTACAAACTATCCGCAAAGAACAATAACAATAGTGAACAATTATAAAATAAATATTTCGTGTTACAAAATATCATCCATAATATTACATTATAAAAAAATGCTTTACACTTTCCTTGATTCTGATAGTTAGTCAAAATTTTCTTCTTTTTCGTCGTCAATTGAATCATCATCAACTTCATCGCAATCTTTAATATGGATATCATCATCATCTTCATCGACATTTGCTTGTCCACTAGAGCTCAGAACAACATTCAACTCCTCTGCGTCAACATCAACAAGACTATCATCGAAAACATGAAAATTTGAAATTTCTTCTAAGTCAATCGAAGGAGCAACTTTATATGGTTCAACCAACTCACTAACTTGAAAGACTTCATCTCCCCTGGGTTTTGTTTTTCAAAATGAATAACCAATCAACTCTTGACCGGTCCTTTCTAAAGGAAGGAGTGTATGTGTAATAAACTTGTTGACATTGCTTTGCGAAAACAAAGACATCGTTTACATTGTAGAGTCTAGCTTTTGAGTTGATTTTGACCATACCATAGTGAGGATCTACTATGATTCCTCTGTCAGTGGTGTTATACCAATAACATTTGAATAAAAACACTCTATTATGCTCGCTATGATATTGCAATTCGACGACCACTTCTAATTTACCATAGTAGTCAACTTCAAACTCACTACAAGTCGATCCCTTAACATAAACACCGTTATTGTATGTCTTTCTTCCATGCTCGTGTTCTTCAGTATGAAATACCCGTTGAAAAAATACCCGTTGTAGCACTTAACTTTTCTTTTAGGGCCTAGGCTTAGTGAAGACAATGAAATACCAACACTCCTTCCCATTTGATAAACCTTGTATATCATGTACAACAATGAACAATAAATGAGAATTATGTAATGACATACAATAACTTTGCAAGAGATAATGAGTTTGTGATAGTACTTACATGTGTTTTGAACTACGTCGTAAATTGTTCATCTTATAATGAAAATATTTGGGATTCGATCAACTGTGAGTTATTGGACAATAAATATTGTCAATGTTGCCTACAAGGTTTTAAAAATTATATGAGTTTATGATAGTACAATATATAAATACTATATTTTTTACAAAGTTTAAGTAGTACATATACTTACTGAATAAAAGGTCTTAACTTATCATAGTTAAATAGAACATAATTGTGTGCTTGTCTGAACTCTATATCAAACAAATATCTTCTCCTTATGACATTTTTAGGTGGATCGTCTAGGATTGAAGAATATTGACAAGTTCCCACTAGAAGACACTTCACCACCATCATCATGTCGTGGAACGCGATTGATTCTCGTTTTCAAACGAGGTTTGAAATAGTACGAGATAAATGTTGAGATCTCCTCAACAATATAGGCCTTACATATTGAAGCCTCAACATGCACCTTATTCTTAACCTTTTTCTTAAGATTGAACAAGTACCTGCATGGAATTAATCAAATATTTTCAATTAAGAAAAACAATGAAAATACTTTTATATATGAATTACATTGCAACTGTAATATCTAACCATTCAAATGGATACATCCATCTATATTGGACCAGTCCTTCAACTTTTTCCTCGAACGGTAAATGTATAGGGAGATACTCCATTGAGTCAAAAAATGATGGAGGGAATATCATCTCAAGTTTGCTTATTGTTTCGACGATATTTGTTTCAAGCCTCTCAATGTGATCAACATTCAACTTGCTGGAACATATATCTCTAAAGAAATGACTAATCTCCGTGAGTGCATCCTATATCCCTTTTGGTAACAAATCATGATAAGCTAATGAAATGAGTGTTTTCATAAACACATGGCAGTCATGACTCTTCATTCTATACAATCTGCATTCCTCCATATTAACCAACCCTAATATGTTCGAGGCATGTCCATTAGGAAAATGTAGACTCTTAAGCCATTTGTAGACTAGTAGTTGTGCATTTTTCTCTAACACGAAGCTTGCTCTATGACATGATAAAAAGATTGATGTCTTATCTCAAGTGCAAGAGTGTCAAAGTAATAAATAACCCGGCAAGACTGGGGTCGAACCACAAGGAGGTGAACTATATAAAATTATAAATAATAAATGAAAAGGAGTTGAAGAGAACTTTTGAGATGTGATATTGATGTAAGGATTAAACAAAGATAAAACAATTATCAAGGTTAGAGGATCCATTAATGGTATTTCAAATAAGTATAATATTAACATGATTATATTAATTATCTTATTTGAGTAATGTCAATAATTGTAAATGGTGTCAGGTATTCATAATGATAACTTATATTAACAACAAATTAAGTTCATTTCATAGCATAAGTGTCGGTTATACCATACAGTAGGTTATGAAAGTGCCAAGTATTTATTGTACCAATGGTTGTTCAACACAAATCTAGATTAACCATTTAACAAGCAAGGTATTATGATTGAGTAAGATAACAAATACAAAGCATATTAGTATCAAACATTAATGTCCATGTTGAGTTTATACTATACCTATTCTAACACCATTAGTGAAACCTTTTCACCTTGATATAATAAACTTAGCTAAACATTATGAAGAAGAGAAACATGAATAAACTAGATAAAAACATAATAATGATATACATTAACTAAGTAAAGGAAAGGAAATGAAAAGCATAAATAAGAGATTAATATAACATGAAATAAAACTTGAACATTACAAAATACAAAGATAGAGAGTAAGAGAAAGATCTTGAACTGAAAACCAAGATGTCTGAATGTATGGCAAATACCTCAATTTATAGGCTAAAATTCAGAACTATTGATTTGATGACTAATTGTTGAGTGGGTGGCCACCTCTTGACTTGGTGACAACCATTATCTTCTTGACTAAAAGTTAAAGAAAGATGACTTATATTAAGAAGAGGGGGATATTTTTAGGGGGGGTGGTTGTTTGCAGTTTGGGAGGGGAGAGTTAGGATGGGGAAGAAGAAGGAGAAATAGGGGAGGAGAGGGTCGGTAGAGTGGTGATGTATTAACTTTTACCGATGGAATCACCGATGGACTAATTCTGTTAGTGATGCCATCGGCAATTCTGTCGGTGAATGGATCATGTCACTGTACGAAGATCCTGGTTTGAATCCCTTGGTAAGTCCGTCGGTATAATTTCTCGCAAAAACTTTCACATCATCGAACTGTTTTTTTTAATTCTATATATTTCGTCTGTAATTCAGTTAGGATATACCAACAACATTAGTCTGTCAGTATATACTGATTGAATTACAGATAAAATAGTGTCTGTCAGTAATTATCACCGCAATTTATCGACAGAATTATTCCGTCGGTAATTTCATTGGTTTTAGACAAATTTCTAGTAGTGGTTAGTTTATCAAGGAGAGCAAATGGTGGATGGTTAACCGATGAACTTGCGGTTGATGATGGTGATGGCTATGAAGCTGTAGTTTCCATGAGATACCACTGTTGGAGCTGAAGAAGTCATAGTGGCTAGACCAAGAAAAGTTGGGGAATCAGTGTTAGACTGGGTTAGTGAGGAGTTGTTGGTGTAGAGGGGCTGCTAGAGTTGAGAAAGAACTTCTACTGCTGTTGTGACTGGAAGAGAGAGCCTCTTATTATTGAAAGAGTAAACTATTGCTTATAGTGGGAACCAAAAGCTTTTATGATTGAGAAGAAAACTCTTATTGCTGGAAGGAGGATGAAGCTAGTTCTAGGGGGCTGATTGTAATCGTTGTTGAGAAGAAACAACTGTTGTTGCTGAACAAAAAACAGGTGTTTGTAGGCAGCTGATGAAGACTAAGATATTGCTGATGATGTGCAGTGAAGATGAAGTTATAATGGTTGTCCTGGTGCATAGTTGTTCTTCTGTTATGATTCAATGGAAACCATGAACAACTGAGAATGTTAGTTGCTGCACTGCAGAGAGGGACGACTGTAATGCTACATTGTTGTTGCTGTTGAAGCATTAGAATTGTTAGGACTTATCCGTGTTTATTGCTTAGTTGGTTACTCACTCTGTTAATAATGCCCTAGTTTGTAGGGTAATCTGTTTTGTTTGAATTGGTCTTAGACCCACTTACACGTTCTTAGGAGTTGTGAACGTGGAGTTTACTTTTATGTTGATTTCCTTGTAACAGGCTTGTATAAAGCCATTGTTTTTGCAATTCAATAAAATGATTTTTCAGCCTAAACTTGTAAATTTGTTCTGAGATCCAACATCTGGTATTAGAGCTTCATCACAGAGGCCTGATTGAGTGTTCTAAGAAACTGCAGTTTCTTAAGAAGGTAGCAAGAGTAAGAGATTAGCAAAAGAGAGAAGAGTTAGAGAATCATGGCGACAGAGAACAACAACTTTGTTCAGCCAGCAATTCCATGGTTCGATGGTCATTATGACCATTGGGCCATGCTCATGGAAAACTTCATTGGATCAAAGGAGTACTGGGACTTGATAGAGAATGGGATTCTTGCAGTAGCGAAAGAGGTAGAGCCAACAGAGGTGTAGCGAAAGAGCAATGAAGACCAGAAACTAAAAGATTTGAAGGTCAAGAACTATCTATTCCAAGCTATAGATAGGACTATTATTGAGATCATACTCAATAAGAAGACTGCAAAGGCTATCTAAGATTCGATGAGACTAAAGTATCAAGGCTCTACCAAGGTGAAACATGCTTAGCTACAGGCTTTGAGATTTTTGGCATGAAGAAGGGTGAAAAAGTCGATGAGTATTTTACCAGGTGATTATGCATTAAAAGTAACATTAAGTCTCTTATTTTACATATGTATTTATTGTTTTTATTTGGGTTTTTTTATAATAATTGATGTGCTTTTTAGTAATGAAGTTTCTTTTAATGTTTCGATAGGTTTTTGGAGCT